>ERZ1026792.738-NODE-738-length-24547-cov-2.757412_pt1 | contig 24547 bp, 24 predicted proteins | sample MGYA00520884_ERZ1026792 | MGnify/ENA primary metagenome ERZ1026792 (study PRJEB33270, sample SAMEA104284473) | anaerobic digester metagenome | biome: Anaerobic digester microbiome; feature: mesophilic sludge digester; material: Anaerobic digester biomass | place... | reverse complement strand
TTCCCATAACAGCCTGAACTTCAGTTCAAGGCTGACCCTTCAGGCCTGCGCAGGCGGCTTGATCGGTAGGCGCACCGTGAAGGTGGTGCCCACCCCCAATGTGCTGCTGACATGCACTTCGCCGTGGTGCATGTGTACCAACTGCCGGACGATGGAAAGCCCCAGTCCGGAACCTTGTTCACCACGGGTGGCCCTGGTGCTCGTCTGCCTGAAGCGATTGAACAACTTGGGCAGATCGTCTGGCGCAATTCCGCGCCCGGTGTCTGTGACACACACCGTGACCCACTCCGGTTCCTTGAGGCGGACTGACACCTTGATCTGCCCGCCCGCGTCGGTGAACTTCAGCGCGTTGCTCAGCAGGTTGTTGAACACCTGGTAGAGGCGCGCGTTGTCCGCCTGAATGTCCGGCACCTCCGCCCCCATGTCCAGCGCACAGCCGATTGCTTTGCCCCGCGCCACGGGCGCCAGGGTGCTGATGCATTCACCGAGGAGGTGCGCCAGGGAGACGGTACTGATATGCAATTCGGCCCCGCCGGCTTCCAGGCGCGCCAGGTCCAGCAGGTTGTTGACCAGCTCCAGCATGCGTCGCCCGGCATCTTCGATCATGGTCAACAGGCCGTCACGGATATCGCTATCCTTCCAGGAGATGTCCTGCAGCAGTTCGGCTGCCCCCAGGATGGCCGTCAGGGGCGAGCGCAGGTCGTGCGAGGTGATGGCGATGAAATCATCCTTCAGGCGGTTCAGCTCCCGCAACTGCACATTGGCCGCGGCTAGTTCCGCGGTGCGCAGATGCACGCGCTGCTCCAGTTCGGCGTTGATGCGCTGCAGTTCAGCCATCAGATGGCGTCGCGCCACAATCAGCTCATAGCGTTCGTTGGCCTCACGCACCATGCCCAGTAGTTCATCCGGGTTCCAGGGCTTGACCAGGTAGCGATAGACGTTGCCCTCATTGATGGCCTGGATGACGCTCTCCAGATCGGCGTAACCGGTGAACAGCAGGCGCGTGGCGTCAGGGTGGCGCGTCTTGACATCGGCCAGAAAATCAACCCCTGTCATGCCCGGCATGCGCTGATCGGTCAGAATGACTTGGACCTCGTTCGTCTGCATGAGGTCCAGACCTTCAGCGCCGGAGTTGGCGGTGAACACTTCGAACTCGCGACGCAACAGGCGGCGCAACGCCGCCAGGACAGGCGCCTCGTCGTCAATGACCAGAACGTGTGCTTTCATGCGGCTGCGTTCACCAGGGCTTGCTGCCGGTTGATCAGCCAGTTGACCCACTGATTGACCTCCTGCGCGTGTGCGGGCGCCAGCGCCTCGGCTACGCTGTCGGCGAAGTTGCGAAAACGACTCAGGACGAATGCAGGAGAGACGCCGTCGTGCGGCAGACGATCCTGCGCCCAACTGAGCTGATAGTCGAGCAGCGCGGGGTCGCCCACCTGCATCACGCTCTCCAACACCTGGGCAGTGAATTCGATGCCGGCAGTCACGATCCGTTCGGCATCATCCCCATGCTGTGCCACTTCTGCCGGGTGCTCCAGGGCGCGCGCCACGACGTTCTCGATGATCCTGGTTTTGTGCTTGCGATACGCAGCCAGCGCCGCGGGTGAGACCGGCTTCAACTCAACCGTTGTGTCCATGATAACCCTCCTGCATCAGAATGGCAGCTTTCCTGCCATGATTTGACATCTTGGCCGCTCAGGCAACCTGGCTGGCTCGGGTGACAGCCGCGCGCGCATCCACGCCGCTGAAGCGCACGCCCAAGGCCCGATAGAGTTCCGGCTGTTGCACGAAGGGCAACCCGCCCGCCATGATCGGAATACCGCCCATGCCCTGGCTGTCGAACTCACGCACGAAATTGGTGATGCTCGGCACATGGTAGACCATTTGCGCCGATACGCCAATCAGGTCGGCATTGACGCTGCGTGCCATGCTGACAAAATCGCGCACAGGCACCGCGGCCCCCAGATAGTAGACGGTCCAGCCGGCCTGCTCCATGAAATCGGCCACCATGCGACAGCCCACGCGGTGAAATTCTTTTTCTACGCAGCCCAACACCAGGGTGCGCTTCAGATCTGTCTGCGGTTTGAAGAGACCATGCATGTCCCCCATCTGGCGCTCGATGATGGCGGTGGCCAGGTGTTCCTGCGCCACCGTGAACTTGTTGACCTGCCATAAGCGCCCGATCTCATAGGCTGTGGTCTGCAGAATGTTCATATAAACATCATTGACCACCACCTGCTGATCGAACGCGTGCGTGATCACTTGATCGGCCTGCCGGCCGCTACCCGCAATCATCGCGTTCAGGTAATCGGCTTGAAAATCGGCCAGGACTGCTGTTGCCTCTGGCGTCGTTGCGGCGCCTGTCATCTCCTGATTCATACACTTCGTCTCCTTTGCGCTGGAATCTCGATAAACACAGTGGTTCCTTGGCCGGGTTGGCTCTCGTAGCGCAGCCGCCCCCGGTGACGTTCCATGATGCCAAAGCTGATCGCCAGCCCCAGTCCGGTGCCGGCGCCAACCGGTTTGGTGGTGAAAAACGGCTCGCCCAGACGCGCCAGGGTCTGCGCGTCCATGCCCTCACCGCTGTCACGCAGGCAGACCACCACCTGGTCAGCCTGCAGCGCGGTGCTCACCCAAATCGTGCCGCTGTCAGGGATGGCCTGCACCGCGTTGATGAGCACATTCAGAAACACCTGGTTGAGTTGGCCAGGGTGACACCAGATGACCGGCAGATCTCCGTACGCCTCTTTGATCTCGATGCGATTCTGGCACAGAGGCCGCACGATCCGCAGGGTGCTGCGCAGGCCCTCATTGATGTCCGCGTCCTTCTGCGCGGATTCATCCAGGCGGGAGAAATTGCGCAGCGAGAGCACGATGTCGCGAATGCGGGTGACGCCATCCTGGCTCTCTTGCACGAGCTGCGGTAGATCGGCCCACAAAAATTCGAGATCGGCCGCGCTTTCGGCGGCGGCGATGGCCTCCCGGGTGGCGACATCGGCCACCATCCTGAGCGGCTGATAGGCCGCGAACACCGCCTGCAAGTCCGGCAGCACCGTAGCCAGGTGCGCCAGGTTGCTGGACACGAACGCAGCCGGGTTGTTGATCTCGTGCGCGACGCCGGCCACCATCTGGCCCAAGGCCCGCATCTTTTCAGACTGCACCAACTGCGCCTGCGTGTGCTTCAATTCAGCATGCGTTTTTTCCAGGGCCAGGTAAGCCCCTTCCAGGCGTTGGTTGACGGCCGCCAACTGGCTGGTCAACTGCAGTTTTTCGCTCTGGTCCTGCCCGATCAACGCCAGCAGGCTGTCCGTGCCCAGTTGAAAGGTCGTGTAGCTGACTAACATCAACTCGCCATCAGGCCTGACGTGGTCTACTTCCCAATCGCTGGCGCTGCCGTCGCGCCAACTGTTCGCCAGCAACAAACGCCCTTTTTCCTGACTGAACAGATCGAGCAGATCAATCCAGGCGCGACCGCAAATTTGCTCACCGAGCAGACGCAGGGCGCTGGGGTTGGCATCCACGATGGCTCCCTGGCGATCCAGCGTGAGAACGATGTACGGCGAGTCAACGAACAGGGCCGTAGTCATTTCCGCGTGCATAGCTTCTCCGCACAATCAAACGTGTTCGGTGTAGTGTAGCGATTCTGGCCGCTCACCGGAATCAGGAAAAACCTGAGAATTTCATCAGGAAAGCCCCTGATTCAAGCGCACGTGTGGCAGTCGCCCGGTTCGCCCCCGGCCTGAGATGGGCTTACGGCTGTGCGATCAATTGCGTTGTACCCGGCGTTGGGCTATAATGCACATAGGCTTGTTGTGCCATGTCCACCGACGTTTCACCTGGCGCAAAAGCCTACGTATACTGCAAGCGGGCACGAATTGCGCCTGTTTCCTTCGGCATAAAAGTGAAGTCTGTTCCCGCTTGCAGCATGGTTGCCCAAGAACTCAGTTACCTCCGCAGGGGAGTACCGAATGTACGCATCAGACCAACCGCTCACCCTGCATGCGGCCCTGTATCGTATTGCCGAAGAGACCGTCAGCGGTAGTGATCTGCCCACCTTCTATGCCGCCATGCATAGCATTGTCGCGCAATTGATGTTTGCTGCCAACTTTTATATCGCCCTACACGATGCGCAGACGAACACCCTCAGTTTTCCCTATTTTGTGGACGAAAATGACCCGCCCCCCCCGCCGCGTCCCATGGTCAAAGGACTGACCGAGTATGTCCTGCGCACCGGGCAGTCCCACCTGGTGACGCCGGCCGTCTTTCGCAAACTGCAAGAGCAAGGCGAGGTCGAACTCGTGTTGACCCCGGCCGTGGACTGGCTGGGTGTGCCGCTCAAGGTGGATGACCATGTCCTGGGTGTGCTGGTGGTGCAGAGCTATCACGACGCCATCCACTTCAGTGAAACCGATAAAGAATTACTGACTTTTGTCTCGCGCCAGATCGCCATCGCCCTGACACGCAAACGCACGGAAGCCGCGCTGCGAGAGAGCGAGGAGAAATATCGCAGCCTGTTCGAGCAGGCGCCCATCGGCATGGCCATCACGAACCTGGAGGGGCGCTACCTGCGCGTGAACGAAGCCCACCGGAAAACCCTCGGCTACAGCTCCGAAGAGCTGGCGAATATGTCGTTCATGGACGTAACCCTGCCCCAGGACCTGCCCTTGAACCTGGAGCTGCGCCAGAAGACACTGCGCGGCGAGATCCCGGGCTTTCGCCTGGAAAAGCGGTTTCTGACAAGGTCGGGCGAGCTGGTCTATGCCATCCTGCAGGTTGGCCTGGCGCGCGATGCCCAGGGCGACCCCCTGTACTTTATCGGGCAGGTGGTGGACATCAGCGAGGGCAAGGCGGCCGAGGAAGCGCTGCGCCGCTCGGAGGCGCGCTATCGGACCCTCTTTGAGAGCGCCGGCGACGCCATCCTGATCTATAACCTGAACGGCCGCCTCCTGGCCGCCAACCGCCTGGCCTGCGATCGCCTGGGCTACGAGCTGAAGGAGCTGCTGCAGATGGCGCCGGCGGACCTCGAATCGCCGCCCTACGCCGGTTGGTTCCAGGAGAGGATGGAGGAGCTGCGCCAGCACGGACATCACTTTTTCGAGACGGTCCACCTCCGTTCCGACGGAACGCCGATACCCACCGAGCTGAGCAGCCGGCTCATCGAGTACGAGGGCGACATGGCTGTGCTGGCCATCGCTCGCGACGTGACCGAGCGGCGGCAGATGGAGCAGAGACTGCTGCACACCGAGCGACTGGCGGCCATGGGCCAGTTGGCCGCCGCCCTTGCCCACGAGATCAACAATCCCCTGCAATCCATCGGCAGCAGCATCGAGCTGGTGCTCGACTATCCCCTGAGCCCGGGGGAACAGGAGGAGTACCTGGAGGCGGTCCGCCAGGAGGTGCGGCGCCTGATGGACGTCACCGGCCGGGTCCTCGACTTTGCCCGTCCGCCGCGCTCCGAGCGGCAGCCGGTGTCGGCCGCCGACGTGGTCCGCTATGCCCTGGCCCTGGCCGACAAGCAGCTCGAACAGAGCCACATTGACATTCAACTCGACCTGCCCGAGGGGCTGCCCCTCGTCCAGGCCTCCCACGGCGAGGTGGCGCAGGTCTTTCTCAACCTGATCATCAACGCCATCGAGGCCATGCCAGACGGCGGGCAGTTGCGCATCGCCGCCCGAGGGCTAGGCAACGCCGTGGAGATCGAGTTTACGGACACGGGCGCCGGGCTCTCTGCCGCGGCGCTGGCGACGCTGTTCCAGCCCTTCCATACCACCAAGGAGTATGGCACGGGACTCGGATTGGCGGTCAGCTACAACATCATCCAGCAGCAGGGAGGCAGTATTTCGGCTGCCAACATCCCGGCGGGAGGCGCCGTCTTTACCGTCTCGCTGCCGCTGGCACCCGCGCAGGAGGCGCTTTGATGCCAAGGCCAGAGGCATTGCCCATCCCCAAGGCGCGCATCCTGGTGGTCGACGACGAGCCGACGACCAGGCGGGCGGTGGCCAGGGCGCTGGGCCTGAGCGGCTACGAGGCCGAGGCCGCTGCCTCGGGCGCGCAGGCCCTGGAGCTCCTCGCGGCCCGGCCCTACGACCTGATGCTCCTGGATCTCCGCATGCCGGGGATGGACGGCGTGGAGGTCATGGCCCGTGTCCAGGAGAGGCATCCCAACCTGCTGATCATTGTCTTCACGGCCCACGCCACGGTGCACAGCGCCGTTGAGGCCGTGCGGGCAGGTGCCGTGGACTATTTGCTCAAGCCCTCGACCATCCACGACATAGAGGCGGCCGTGGCGCGCGCCCTGGAGCGGCAGAGAGAGCGCCTGCGCCGGCAGCACCTCATCCAGGTCATGGCCGAGGCGCTGGCCGCCCTTCAAGCCGAGGATGCCCTGAAGTCCGGGGCGTCGCACCTGGCCGGCGAGCGCTTTTTGCGGAGCGGCCCCATTTCGTTCGATCGCGTCAAGCGGCTGGTGGTCGTGGCGGGTAGCGAGGGGCTCGATGGCGAGGAAGAAGGGCGCAGCCTGGATGCGGAGCTGACCGAGTACGAGTCGGTGCTCCTCGCTTTTCTCATGGAGCGGCCCGACCGCCCCTTCTCCTGTCGACAACTGGCCCGGGCCCTGGGCTACGACGTGGACGAGCGCGAGGCGCAGGATATCGTACGGCCCCACATTTCGCGGCTGCGCAAAAAGGTCGAGTTCGACCCGGGGCGCCCTCGCTGGGTGCGAACTCTGCGCGGCCAGGGCTATCTCTTTTCGACTGCTCCGGCGCCCTGAGGCCGCGGCCTCACTCCTCGGGCTCGCCCCCCGGTAGAAAGCCCATCTGCCGCAGGGTCTCGACGAGCACGGCCTCGGCAAAGGCGTCCTTGGGGATGTAGTCGACGGCTCCTCTCTCAAAGCCCGACAGGACCGACTTGGCGTCGTCGCAGCGAGTGAACATAATCACCGGGATCTGGGCGGTGGCGTCGGATTCTTTCAATCTCTGGCAAACCTCGAACCCATCCATGTCGGGCATCTGGATGTCGAGGACGATGAGGTCCGGGCTTTCGGCCTGGGCCAGCCGGATGCCTTCCATGCCATCCCTGGCCCAAAGGACTTGGAGGCCCGCGCGCTCCAGGAGGGCGCGGAGGTGGAGCGCCTGGGTGGTGCTGTCTTCGACGACAAGAATGCTTTTCTGGCCCTCTCTATCTTCTGCCACGAATCTTTCTCCTTTGCTGCCTCGTCAGTCGCGGAGGGGGCTCGCCGCCTGAAGGGCGCCGGCCAGGGAATCCAGTCGCCTGCTGCGGCCTGCCCACTTGACCAGGCTGACGTGAACGCTGCCTTCGGGCCGTTCTTCCACCCGTAGCTCGTCGACCATGCGCCGGGCGTCGTCGAGGACGCCGGCCGCCAGATCGCGCTGTGAGGCGCGGTGCTTTATACAAACTACCCGGACCCCCGTCCTCCCGGCCTCCACCAGGCGGTGCATGGTGATAATGCCCGTACCTGCCTTTTCCAACCCCAGGATGATTGCCAGGGTGGAGGTGGCCAGGGAGATCCGCGCCTGGTCAAAGAGATCAAGCCCGCTGTCGCGTGCCAGAAGGCGCACGCGCATGCGCGCTTCGATGATGTCAAGTTGGTTTTCGATGGCGAGAGACTGGATGTCATTCATAGGCAGTTTCCACCTCTTGTCCTTCGCAGATGGGTGCCAGGCGGGCCAGTGCCCGGCCGATCTCGGCCGGGGCCATGGCCCGCTGGACGGCACCCAGGGCTGCCGCTTCGCGGGGCATGCCATAGACGACGCAGCTCGCCTCATCCTGGCCGATGGTGGCACCGCCTGCCAGCTTGAGGGCTTTCAAGCCTTCGGCCCCGTCATCGCCCATGCCGGTAAGGATGATGCCCAGGGCGTGGGGGCCGTAGGCGTAGGCCAGGGAGCGAAAGAGAACGTTGGCCGAGGGACGCAGGCCGTGGTATGGTGGCTCGTGGCACAGCTCCAACACGCCGGCCGAAGTCACCTGGAGGTGGTAATCGTCGGGAGCCAGGACGACCGTTCCCGGCTGCATCTGGTCGCCGTGGTCGGCCACGCGGACCCGAAGCGCCGTCTCGCCGTTGAGCCACTCGGCCAGGCCAGCGACAAAGCCCCGCGCCACGTGCTGCACGACCAGGATGGGCAGGGGAAAGTCGGCGGGCAGGGAAGCAAGAATGGTAGCCAGGGCTGCCGGCCCGCCGGTGGACGCGGCGATGCCCACCACCTCCAGGTCGCGCTCTCCGTTGCTGGGGGGCAAGGGGGCGGGGGGCACCGGCGGTACAGGAGAGAGGAGCATCTCCTCGCCCCAGTGGTGCACCACCGGAACCCCGGCCATGAGGCGCACCGCCTGGACGAACCGCTGGCAGCCCGCCGGGTCGGCCAGGCCGGGGGTGTGAACGACCGTCAGGGCGCCGGCCCGCAGGGCCTCGAAGGTGATGTCGACCTCTGGCTGGAGCAGCGTCCCGCTGACGATGACGATGGGTGTCGGCACCTGGCGCATGATCTGGCGCGTCGCTTCCAGCCCGTCCATGCCGGGCATGCGCACGTCCATGGTGATGACGCTGGGACGCATACGCTTTGCCAGGCGCACGGCGTCGTAGCCATTGGTACCCACGCCCACGACCTGAATGCCGGGGGCCTCTTGCAGAATGGCCACCAGGAGCTGGCGGACGGTGGGGGAATCGTCGACGACGATGACCTCGATGGGTTTTGGTGGGCTCATCTCTATGCCTGCCCCCTCACGTCAACTGCTCGATGGTCTCGAGCAGGTTGCCCTGGTCGAAACGTCCCTTGACGATGTACGCGTCGGCGCCGGCCTCGATGCCCCGTGCCTTGTCCGCCGGCGAGTCGAGGGACGAAACCAGGATGATGGGCACGTGGGCCGTTCGCTCGTCGCTCTTGAGGCGCCGGGTGAGCTGAAAGCCGTCTACTCGCGGCATGAGAATGTCCGAGATGATGAGGTCGGGCACCTCGCCGGCCATGGCCGCCAGCGCCTCCTGGCCGTCGGTGGCCAGCGTGACGTAATAGCCCGCGGCCTCCAGGATGTTTTTCTCCAGGGTGCGGGTGGTAAGCGAGTCGTCCACGACGAGGATTCGCCGCGGTCGCGTCGCCTCCTCCGTCGACGGAGGGTCAAGGACGGGCTGCCGGTGGGCGCGCGAGGCCATTTTCAAGAGATCGGGAACGCTGAGAATGAGAACGACGTCGCCGTTGCCCAGGACCGTGGCGCCGGCGATGCCGGCCACGCGGCAAAGCTGGCGGCCCATACCCTTGATGACCATCTCTTGCTCGCCGGGCAGCTCGTCGACGGCCAGAGCCAGCCAGCGTTCCGCGGCCGAGACCACCACGGCCGGGGTGTTGTCCCACTGTCCGGCCTCGGACTGTGGCGGCAGCCCCAGGATCTCGTCCAGGCGTGCCAGGGTCACCGGGCGACCGTCGACGCGGATGGCGGGCTGCCCCTCCAGCGCAAAGACGTCGCCTGGCCGCAGGGCAACGATGCGCTCCACCTCGCTGACAGGAATGGCCAGCACCTGGCCGGCGGCGCGCACCAGGAGCCCGCGGGCGCTGGTCAGGGTGAGGGGCAGGATCAGGGTGAATTGGGTGCCCTTGCCCTCTTCGGTGGAGACCTCGACCCGGCCGTGGAGGGCTTCGACGTTGCGGCGGACGACGGCCAGGCCGATGCCGCGGCCCGAAATATCGGTGATGATGGGGCTGGTGGACACGCCCGCGCTAAAGGCAAGGTCCTGGAGCGCGTCCTCCTCGAGGTCCGGCGCATCGCGCCGGCCCTGGCGGGTGAGGGCATTGCGCAGTGCCTGGTAATCGAGGCCGGCGCCGTCGTCGGCGAGCCGCACGACGACGGTCTGGCCCTGCTGGCCGGCGCTCAGCTTGACGCGCCCCACGCGGGGCTTCTGGCCGGCTTCCCGCTCCTGGGGTGTCTCGATGCCGTGGTCGATGGCGTTGCGCAGCAGGTGGACCAGGGGGTCCTTGATCTGCTCCAACACCTGCTTGTCGAGCTCGGTGTCGCCGCCCTCGATCTCGAGGATCGCCTCCTTGCCGGCGGCCTGGGCCAGGTCGCGCACCATGCGGCCAAAGGGCGCGGTGATGGTGTGCAGGGGGAGCATGCGCACGCGCTTGACCTCTTCCTCCAGCTCGCCGACGACGAGGGAGAGCTGGAGCGTGTCGTCGGACCACTGGCGGGCGAGCTCGGCCGTCAAATCGGCCATGCGGCGCACGCGTTCCTGGCTTTTGGCCGCACAGCCCAGCATCTGGTTCCACGCTTTGTCGCCACGGGCCACCTCCTGGCCGGCCAGAAAGCTGGTGCCGCGCGGCGTCTGCCAGTCCTTCTGCCAGGTGGAGGAGAGGGCCTCGATGCGCCGGATCTGTTCCAGGCGCTCCATCGCCCGCATGCGGGCCATGAGGAGCTCGCTGATGTGGGCCAGGAGGATGTCCAGCTTGGCCACGCTGACGCGGACGGTCTCTTCGGGGAGAGTGCCGCCAGGGGTGGCCGGAGGGGGTGGCGGCGCCTCAATGGTCTTTTCCTGGTCGGCGAGGGCCGCCGTGCGGGGCCGGGTGCGAAAGGCCTCCAGGTCGGCCAGGGCGATGACCGACTCCAGGGGCGGCGTCGTCTCGCCGGCTTCGTAGGCGGCCTGGACGGCCTGGATGGCGTCGAGGGCGCGGTAGCACGCCGTGAACAGCCCGGCGCTGGGCTGGATGACCTCACGCTGCATGCCGTCGAGGACACCCTCCAGCGAATGGGCCAACTGCTCGACGACGGTGACATTTACGGCCCGGGCGGCACCTTTCAGGCTGTGGGCCGCGCGAAAGATGGTCTCCAGGGTGGAAGCGCGCTCCTGATCCGGGACGCGGCCCTGCTCCAGCGAGAGCAGGCCGTCGGTCATCACCTGGACGTGCTCGACCAGCTCGGCGCGGAAGGTGCTGATAAGTTGCTCCCGGATCTTGGCGCTGCGGCCCACCGGTTCGTCCTCCTCCGATTTGCGGCCCGTCTAGAGCCTGTGCTCCTCGACCGTCGACGCCAGGTGCTGCGCCAGCTCGCTCAGGTCGCGGGCGGCGCTCTCGGTCTGGCGCGTGCTGGCCAGGCCCTGGGCCGTGGCCTGGTTGATGTTCTTCATGGCCAGGGCGATCTGTTCGATGCCCGTGGCTTGCTGCCGCCCGCCGGCCACCATCTGCATGGCTGCCTGCGACGACTCGTCGATGACCAGGGTCAACTGGCCGATGGCCTCGCCCGTCTGGCGGGCCAGGTTGACGCCGGCGTCCACCTCCTTGGTGCCATCCTCCGTGGTCATGACCGTGGCGTTGGTGGCCCGCTGGATGTCCTCCAGGATTACGCGCACCTGCTCCGTCGCCTGCCGCGACTGTTCGGCCAGGCTGCGCACTTCCTGGGCCACGACCGCAAAGCCCTTGCCGTGCTCGCCGGCCCGGGCCGCCTCCACGGCGGCGTTGAGGGCCAGCATGTTGGACTGGGCGGCGATCTCGTTCACCGTGGCAATGATCTTGCCGATCTGCTGGGTGTGGCCCGAAAGGGCGAGGATGTTGTCGGCAATGTCCTCGACGCGCTGGCGGATGCGCCCCATGCTGGCCACGGTCTCGTCGACGGTCTGGCGGCCGGCCCGCGAGATCTGGACAGTGCGCTGGGCAGCTTCGGCCACCTCCTGGGCGCGCCTGACCGACTGGTCGGCGATGACCTTGACCTCGTCGACGGTCGTCGTCGCCTGGGAGATGGCAGCCGACTGCTCGCTGGTGCCCGCAAGCTGCTGGCTGCTGGCGGCCAGGATCTCGGCCACGGCGCTGTTCAGCCTGCCGGCGGCGTCGCGGACCTCTCTGAGCACCTGTTGCAGCCTGGCGCGCTGTTCCTGCTCGCTCTGCATCAGGGACTCGAGTTGGGTGCGCTGCTCTTCCTCCACGCGGATCCGTTCGGTGAGCGTTTTCTGGGCCTGCTGCAGGTCGGCATTGCTGAGGCGGGCCCGCTGGAGGGCGCCCTCCATGCCGCGCACGGCGAGGTTGATGAGAAAGGCCACGAGGAGGAATTGGACGCCGTGGACCATCATGGTCACCGCCCGGGACATGCCCCAGATGGGCTCGATATAGTGGTTGACGTCCACGTACCAGAAGGCGAGGGCTGCCAGGACGCTGATGACGGCGGCCAGGTATCCCCAGCGGCGGCCCGCCAGGAGCGCGGCGACGAGGATGACGAGGACGTAGGTGCTCAAGGGCGTGGCCATCAGGCCGCCGGCCAGGAGGTTGATGGCGGTGATGACCAGCCACAGCAAGCCGGCAAAGAGGAGCGCGCCGGCGCGCACCTGGCCCCGGCGCATCAGGACCTGCACGACGAGGATCAGGCAGATCAGAAAGAGACCGGTCAGGGCTGTCATCCCGGTGGTGTCCTCGAGGGCGATGGGCAAAAGACTGATGATCAGGATGCCCAGGAATCCAAGGGAGACGGTGTGCAGCAGTGCCGCGGCCCGGGTCTTGTCTTCGTCGTCCCAGGTAGGGGGGCGCAGGGCCGCGATGAGTTTTGAGTCAGACATCAGGCAACCTCCTGCTGAATAATGAGCCGTTGGTCGGCGAGGAGGGTGGGCAGCTCGAGAAGCACCAGCAGTCCCGCGCCCCGCTCGACGACACCCCGGACGTACTCGTCGGGCAGGGCGACCATGGTGCCGACCGGCTCGCGGACGTGGGCCAGGGGCAGCATTTCGACGGCCACGACCTGGTCGATCAGGAGCACCAGCTCCATGTCCGCCGCGTTGACCGTCACCATGGGCCGCTCGTTGGCGCTGGCCTCGCCGGGCAAGCCCAGAAAACGGGCCAGGTCCAGGACGGAGAGGATCTGGCCGCGGCGGCTGGTGACGCCCGCCACCCAGTCGGGCACGCCGGGAACCGGGGTGATGCGGCCGCGGGGGCGTATGTCGCGGGCCAGCCGCGCGTCAAAGGCATAGTTCTCGGTGCCCAGGCGAACGACCAGGGCCTCGATCTTGCCACCCGCCGGCTCCTGGGGCGGCACGCGGGCCATGTCCTCAGCCCGGCGCGCCCAGATTTGCTCGATTTCGTCGCAGGCTGGATCGATCATCCTGGTCTCCATCATGTCCCCCGAATGGGATTACGGCGCCCCGGGCTCGGCCCCCAGGTAGCGGGCGACGAGGATCAGGGCGTCGTCGTTGCCCCGCAGGTAGCGAGCCAGCAGATCGTCGGCCATCTCGGCTGCGGAACGGCCGGGTTCGATGTCCCGGGCAAAGGCGCTGCGCAGCCCGTCGGTGGCCAGAAGCAGAACGTCGCCCCGGGCCAGGGAGAGCGTCGTGGGATGCAGGGCCGGCAGCCGGTAGCCGACGATGCCGCCGCGCAGCAAGATCGCTTCCCGGCGTTGGCTGACATCGGCCCGCAGAAGGATGCCCTCCACGTTGCCGACACCCAGCCAGGTCAGGCGACCGTCGGCGACGTCCACGGAGGCCAGGCTCATGACCACGCCGCGGCTGCCGATTAGTCTGCGGTGACAACGCTGGAAGAGGGCCTCCGGCGGTTCGTGGGCGTGGTCGCGCAGCACGGCGATTGCCATTTCGGCCACCTCGGCCGCTTTTTCACCGTGGCCCAATCCGTCGACTACGGCCAGCAACACGCGGTCGCCGGCCGGCTGCACCAGGTACTGATCGCCCGAGAACGAGTCGTTGCCTGCCGCCTGCGTGGCCGCGGCCCAGTCGAAGGGCACCCTCGTTTCGGCGTTCATGGCAGCCACTTGACCAGGGTCACGGTCGTGCCCGCCCCAAGTCGAGACACGACGTGGAACTCGTCGGTGAGTCGTTTGGCGCCCGAAAGGCCCACCCCCAGGCCGCCGCTGGTGGAGTAGCCGTCTTGCATGGCCCGCTCGAGGTCGGCGATGCCCGGCCCCTGGTCGCGTGCTACGACGACGATGCCGAGGCGCCCGCGGCCGTTGCCCTCGGCACTGTAAAACGAGATGTGGCCCTGGCCGGCGTGGACGATAATGTTGCGGGCCACCTCCGAGATGGCAATAGAGATGGCCACCTGGTCGCCGGCGCCAAAACCAAGGCGGGCAGCCAGTCCCCGCCCCTTCTGGCAGGCGAGGACCACGTCGCTTTCGCGCTCGACGTGGACCGTCAGGCCCTGGTCCATGGGCGACGGCGTCGCCGGCCACTCAAACGTGCTCATAGCCTGTCACACTCACCATTCACCGCAGTCTCTTGACGGCCTTGATGGTCGTCCCGAACCCTGGCGTAGAATTGACGACAAAGACGTCCATGAGCCGGCGGGAGCCGGAGATGCCTTTCCCCAGCCCGCCGGACGTCGAATAGCCGCCGGCCAGCACCCGGGGGATATCGGCGATGCCGGGCCCCCTATCACGGGCCACGATCTCGAAGCAAGGCTCCGGGTAGCCGTGGACGATGAGGGTGATGGTCCCCTGGCCGGCATAGTTCAAGATGTTGCGGGCCAGCTCCGAGATCACGACGGCGATCTTGGTCGCCTCTGGCGTGTTAAAGCCCATGGCCAATGCCAGCTCCAGCCCGCGGCGCCGGGCCTTCACGACCTCGACCATGTCGCGGATTAGCAGGTCGGTGCGCTTCTCGTCCGAGTTGTCGCCCGCCATACTACACCTCGAGCTGCCAGGGGATGGTCCCGTCTCCGATGGCGTGCCCCTCGCCGGGGGCAAGATCGGAGTAGTCGGCCACCTGTTCCTGGGTTCCAGGGGCATGGAGCCAGTGGTCGAGGCTATCCTCATCGGCCTGGCGGCTCAGCTCGACCGCGTCGTCCAGGTCGAGGACGGCGTGGATACTGGGAAGGGTCATGCCCAGGTCCACCAGGGTCTCGACCACGGCGTCTTGCAGGCCGGAGACAATGACCTCGGCTCCCATGAGGGCGGTCATGTGGGCCATGCTCTGGATAAAGCGCCCAAAGAAGCTGTCGCAGATGTCGACCTGGGCAAAGTCGAGGAGAACCCAGCGCGAGTGATGCTGGCGTACCCTCTGGGCCACCTGGCGGCGGAGCTGCAGCACCTCGTTGTCCATCAGGTCGCGCGGCACCGACACGAGGAGCAGATTTTCCAGTTTCTGGATCATCGACGTTTCCATGAAGCGCGCTCCTACGCGGCCACCGGGGCCAGTCGCACGCCGAGGCCTTGCAGGGCGGCGATGAGACCAGTCTGGAGGTCGGAGAGGGTTTCGATACCGCTCCAGTCGATGCCGAGGTCGACCACGGTTTCGGCCACCGCGTCCGAGACGCCGGTGATGATGGTCCGGGCACCCTTCAGGCGGGCGGCCTGGATCGTCTTGTTGAGGTGGTTGGCCACGCCCGAGTCCACCAGGGGCACGCCGGTAATGTCCAGGATGACCACCCTGGCCCGGTGGCGGCTGATGCCGGCCAGGAGGACGCGCATGATGTCCTTGGCGCGCAGCGAGTCGATACTGCCGATGAGGGGCATGACCAGGATGCGGTCCATGATGGGGATGACGGGCGTGGACAGCTCCTGTATGGCCCGCTGCTGGGCCTCGAGGATCTCTTGCTGGAGGCGCTCCGTCTCGCGCCTGCTCCGCAGGGCGAGGACGCCGTAGGACAGGCTGTTGGCCAGGTCGACCAGCAGCTCGACCTCGCGGGCGTCAAAGGCGTCGATCTCCCGGGCATAGATCGTCAGGGCAGCAAAGGGCTCGCCTTCAGAGAGCAAGGGCAGGGCAATGATGGAGTTAAAGCCTCGCTTCCGGGCTTCGTGGCCCCAGGGTCCGAGGTCCGCGTCCTGGCTGGTGTTGCGCACGATGGTGGGCTGCCTCGAGCGTATGCTCTTGCCCACCGGGCCGCGACCCAGGGATGCGTCGGAGCCCATCGGCGCGTCGGCCCAGGTAAGCTTGATGGTCTCCAGGTACCCGTCGTCGGCGCCGGCCCTGGCCAGGGGGTGGATGGATTTGGCCTCATCGTGTTCCACGGAGGCGATCCAGGCCATGATGTACTGGCCGGCGTCCACCACGATCTGGCAGACGGCGTTGAGGAGCTCGTCCTCGCTCTTGGCCCGCATGGCGGCCTGGTTGCAGCGGCTGAGGACCGTGAGGGCCCGGTTGACCCGCCGCAGCTCTTCCTGGGCGTGGACAGCCTGGCGGGTGCGTTCCTCGACCTCGGCCTCGATGCGCATCCCGACTTGCTTGCGCTCGGTGATGTCCTGCACCACGCCGATGAGCCCCCGCAGGCTGCCGTCGGCGTCGGCAAAGGTCGCCTTGTTAAAGATGACTGCGTGCATTGTGCCGTCGGCGTGGCGCAGCGTGGCGTCATAGGTCTGGACGCCGGGATTGGCGAGGAGGGCCTCGTCCATGGCGTGATACTTGTCCACGAGCTCCGCGTCGTCGAAAACATCATAGACCGTCTTGCCCAGGACCTCGTCCTTTGTGCGCCCCAGGAAGTCGAGATAGGCCTGGTTGCACTCGATGTACACACCGCTGCTGTCCTTGACAAACACCGGGTTGGGCAGGTTGTGGAGGAGGGTGTCCAGGAAGCGCTGCGACTGCTGCAGCTCGGCCATGGTGGCCTGGGTTTCTTCGGCCAGGCGCGTGCCCTCGATGGCGATGGCGATCTGGCCGGCCAGCCCCACGAGCAGGACCTCGTCCTCTTCGCCCAGGGCGCCGGGCCGGTCGCTCTGAACGTCCAGGACGCCCAGCACCTCGTCGCGCATCTTGATGGGGACGGCAAGCTCTCCGCAGGTGTCGGGCAGGTCGGGGTGGGGCAGCCAGTTGGGGTCCTGGCGCACATCGGTAGCCAGGACGGGCTTCCCGGTGGCCGCCGCCGTCCCGACGACGCCCCGGCCGTAGGGCAGCCGGTGTTGGGCGGCCTTCATCTTGTGGCCGGGCTGGCCAAAGCCCTCCACGACGACCATGCTGCCCGCGCTTTTGTCGTGGCGAAAGATCTGGACGTGATAGTAGCCCAGGCGCTCCTTGACGAGGGTCACTACACGGCGGTAGAGCTCGTCCAGGGCGGGGGCCATGGCGATCTCCTGGGCAATCTCGGTTCCGGTCTCGACCTGGCGCACGCGCTGTGCCAGCGACTGGCGGATGCTCTCTTCCATTCGCTTGCGCTCGGTGACGTCGACCGAGACCCCCAGGACTCGCCGGGCGACGCCGTCGGGGTCGATGATGGGCCGCTTGGTGGCCTGCATCCAATGGATGTTGCCCTCCGAGTCGGTCAGGGGCCGGTCGGGAATGAGCGTCTCCTGGAGCGAATCCATGATCTCCAGGTCGTCCAGATGAAACTGCTTCGCCTGTTCCTCGGGGGCGAAATCGGCGTCGGTCCTGCCGACCACGTCTTCGGTGGTGGTGCCATAGATGCGGGCCAGGGCTTCGTTGGCCAGCACAAAACGGCCCTCCCGATCCTTGACAAAGATCAGGTTGGGGTTCATATCGATGACCTGGCGGAAAAAGGCGCGCTGCTCCTCAAGCTCCTTGATCATCTGTTGCAGGCTGGCAATTGCCGGTGTATCATCGCCCTCGGGCTGTGGTGCGCTCTTGGGGCGCTTGGCCATTTCTTCCTCCCTTGCGTGCTGTTGTGTCTGCTACTATGAGATGGCAGTGATGCGGTAGCCCAGGCTGGCCAGGGCTGCTCGCAGCCCACCGTGGAGGTCGCCCAGCGTCTGGATACCAGACCAATCGATTCCGAGGTCGACAATGGTTTCGGCCACCGCCTCGGTGATCCCTGTGACAATGACCTGCGTGCCCTTGAGCCGGGCCGCCTTGATGGTCTTGTTCAGGTGGTTGGCCACGCCCGAGTCGACGATGGGCACCCCGGTGATATCCAGGATGACCACGCGGGCGCGGTGCTGGTTGATGCCGGCCAGGAGGACGCGCATGATGTCCTTGGCGCGCAGCGAGTCGATGCTGCCGATGAGGGGCATGACCAGGACGCCGCCCCTCGGAGTGTCGACGATGGGGATAACGGGTGTGGACAGCTCCTGGATAGCCCGCTGCTGCGCCTCGATGACTTCTTGCTGGAGGCGCAGCCCTTCGGCCTCCGAGCGCTCGCGCTCGGCGCGCTGTTCCTGTTCGGACCGCGTCGCCCCCTCCAGGAGCGCTTCCAGCTCGGCAACGCGACACTTCAGCGCCTGGAGCGTCTGCTCATCGGCGGTGTTGCTCATGGGTACCGTTCCTTTCCTTCGTGCTTGCGGATGCTGCCGGGGCTGGCCTGGGCTCGCCACTGGCGTTGCTGGCGCACGACCGTTTCCCGCAGGCGGGCGGCGGTGATGCCCCCCGAGCCGGGCAGGACCTCGTCCGGCGGGTGAAGGTCGAGCAATCGCCGGGCATTCTCCAGCGCCTTTAGAGCCTGGGGCAGCTCGCCGCGGCTGTGATACAGATCCGCCAGCCCAAAGTAGCCCAGGATAGAGTGGCGGTCAATGTAGACCACCTTTCTCATGGCCACCAGGGCCTCGTCCAGCCTGCCCTGGTGCTGGAGCACAAGGGCCAGGGTATAGTAGGCGTCGATGGTGAGGCAGTCCAGGTCGATGGCCTCCTCGCACCAGCGTTCGGCCTCTTGCCAGTGGCCCAGGTTGGCATAGACCTGGCCGAGAAGTACGCAGCACTCGGCACTGCCAGGGCGGTTGCTGGCGGCGCGCAAGAGCAGGCTGCGCGCCTCTTCGACATGGCCGAACTCCAGGAGCTCGCGGGCCTGTTGCACCGGGTCCCCCTCGCTTTCCGGCCGCAGGGGAGCGGCGGGTGCCTGCCCCGGTGGGGGAGTCTCCGGGGCAGGCGTGACCGCCTGTGAAAGCGCCGCCTGGGAGGTGCGGGTGGGCTGCAGGAACTCTTTCCGCGGTTGTCCTGGCCGTTGCCGCGCCGCGGCCTCCCAGGCAGCGGGCGCCACCACCCCGTTGTAGGGACGCCGGAAGATGACTGCATCTGGAAACGTGTGGACCTGGAAGCGGTGGTAGGTGCCTGGCGAAGGCTCCGCGTGGCCCACCACGAGCCAGCCTCCGTCCACCAGGGCCTCGTACAGGCGATTGACCACGCGGCGCGTGGCCGCCTGGCTGAAATAGATCGTCACGTTGCGGCAGAGCACGAGGTCCATGAGGGCGGTGTTGGTTGCAAAGCTGGGAAAATCGGTGCCGGCGAGGTTGAGGCGCTGGAAGGTCACCATGCGCTGCACCTCGGGACGGAGGATCCAGCGCTTTTCCCTCTGCTCGAAAAAGCGGGAGCGTGCTTCCCGGGCCCGCTCTTCGCGAAAGGCCCATTCGCCGTACTCGGCGGTGCGGGCGCGCTGCAAGGCCTCGGCGTTGACGTCGCTGCCGAGGATGGTAACAACCCAATCGTCCGCGTCGGGCAGCAGGTCGCGAACCATCATGGCCAGCGAATAGGGCTCCTCGCCGCTGGCGCAGCCGGCGCTCCACAGGCGCAGGACGCGGACCGACCGGCGCCGCTCGATGATGTCGGGCAGAATGTGATCGTAGAGGGCATTGAATTGGCCGGCGTCGCGGAAAAAGTAGGTCTCGCCGACAGTCAGCGCGTTGACCAGCCGGTCCATCTCCAGGGCGCCCGCCTGCGGATCCTGGATCAGGCAGTAGTACTCGTCGAGGTCCTGACAGGTAGAGGCGGCGAATGCCTGGCGCAGCCCGCGCTCCAGGTCGGCCTGGCGCCTGGGAGGAAACGACAGGCCAAATCGCTCCTCGACGGCCCGGGCGAAGCGCTGCAGCCGCTCGTCGGGCAGCGGCTCGGTTGCGGGGTTCACGACAGCACTTCCCCGGCGGGCTCGCGGCCTGCCATCGTTAGCCCGGGCAAAAGCTCGGCCGCCAGGGCCAGGGCCTGCCTTTGTTCCGGATCAAAGAGCTCCTCCGGCTCGATCAAGACCGCCAGGCGGCCCGCCACCCGGGCCAGGGAGCGCAGCACCGGCGACTGGCCCAGCTCTGCCGGCAAGAGCTCGCCGGCGGGCTGGAGGTCGCCGGCCGGAAAGTCGAGCACGTCCAGCACCTCGTCGACCACCAGGCCAACCAGGCTGCCGCCAATGCAGGCCAGGATGATGGGTGTGTAGAGCAGGTAGGGCGCCGCCGCCAGCCCGATGTGCCGGCGCATGTCGACGACCGGCACGGCCTGGCCGTGGACGCTGATGGCGCCGGCCACCTGCTCCGGGATGTCGGGCAGGGGCGTGATGGTCTGCATGGGGATGATCTGCTGGATGGTCTCCAGGGGAAGGCCGTAGATCTGGCTTCCCAGCCGGAAGGTCAGGTAGCTGTCCATGCAGTGTTTGCTTCCCGTTGCGTGGCGTCTTCTTCCAGCATCTCTTCCACCAGGGCGACAAATTCTCGCAGGCTGAAAGGTTTGGGCAGGTAGCGCGCCCCCAGGCGCTTGACCACCTCTTCCACTTCCAGCGAGCCAAAGGCGGTGATGAGGATGGCACGTGTGTGGGGGCTGGCGGTGCGGACCTGCCGCAGCAGCTCCATGCCGCCCATGCCCGGCATACGCAGATCGGTGACCAGGAGGTCAAAGTGCTCGTTTTTCAGTTTCGAGAGAGCGGTCTCGGCCACGGGGCTGATCTCGACCCTGTAGTCCTCTCGGAGAGGAAACTCCAGGGCTCGACATAAGGCAAGCGCGATGCGCGGCTCGTCTTCGACTATCAGGATTTGCTTGGCTTTCATTGCCTCACCTCCTACCGCCAGGGAGGTACATTCAAGGCCACGGTGGGGTAAATCGCCCTCTGTTATTATAGCACCTGACGGGCCGCGTGCCATTGCAGGCACGTTGCATCAAGATTGCGCTGCAAGCAGACAACGGTTACGGATTGGGATTGCATTGTCTCTGACTGTCGGCGGGGTCGTTGATCACTGGCTCGGCAAGTTGGGTGTAGGGAGAAACGCCGAACCGGCGCTCGGCGATCCCAGGCAACAGGACCGACTTTGCAACGGCCTTGGGCCATTGCCATTTCGGAGCGAAAATGATATAATGGTGTTGGTGCCAGGTGGTGCGCCTTCCATGGATTGCGGGACCTGCCCGCTGCTCGAACACCGACAGGAGTCATCTCATGACCAAGTTCATCGCACTACGCAGAGAACCACGAACCACGTTCCTGGGGCTGGAGGCCAGGCCGATGGTGGACAAGCGGATGCGGATTGCCCAGGACGCACCGGAGAGCCGGCGCTCCGAGGTGCTGCGCGAGATCGGCCTGGCGCGCGTGGAGCCCGACGAGCAGTTGCCCAAGGACGTGAACAAGTTTCAGCGCCTGGGCTATGCCGGGGCCTACGTGGTGGATACGGCAAACGACGTGATGGCCGCCAAGGCGCGGGAAGTGCTCACGCCCGACTATCACATCATGCCCGACATCGAGATGGGGCTGCCCAAGGCTATCCTGTCGCAGCGCTTTGTCCGCCGCCCGCGCCGCAAGAGCTACTGGCCCGCCGAGAGCGGGGTGGCAGAGGCCCACAGGCAGGGGATAACCGGGAAGGGCGTGCTGGTGGGCGTCCTGGATACCGGCGTCGACGCCGACCACCTGGAGTTTCGAGACCGGCGGCTGCCGTTTCGCTACGTGCCCCTGCAGCCAACGGAGGGACAGATCCGCAGCGTGCGGGGTTTCGACACCAACGGCCACGGCACCCACGTGGCGGGCATCATTGGCGGGCGCAACGTGGGCGTGGCGCCCGACGTAGAGCTATTGGTGGCGGCGGTAATCGAGAGTGAGACGGTTAAAACGAGCCTGGAGCGGGTGATGGTGGCCCTGGACTGGATGCTGTCACACTTCCAGCTCCCGGAGAATGCCGACAAGCCATTCATCCTCAACCTCTCACTGGGCTTTCGGCCAGAGTGGATCGGGGTGACCGAGATACAGTCGGTGGTGGAGGGAATGCACCTGTTGCTGCGGACGCTGGTGATGGATTTCGACGTGCTGCCGGTGGCCGCCATCGGCAACGACGGACCCGGCGTGGTGCGGGCGCCCGGCTACTTTCCGGAATGCCTGTCGGTGGGAGCCGTGGGGCCGGATCTGCGGCCGCCGTGGTTCAGCGGGAGCGGACTGTCGCCCGTGACCCAGGAGACCGAACCCGACATCGCCGGCTATGGGGTCGCCGTGTTGTCGGCGCTGGAGCGGGATCTGGACCGGGTCAGCATCTATGCCGAAAAGAGCGGCACGAGCATGGCCGCTCCCTACGTGACCGGGATTGCGGCCCTCACGGCTTCGGCCAACCCGGGGCTCCAGGGAGAGGCGCTGCGCCGCCGCATCCTGGACAATGCCCTGCGCCTGGAGGAGGGCGGCAGCCGGGTTGGGGCCGGATTGGCGAGGTTCATATAAGAATGGCGGCCAGAAGAAGGACGAGGCGAAGGATGGAATCGAGATACGACTCGAGCATGCTCACTTTCATGCTCACTCTGGAGCGCCCTTCTGTGGAGCAATTGCGCCACCACGGGCGGGGACAGAAGTACGTGCTCCTGAAGCAGAGCGCGCGGCAGATACGGGATCGGTTGGTGGAATGGATCGACGAGAACGGGCTGGCGACCGACGTGGCTCGCGTGAGCGAGCCGACGGTCTTTAACACCCTATTCGTAACCTCGACCCCGTGGGCGGCCGAGCGGCTGAGCCACGCACCGGGGGTGGTGGGCGTGGCGCCCACGGCTGCCGTCGAAGTCGATCTCCTCTCGGGCGAGGACGAGGAGGCGGCTACCGGCGACGAGGACGAGGCACCGTCGCCGTACGATCTGGAAGGAGATGACTGAGGTCCGGGCTCAGGATAGGAACCCGGCTGCCTGCTGACGGATCTGTGCCAGGCGGCTGGCCAGCTCGGCTCGGTTCTCTTCGGCCAGGTCCTTCTCCACAAGCTCCATGAGCCCCAGCAGCTCTTCGCTGACCAGGGCGCGCCTTTCCTCCAGCAGCGCGCCCGTGCCTGCGGGATAGTCGGTCGACAGCAGCTCGTTGATGAAGCGAATCTCCTGGGGCTGGCTTTCCTCGATGACCCGCATCAGGGCGTCGGCCACTCTCTGCAATTGCTCCATGCGCTGCCTGTCGCCGGCCTGTTCGGCGGCGTGCATCCTCTCGGCCAGGAGCTCCATGGTAAACTGATCGAGGCGAGGCAGACTATCGCGCACCGCCTGCTCCACGTCGTCGCTGGCTGCGATCTCTTCCAGGAGGGCGCCGCTTTCCTGGGCGAGCTGTTGCATCTCGGCGTCGATCTCGGCCGTGAGCTCGAGGACCTTCTGGCGGAGCGACTTGAGGCTGCCGACCTCGTCCTGCTGGCCTGCCGCTTCCGCGGCCTCGATACGCTCGGACAACTGCTGGTAAAAAGTATAGTCCACGAGGGGCCGGGCGACGGCCACCATGGTCTCGATGCGCGTCTCGTCGCCGGCCTGCTCGGCGGCCACCAGCTTGTCCAGGAGCTCTTCGCGCGTGACCTGGGGGCCCAACTCGCGGATGGCCTCCTGGCGGGCGGCCACCTCCTTGCCGGCGCTGGTCCAGTCCAGCAACTGCTGCCGGAGCGTGGCCAACTGCTGCACCGCCCCTTCCTGGCCCTGGGCCTGGGCGATCTGCAGGTTGAGACTCAGGAGCTGCAAGAACTCGTAGTCTATGACGGCGTCGTTCTCCTGGGCAATGATCCGCCGGGCGTCCTCTCCCGGTGTCCGCAGGAGTCGCTCCAGGAGATCCGTCCTGGCCCGCTGCGCTTCCAGCATCTCGCGGGTGACACCCTCGGCCTCCAGGATGGCTTCGATCATGGCGTCCAGCCGCATAAAGCTCCGCGGTCGCAGGAGGTAGGCCTTGCGCTTTTCGGCGGGCAGCGACGACATGACCCGGTTGGTCATCTCGCCGACGATGCGCTGCTGCTCGATCTCGGGCATGCCCATCTCGGGGGGCACGTGGGTAAAGAGCAGTTCCTTGTCGGGGTCGTGGTAGACCAGGGGCGTGCTCAGGACGCCGCCGTGCCCACAATTGGGGCAGACTGCGACGTTGAGCTGGCCCGAAAGAAGCATGGCCCTGGCCTCCGGGTTCTGGGCAGCGTCCACGATGGTCAGAACCGGGGCGGCAAATCGGGTCTTGCAGTTTGGGCAGGTTACGGGAGCGGATTGAAAACCGGCAGCGCTCACTATGTTCGTCCTTTCAGATGTGATGTGCGCCTCGCGCACGAGAGGTTAGTGTAGGATATAAGGGCCGATCTGTCAAATCCCTGCAGGATGCGGATCGCTCCCACGCCGTGCAGCGGCGCGTGGCCCAACTCGATCTACACGCTCTACTCGATCTACTCCTTTGGCTGCTCTTCGGGCCAGGCGGCGAGGCAGAAGAGCGAGCCTGTGGCGGCGTCGAGGATGGCGGCGTGGGCCTGGAGCCGGGCGCGCAGGGCCTGGCGGTGATCGGCCGGCAGGGAGAGGGCGACGCCCCACTGGCCCAGGAAGGCGCCGATGCCGGCAGCGACGGTGGCCCAGGCTTCCATAACAGGGGTCGCGGGCAAGGCGCCGGCGTCCCTGACCTGGTCGACCAGCCCGGCGACGGCGGGGCCCATCGTCGCCAGGCCCAGGGCGTGGCCGCCGCGCGCCAGGTGACGGGCGCCGTCCAGGACGGCGCGCAACACCTCTTCGGCCGCGGCCGGCCCGAGTTGGAGCGCCAGGCCC
>ERZ1026792.730-NODE-730-length-24761-cov-3.750061_pt1 | contig 24761 bp, 29 predicted proteins | sample MGYA00520884_ERZ1026792 | MGnify/ENA primary metagenome ERZ1026792 (study PRJEB33270, sample SAMEA104284473) | anaerobic digester metagenome | biome: Anaerobic digester microbiome; feature: mesophilic sludge digester; material: Anaerobic digester biomass | place... | reverse complement strand
ATTGTACTTCGTAGCCTTCAGCTTCCAAGTCAGATAGCACCTGCTCGAGTACCAGTCCGTTGCTCCAACTAAGCAGGCCATGAACATTTTCGCCCACGACGTATTCTGGTTTAATTTCTCGTATTGCTCTAAGCATTTCTGGCCAGAGGTAGCGGTCATCCTCTGTGCCTCTGCGCTTCCCGGCAACAGAGAATGGTTGGCAAGGGAAACCCCCGGTAAGAATGTCAATTGTTCCTCGGTGAACAGTGAAGTCTGTGTTTCTGATGTCTTCATAACTAATAGAGTTAGGCCAATAGTAGTGCAAAACCTTTCGGCAGAACGGGTCTATTTCACAATGAAAAACATTGTTCCAACCCATCCATTCCGCTGCCAAGTCGAATCCGCCAATGCCACTAAACAAACTTCCATGATTAAACATACAACAACTTAGTTAGCAAAATTAAACAATAAAAAGCATATAACAGGTATCCTATTATTGCAATGAATTGTATAACTAAGTAAATTTTGAATAATAATAATAATTTTCGTTTCATACTTTGTTTAGATTATTTTAGGTTAAACATTTCAAAATTAGAATTAATTTAAGTACAAAGATAATCTATCCCCAACTATAAAATCACCCCAACCCACTCCTCCCGCATCGGATTTTATCAGTTGGGGGATAGATTATATATTAATTTTTAGTTCTGCTGAAGTTTATCATACACATAGCCAACAAATGCCCCGAATGTCTTGAAGGCATTTTTAAGGAAGAATTTTCCATGTGGCTCTGTCAACTTATTGTTGGCTCCATTTAACGCAGCATTAACAATAAACTCCAGAAGTTCGTCTGTGGTTGCCTCTGGGTTAAGTCCATTGAGCATTTTGTCAGGAGAATCCAGTGACTCACCAGTAAGGGCCTCTATAAGCATACTCAATACTCCTAATGAGAGATATACCTGTGTTTCACCTTTGCTAAAATTATTCCTTTTGTAGACTTGAGTTTCTTCAACCAACATGGAAAATACATCTTCAAGTAGGATTTGTAGGTGTAGATAAGCATTCACCAATTTGGTTGCTTCACCTTCCACAGACGCCTTCTCAAGTCTCTCATTGATTTTATCCTTTTCAAGTTTCTCATTGATTTTGTTTAGAGTCTCTTTAGTCAGAGTCCTATTGATTATCATTACGAGGGATGTCATTATTAACACCTTAATATCCCTGCGTAAATTTGATGGACTTTCTCCTTGAGCCTCTGGAAGACTAGAGTTAAGGACAATCTCTTCAGCACTAAACATAAGCAGTGAAAAAATCTCCTTACAGTCATCTATTAAATTTGCCCTTGATTGTTCTGTGTCCTGAGTTCTGAATAACTCGGGTGACTCAAATAGAGTCATGGCTTTAGTTATTTCCATCTTTGTGTAGTTTATTAAATTCTTCAATTATTTCGTCAAGCACAATGTTCATTAACTCAACTGTTAGGCCGAGAAATTTCTCCATTAACTTCTTGTTATATGGAAATTCAATATGCTCAGCTAATGAGGCTCCAAACTTTTCTACAAACCTATCTTCTTCTTTGTAAAGTTCATCGTTTTTTATCAGGCTTAACACTATTCTATCAGCCAGTTCTTGAGTTTGTAGTTCTGATTTATCTGGACTACCTATTTTATTTAATGCTCTAATGAAATAGGTTATCCCAGTTAGCACAATTTGTGTTTTTGGGATATTTTCCTCTCCATTTTTAAATCTGGAAATGACATTAATGATGAATAGTTTAAGGATGTTGATTAGAGTGGATTGTATAGCATTAACGGCTATAATTTTATCTCCATACTCTATCTTTGCTAAATCTGATATTGAAAACTCTTCCTTTTCCTTGTCTGTCAGTTCCTTCATAGTCTTATTAAACTTATCTATCATCTCATTGGTGATGAATAGTCTCTTTATCATGATAGACATTGTGAGGAACTGAACAGTTAAGTTTTTAATTAGTTCTCTACTATCGTTTACATACCCTTCACTAAGGATAACTGGAAGGATAGCTCTAACGAAAGAGACTTCAATATTATCAATTAACAGGTCATGTATTGCTGTGTCACCTGGTAATAGTGTAAAGTATTCCTCACTTGGAACAGGTTCTTGATTAAACAAGCTAATTACACTGTTACTTACTAATGTTGATAAATACTGTTCGTCCATATTTTTGTTATTAAATTGTGTGTGTAGTTTAATTTAAAAAGTAAAGAGCCTCCATTTAGAAGGCTCTGTGCGCTACTCTTATTCAGAGATTAGTACTTAACTTCCTGAAGGATTTCCTGTGATAATATATCTTGGATTGACTTGGACATTGACTTTTGCTCATCAACACCCTTCAGTAACAACTGAATTACTGAACCATCAAATCCAGAGATTACATACCCACCAGGCTCACTGATATTCTGTTGGAAATGTTTGTGTCTTGAGGCACAGTTCCACCAGATAAATGTGAACCTGTTGCAGTACTCCTCTGAGAAGTACTCTCTCAGTATGTCCTTTGCTCTCTCATAGTTTGTTTGAGGTCCAGCATAATCAAACTCCATGTCAGATACTACCAATAAGGTATCAGGGAAGTCAGATTCAGGGATTCCTGGGTGTGATTTTCTCACATTAGCAATAGAGTATATCACGGACAAGAAGTCTGTGTTGCTTGGACAGTCCTTCCAACTAATCTGTGTATACATCTCAGTTGGAGTTCCACTCAACTCTACCCACTGGGAATACTGACTAAACTTAATAACCCAGTTGTGAAAAGGTCCTTCCAGTAAGTTAGCAAAGAACACACCAAGACTTTTGGCGATGTCAGTTACCATCACCTGTGTTCCTGGTATGCAATAATACATACTTGCAGAGTTGTCTACTGCACAGATAATCTTCCTGTTAGTGGTTCCCTGTAGAGTTTTAGCCCGTTCAATTAGGTAGTTAAATTGGGCATCTTTTAACTTTTTGATAACCCAATTAGTCTTGCCTAAAGATTCGTTCAAAATCTCGTATGGGTAAAGGGTATTAGTTATAGTACGCTTACTACTTACCCACTTCTCGAAGTTCCGTGCTACTTCGGGCTTAGACATCAGTTTCTCTCCATTAATTAGTTGCATGAGTGCCTTACTGGAAATCTTATTGAAGTCCAGTTTCTCATACAACTTTTTAGAGATTAACTGTTGAAACTCATGTGCTTTACCAGAAACTTTAATCTTTCTCATTTCCTTATCAGAAACGTTGATTAAGTTTCTAATAAACACAGCTACTCTACTACGGAACTTAGCCCATGCAGTAGTACGTCTCTTGGCAGACCTGTGCAGTGGTAGATACTTCTTTACGAAGTCATGGTTGAAGATAGTTTCACCTTGGGTTAATACCACTTCTGAGAGCATCCTTCTCCAATCCAACCTTAAGCCTTTCTGCTCAGCAATAAACATGAGATTATAAATATCTTTCTCACTACCTACTGTGCAGAATAGACTTAGGTTTTCATAGAACAGTTGGGGCTTATACCGAGAATACCAGAGGAATCTTTTGTATGCCTCATCTCTTCTACCTTCACCTACTTGCACACTCTCAGTTTGGGTACCATCATACCTCTTAACTTTGCGTGTGATTAGTCTAAGGTAGAAAACAAATCTTAAAGCCCACACTCCATACTTGGAGTCCAACAGGGATTGTTCTGCAAACACTGTGTCAATGTCCCTTCCAGCATAATTGCTTGCTAAACCAAATTGGTCAGCTAGGACATCACCAGTGCTGCTGTGAACTAGGGCACCATTCTCTGTTAAAGTGTCCTTCTCCCTTACGTGTTTCAGGAAATCATTCATATTCATAGTTTTAGAGTTTAAGATTAATAAAAAAGAGAGAGTAAATGCAAAATACTTTCCTCTTGCATATACTCTCTCACTTTTTGTAAATATCAGGACACTTTTAATCAAGTGAACCAACTTTAAACAAATAATTGCTGATGTGTCCCGATAAAAATTTTAGTGTCAGAACTCTTAACTTGATAGTTTAACATACTATTGTTTTAGTAATTGCTGAAGAGTTCTTAATGGTTTATTATAGTAAGTTACAGAGCACTCTTTGTTTGTCTACCAATGACATCAATAGTAAATTGCTGAAGCGCTCTTAAAGTAAAGTTATACTTTGGCTATAATAATAAACTTATTTTCTGTGTGTGTGTTGTTATACTCAATAAAAAAAACCCTGCGCAGGCCATATCTCTACGACCGACCTGCACAGGGTCTAACCAAAACTTTATTCTATAATTGTTTTGGCTTTTGTTTGAGCCTTTTCTGTAGGTTCTTCTCCTTCAGGAGTTTCAGGCTCGTCCACACTGAAAATCTTTCCCAGACCTAACTTGGCGCTTGCATCAAGTATCTCCAGTGCAGACATTTCCTGCAACTTGGTAAATACAAACCTGCGTCCATACTCTGGGTCAGCCTCACCCTCTCTCACTTGGAATAGATAGGTTTTGCCTGGCTCAATTCCCATGTTTGCAGCCACTGTACCACTCAACACGTTCCTGTTGGGTAATTGGCCTGCAACTGGTACTAAAATGACTGGCATAAGGCCATTTACATCAGCGTTACCTTTGTTAAAGGTGTTTACTGCTGCTACACATAATCCTGTAAACATAACTTTTAATTTTTAAGTTTAACATTTAATTACTAATTTGCCTTCAATCAGTTTAGCCATAAATTTTTATAGTTTTATGGTTTGATTGAAGGTCTTTTTGAGTTTGATGTATGAGTGTGGTTATTGGTCTTGTCTTAGCCTTGCCTTCTCCTTACTCAGATTTGTCTTTGGCTTTGTTTTGTTTACTCAGATTTGTCTGGCCTTGTGTAGTCTGGTCTGGTCTTGTCTGGTCTTGTCTGTCTGGACTTACTCAAATTTGTCTTGTGTGTGTGTTCGGCTCTGCTTTGTATGTGTGGTCTTGTCTTGTTTTTGTGTGTGTGTTTGGTCCTGCCTTAAAAAAGTAAGAGAGAGGCACGAAGCCTCTCCCTTACCTTATAACTCACCTATGGAGTTGTCTGGATTGTCAGCAGCCTTGGTGATTAGGAACCAAGACTCACCAAAGTCCTCTAGTTCCAATACCACAAGGGGCTTATTTTCTTTATAGGCCTGCACTGCATCCTCACTAACTGATGCTATGCGCAGCCCAGTCTCGTCAGTGGCATAGTAATTACCTCTTTGGGATTGTCTGATTTGGATTTTAGACACTCCCAAAACTTGTTTAAATTCGTGGATACTTAATACTCTAATAGTTCTTGCCATAGCGAATTAGTTTTTGGTTAGACTAAATGAGTTATATGTATTTATGTGTGTGTGGGGATAAAATATAAAAGAGAGAGAATCATCCCTCTCCCGTAGGCTTGCTTTGCACCTTGACTGATGTGGCCAGAGCCATTAGAAACAACACTCCAAGGCCCAACCAAACATGGTTGGAATTAAACAAAACACAAGCACTAACCAGGCCAGTAACCATGGCCATGGTGTATAAAACATTTTTAACTTTTCTCATGATTGTAAGATTTATTGGTTAGACTGAATGAGTTATATGTATTTATTAAAAAGGAGAGTGAGTGTGGACGTGTCTACTGGCTTTATGTGTGTGTGTTAAGCAAAAAATAAAGAGAGAGGTACAAGCCTGGGAGCAAAGGCCAACCCTCTCTCTTATCCTTTACCATAATCAAAGGTAAAGGAAAATCTTTGTCTAATTTAGTGATATGTGTTTATTAAAAAAAAGAAAGAGAGGGATTATTCATCCCCCTCTCCTTCCACTGTAACTTCTATGGGAAATTCCAGCCCATAGAAAGTTGTGGCTACATCCGCATTCACTCCACTTTCCTGCTCCACCTTATCAGAAGAGAAGCGGAAGAGGATAAATTCGTCATAAAAGGAATCGTAGCACAGTGCCCATGAATTTATAGGCATTTTCACCAGTGCCGATATTTTTTCGCTATTATAGACATCCTTCCCCTTTAGTAATATTTCCCCCCCACTGGAGAGAAATATTGAGTGACCAACTAAGTTAATCAACCAGCACTGTTCATTGTTTGAAGAGGGCACAAGCCTACCTCCAGATAACTCAACGCCGTCTCCTTCAGAGATTTCCTCTCCGAATGGGACAACTTCTTCCCCAACCCGAAAGTACCTTATTGATACCTTTTCGGAAAAAATCTGGGTTTCTTTTGCATTCATCAGGCTAAGTTTCATAATATAAAATTTATTGGTTAGACTGAATGAGTTATATGTATTTCACTAAAACTGGGGGGGGGGTACAGGCAACCATAGTGATGATGGGTGGGGGTGTGGGTAATACCTACCTCCTCACCTTCCTATAAAAATTTTTAAAAATTTTTTATAAAAATTTTTCCCAAAAACTTGCTTTTTAACTTTTTTCATTCTATATTTGCATCGTGACCCTCAAAATCTAAGGGCTGTCCACGAGATGGTCTTGGCCCACAGATGATGAGATTAGAACCCTCCGAGGTAACCAAGTAGGAGGAGAACTGGAGTTGATAGGTGCACTCTTGGAATAATAGAGAAACATAGCGCTGAAGTTATCCACAGTCACAAAAGTTACAAACAAGGTATGTGTAAAAGGGGATAAAGGCTGAGGGTTTGAAGTGAATGCCTCCCTATGGTTAAAGTAACCATTCGGTCAAGTGTACGGCACATACTCAAGGGAGTAACAGAATAGGCAGCGGGAAAGGAAATTTTCCCAAGGGATATACCTTTAAATAAAACTAAGGCTAGTTCATACAAGGGATTTAAAAACAGTGAGAACTACTTAGATTTTAAAGGAATAGGAACCGCAGGATATGGATTCAAAGGAGAGTGTTAAGATTTGTTAATAAATCTTAATTTTTTTGGATAATACTAACGGAAATTCGTATATTTGTATAAACCGTAAAATTAAAGAGTATGGATAACTTAAAGAGGATTGAGACCAAACTACCAAAGGATTTGTATCTTTGGGTCTCAATGGAAGCTCTGAAGAGGGGAATTAGTAGAGCAAAGTTCATTGAGATTTGTATTAGGTATGCCAAGGCTAGGATGAACACTAATGTTAATCCAAACGACAAAATCATTGCTGAGCTATGAGTGATGATATAAAGAGGGACTTGCTTATCCTACAGGAAATCCTAAATCAGAGGAAGCCTTATTTAAAGGCCTATAGGGATATTGAAGTTGAGACCATCTTAAAAACCTCTAAGTTAGTGATAAAGGATGACAAAATTGTTGAGGAGCAAACTGACCCAACATACTATGTAAAAATAACGTACTGTCATCCAAAGATTGAGGGGTTTGAAAAGAATGGATTTGAGAGCATAGAGTTTCCAGTGAATGACCTTCCAAGTAGGATTGCTCACTACAAGGATAAACTGGACTATGAAATTAAGAAGTATGGAGAGAAGAAAGAAGTTATTAACCAATAAATATAGGAACTATTATGAATAAAGTTGTAAATTGCATCAAGGATGTAACTAAGATTAAGTTAAGGGACTATGAAGTCCTAACAAGAGTAAGAAAAATCAACTCTCCAATTGTCCTTGTAAATGATAAGGAAGGAGAAGAACAGTTTAACCAATACCTTGAAGTTATTAAGGTTGGAAAGACTGTGTCACTGGTTGAGGTAGGAGATAGGATTATTATGGCAGAACGAAACAGGATGGTTCCATTTGAGCATAATGGACAAACTTACATTATCATTGATGAGAACTCAGCCAGACTGGTTGTAAGTGATGATAATTTTTCAGCGAGTGATGAATTAGTTAACTAACCCATAAATTTAAAACTATGTTTAAACTATTCAAACTGAGTAAGGAGAGAAGGAATTACATTAACAACTTGGAGACACAGTTGTTAGTTCTCCGTAAGGAAGTTGAGTACTTGGAAGCAACTGTAAAGAAGATGCAGCTTTCAGCCTACATCAACCAAGCAAATGAGCAGGAAAGGAAAGTAAGAGACTCCCAAGAAACACAGCAGAAGCCCAGGCCCAAGAAGAAGAGCTAGTCAAAACCTACTAGGAAAAGTCCCATCAGAGATGATGGGATTTTTTCTTAATTTTTTGGACAAAATACTTGCATATTACATATGAATTTTTATTATATTTGCAAAAACAATTTGTTATGAGGATTGGCATAAAGGCAACAGAGTTGGAGCAGTATATTTGGGTCACTAAAGTATTAGGACTATTCAAAGCTCCATTTAACCAGTTAAGGCAAAGGGAAATTGAAGTTTATGCTTACCTTAACATGGTATATAATAGGTATGCCTCATTAGGAGATAAAGAGGCAAACACTCTTACCTTTAATAAAGGTACAAAGAAAGAGATTTGTGACCAGTTAGGCATTACTATTGAAAACTTTTACAACATCTTGGTAACGCTTAGAAAGCATGGGTTAGTTGGAGAGGATGAACTTAAGATTAAGTTAAAACCAACAACTTCCATTAACATTGATTTTAAATGACACCAGTAGTTGTTAAAGTAAAAGGAACCTTTTTTGCTCTCATTAAGTTACACAATGAGTTGATAGCTTTTTATGACAACAATCCTGATGTTACATATAAAGGGATTAGTATTAGACAGGAAGAAGGAGAATTTATATTAGAGTATAAACTTATTTATCATAATCATTATGGACAATCAGAAAATTACAAACGCTCTGAATTTTATAATGAACCACAGAGGTTATCTAAAAGTGGGGAAAGAGAGATTAGGTAAAGTAACAAAACTTGAAGGAGCCGAACTAGATGCACTATATGAGGAGGTCAGAAGGATTCGTAACCAAGTTAATCATGAGGGGTTAGATTCTCTGGAAGGATATTGGTTAAAGACTTCAAGAATTAGTGCGTACTTCCGTAGAAACAATCAGGTTAATCATGAAGAGATTGTTAACTACTTGACAAAAGCTTTAAAGGGTAAAGAGTTTCAAGACCCAAGTGGTGTTGTTCACCTACAAGGAAACAACGTGGCCATTCTAAACATTTATGACATTCATCTTGATAAACTCCCACGTGAACACCAACTTACATACTCAGCAGAGAATTATTTAAATCAACTTAAACAAATTGTCATTTCTCTTATTCAGGAAGCCTCCCAAATATACTACATAGACACAGTAGTATTTCCAGTGGGAGGTGATTTATTTAATACAAATGGATTTAATTCAGCTACCAAAAAGGGAACTCCGCAACAAGTGTTATTTGACCATTCAGTGGCATTTAAACTTGGGACGGAGTTCATAGTTTATATAGTTGACTACTTGGTGAGCAAGGGTTATAAGGTTGAACTACCTGTTATATATGGCAACCATGACCACGATGCTGATTTTTATTTAGGAGCCTTATTAGAGGTTTACTACAAAAACTCGTCAATGGTAAAGGTAAACAATAACCTAGTTGTTAGAAAGTATTTGAGTTATGGTACTACCATGTTTGGATTTGGACACGGAGATGTAGAGAAGAGTAAGGTTACAATACTCCCAATGATTATGGCAACTGAGCAGCCAGAGATGTGGGCTAAGACAAAACATAGAGTCTTCTATTTAGGAGATATACATCATAAACAAGAAATTAAATTTTTACGTTTAAAGGATTACCCTGGATGCACAGTATCATTCCTTAGGTCAGTGGGTGTAGAAGACCAGTGGTCACACGATAATATGTTTCTTGGAACACCGAGGACATTAGAACTTCATGTTTATAACAATGAAAGAGGAAACGTATGCAATCTCATGAGAAATCTATAAGTCATTACGGGGAGAAGAGATGTGATTGGTGTTTAGCCAATAACTATAAGAGAGTTAGGAAGGCTAAACATAGAATCTTTGACCAGTTTTCAAATGACTATATGTATCTCTGCGATAAGTGTTATAATAAGTGGAAGGAACTGAATAATATTATAATAGATTTAATAGATGACATTGATGAATATGATGATTAAAATATATCCTGGAGTTTCTATTGGAGTTAACCAGGAAATTAGTGTTAAGTTGGTTTTACATCAAAGCGAAACAGAGGATGGTCTTGAGACATTTGTTGGACTCATAGAGAAGATTAACCATTATATTAAGAAACCTGGATTCAAATCTATTCGTTTCACAGATAAGGAAAAGGAACTGATTGAAGCATTAGTTAACTTAAAGAATATATATGAAGACACTGGAGAGCAGGAGCATAATCAAGGGACTAAGCAAGATATACAACATCTCGGAGACAGAGGTCTCATTAATATTGACTAGCCCTTTCGAGTTTATTATTAGTAAAATTAGGGATGAGGTTGATAAGGATAAAGATTATTACCCATCGTTTAGAGTGACTAACTTTGGAAAGTTTCATGTACCAAAGAATGTAGTTGAACATGTACGCAAAAACTTAGATAGGAGGAAGAATGAATCTGTTTAATTTTATAAAAGACACTTATGAGGTTGAGGTGGCTCCAGAAGCATTATTACTGGAACCATTTAAAAAGTTAGCCAGTAGGCATAAGAATCCACAAATGGCTAAGAAAGAACTGGCTTTTGTGTATTTCTTTGCAGACATTAGGTCTGATTATATGTATATTGTAGATGAGGAAGAGAGGGCAAATGAGTTAAGGAAAGACCTTGGGCTTCCAGATACCTGGGTAATTGACCCAGTTATGCAGAAGGCAATTGATTTTTATAGAGAACGTAGTACTACTATAAACTCAATGCTTTATCAGGGTGCCTGTAAAGCTGCTTCAGATATTAACGAATACCTAAAAAGAACCGATGAACTTTTAAATGAGAGGGACCATAATGGAAAGCCAGTGATTGACATTGCAAAGATTGTCAGTGCTCTGGACAAAATTCCTACTATTATGGAGAATCTAAATAAAGCTCATCAGAAATTAATAGCTGAGCAGCAAATAATTGAGGGTAGAAGCAAAGGAAGTAAGCAGTTTAATATGTATGAGGATGGACTTGACTTTGAATAGTATTATACCAGTTAATAAGTTTCAAACTCCAGTAACCAAAGAGTTAGAGGACACTTTGCCTAGAGAAGTGTTTCTTGAGTTAATGGATTATCTGGAACATGTTGAGTTTATTAAATGGATAATACAACCAGAGGGAGTTAGAGGATATGCTAAGGATAGGCCTAAGTATTCTTCACTACCAGATAATCATCCAGAGAAATTTTACAATGATGATAGGATTATTGTGGATGTTACTAAACCACATATTCTGGAAGATTTGGATTTCTTTAGGGAAAGGGCAATTCATTTTGAAACCTATGGTAAGTATACCAATATTCATCCAAATCCAAATCCTAAATCTGAGTGGACTTTATTCTGGAAAGAAGAACTTAGGAGATGGAAGTATGGGTTAGTTAGACCTTATGATGGAGAATGGATTCCTGGGTCTTTATACTTCTATTGGAATTACTCACAGATTTGGCTTGTTAGGACTGACCCCAACACCAAAATCTCTTACAGGGAAAAGGCATTCCCAAAACCATGGTTGGGGGACTATCTATTCTATCACTACAAGGAGCAGGCGAGAGTTAGAAACAAGCACATTAAAATGTTGAAGACCCGTGGTATTGGAGCCTCATTCAAGATGGCTGCAGAGTCTCCACGGAATATGTATGTATTCCCAGGGTCTGGTAACCCAAACTTCCACTTAGCATTTGATAAAGGGTATCTTGAAGGGGACAAGGGTGTATTTGGTAAAGTATTGGATAATCTTGACTGGATTGCAGAAAGCACACCACTTCCAAAACTAAGGATTGGAGATGCCAAGAAAGATTTAAGTATTCAACTTGGTTACACTGATAAGTATGGAGTGAGAAAGGGTTTACTATCCAGTGTTCATGGTATATCATTAAAAGATAATCCAGACAAGGCTCGTGGTGTTCGTGGGCCCTTAATACACTATGAAGAGGACGGATTGTTCCCTAACTTGGAAGATGCATGGAATATTAACAGACGTGCAGTTGAGGAAGGTTCAGTAGCCTTTGGTCAAATGATTGCTTTGGGTACAGGTGGTACTCATGGTGCAGACTTCAAGGGAGCAGAAAGATTATTCTACTCACCTGATGCCTATAACATATATGCAATCAGGAATGTCTTTGATAAGAACACCTCTGAAACTTCAAAGTGTGCCTTTTTCTGGGGAGCATACTTAAATAGAAAGGGATATTATGATTCCACTACTGGAGAACCTGATGTAGTTGGAGCATTGATAGAAATATTACTGAACCAGTACAAGACAAAGAGAGAGGCTCCAGACCTCAACACTATAGTTCAGTTAATGGCAGAGGAACCAATTGTACCTCAACATGCTATAATGAACTTTGAGCATAATATTTTCCCTGTGCTTGAACTAAAGGAGCATATGGCAAATATTATGACAAACTTCCAGAAGTTTGTAGAACCACATATAGTAGGGGATTTAAAGTTAGATGCTAATGGAAATGTAACCATTGAAGAGGATAGGGATAAGTTTCCTATAAGGGACTTCCCACACTCAGGAAAAAATATTATTGGTGCTGTGGAAATATTTGAACTTCCAAAGGGAACCTTTCCATATAGGTATATTATAGGAGTAGATACCTTTGATGATGATAGGGTTACTGAATCAAAATCACTTGGAAGTGCTATTGTATTTGATAGGTGGGAAAGGAAGATAGTAGCTGAATACACAGGTAGACCAATCACTGCAGATGAGTTTTATGAAATTGTTAGGAGATTAGGTATTCTTTATAATGCTACTATCATGTATGAAAACAACAAGAAAGGTTTATTTAGTTACTTCTCGAAAAAAGGAGCAATTCATATGCTGGCAGACACTCCAACCTTTTTAAAGGATAGGGTGATTTTGAAGCAGAATATAACTGAGATGTTTAACACTAACAAGGGTATTAACGCCCTAACAGAAATAAATGCTCATGCTAGAAGACAGCAAGTAAAGTGGATGCTTGAAAAGGCATATAATCAGCCAAAGTATAATCAGGCTGAAGAAGAGGGTGGTAACAATGAGGAAAATAGTAACAAACAGATGATTAATGTTTATACCATACGAAGCATTGGATATATTAAAGAATGCTTGGCTTGGAACGGAGTTATCAATGCTGACCGTATTAGCGCTATGAATATGGTTATGCTTTATGATGAAGCCCTAAATAACTTTGATAAGCAAGTTACCGTTGAGCAAAAGATTAAGACATTAGCTCAGGATGACTTCTTTAACAGACTCTGTTAGTATGGCTATAAACCACTTTAAATTATTTTTTATCAATACGTTACTTTAAATTAAATTTGTAAATTGTTAAAATAGTATACTATGGAACTGATAATTAATGAAGGATATGACTTTCCTGCACAGAAAATACCAGAGTCTAAAAAGACTGATAAGTGGTTTGAGCAGTGTGCGGAAGCAGGTATAAAGTTGGCTAGGAGTATTAGGCAACTTGATGCTCATTACGAAGAGATTGTGTCTAACTATAAGTTGGTTAATAATATTATTGACAAAAATGAGATTGAAAAGGCTCTAAATCCATTTAAGATTAAAAGCAAAGAATTTCCAGTGGAGTATAAGAATTATCCACTAATTAATCCAGTATTGGAACTATTGGCTGGAGAAGAAAGGAAGAGAGCCTATAACTTCATGGTCACAGTTATTAATCAGGATGCACTGACTGAGAAGTTAGAGATTCGCTCTAATGAGTTTAAGAACTTAATACAACAGTTGCTCATAGACCCAAACATGAGTGAAGAGCAAGTGCAGCAGAAGTTAAGCTCACATGCTAAATATTTACAGTATGATTTTCAGACTGCACAGGAACAACTTGGAAACCAAATCTTAAATTATCTAAATACCACTTTGGATTTAAAAGAAGAGTTTAATCGAGGCTTCCTAGACTTCCTAATTAGTGGAGATGAGATTTATGTGGTAGAGATAGTTGGTGGTGAACCAATACTAAGAAAAGGCTCTCCCTTAAACTATACTTTTGTTAGAAGCAATAACAGTTGGAAAATTGAAGACTCTGATATTATTGTTGAAGAAGTATACATGTCTAGGGGCAGTATTATAGATAAATTTAATGAGTATCTTACTGACCAGCAAGTATCTCAAATAGAGTCTGGTTTTAGAAAGAAAACATCCAGTACTGGTGGAACTCCTAAATCAGTGTTTAATAGTGAGATTAGTTCAAATGAATTAATCATTGTGGATAGTCTGGATAATATTTCTGTAGATGACCAGATGATAGACCAATTTGGGAATATTAAAGTTACTAGGGTTCTATGGGCTGGGTTTAGAAAAGTTGGAGTAATTTCTTATTTCAACGAGGACATGGAAATAGAAAAAACTTTAGTTCCTGAAACCTATGTTCCAGATGAGTCTCGTGGAGAGAAGGTTAAATGGATTTGGATTAAGGAGTGGTATGAGGCAACTAAAATAGGAGACTTCTATGTAAAGAAACAGCCCTGTGAGATTCAAATAAGGAACATGGATAATCCTTCAGTATGTAACCCTGGAATTGTTGGTACTACTATGTATTCCCTTTCTAATGCTTTAAGCAATAGTTTAGTTAGTGAGGCAAAGGGACTACAACTCCTTTATAATCTATACATGGCTAAATTAGACTTAGCAATTAAGAAGTTTAAAGGTAGGATTGGTAAGTTACCATTACATCTTATTCCAGATGGTTGGGATGTTGATAAATGGATGTACTATGCTGAGTACTTAGGATGGGCTGTAGAAGATGCATTTAATGAATCAGCTAAACCAGTATTTCAGGGAAGACCAGCTGGATTATTCCAACAAGGTTCTCCAGTAATTGATTTATCTACAGGTAATGAAATACAAATGTATGTCGAACTGTTGGGATTTATTGAAAGGAGATTTGCTGATATAACTGGTGTTACACCTCAACGTAAGGGTGCAATTAGTGCTTCAGAAACTGTTGGTGGAGTAGAAAGGTCAGTACTACAGTCAAGTAATATTACAGAGAGAAGGTTTGCTATCCATGACAATACTCGTAAGAGGGCTTTAAGGGTTTTACTTGAAGCAGCTAAAATTGCTTGGAGAGGTAAGTCCTTTGTGAAGGAATATGTTTTGGATTATGGAACTAGAAATCTTTTACAGTTTGACTACAACACATTCAAAACTGCTTCATATGGTGTAGATGTAGTTGACTCCTCAAGAGAGCAGGCTGCATTACAGGGGTTACAAAACCTATCTCAGTCTTTCTTACAGAATGGTGGAAGTTTATCTATGGTTGCTGCTTTGCATAGAATTAACAATCTTGGAGAACTTCAGCGTAAAATTGAAGAGTATGAAGCTCAGATTCAGCAGATGAGGCAACAGGAAGCTGAGAGACAAGAACAATTTGTTAAAATGCAAATGCAGGATAAAGAACAAGAACGTATTGATAAGGCTATTGAAGCTGATAAACAGAGAGCCCATGAAATTATGATTGAGCAAATTCGTACAGAAAGAGAACTGGCTAAGGCTCAAATTATGTCTTATATGGGTAGGGAAGATGTTGATTTAGATGATAATCTAGTACCAGACCCAGCAGAGATAGCCAAGACAACTAACGAAAGAATAAAAGAGGAAACTAAAAAGTATCTTAAAGAGAAAGAACTTAGGATGAAGAAGGAAACTGAAGATAGGAAAATAGAGCTTCAGGAGAAACAACTTAAGTTGAAAGAGAAAGAATTAAAGGTAAAGAAGGAGTTAGAAGAGAAGAAACTTAAGACTCAACTTAAGAATAAGGTGCCAGGAGAAAAATAATTTGGCTATAAGCTGATTTAATTTTTTAATAATAAGTTTTGTTATGAATTATAATAACTTTTATTTTTGTTTAACCTTAAAAACAATTAAACTATGAGCAAGGAGAATAAAGACGGCAAAGAAAAGAATGGAAATTTGGATGAGGAACTGATTTCCATTGACTGGGAAGAAGAAGTTGTCCCAGAGTTTATGAACACAGTTGGTAAAGAAGTAACTGATTTAGAAGAGGGAGAAGTAGTAATCCCAAAAGAATCTGATATAACAGTTACAGACTTTGAAGAAGAAGAGGAAGAAGAGCCAACTAAGGGTAAAGCGACTACTAAAGAGTCTAATAAAAGTACAGATAAGGCTGGCAAGAAAGACGAAGAGCCAGATGATGAGGAGGAAGAAATTAAAGATAAAGAGACTAAATCACCCCCTTCTAAAGGCACTAAAGTCTCCTCTCCTGCTCTGGTTTTTGCCAAGTTCCTCAATGAGAAGGGGGTGATAAGTCTTGAAGAAGAAGATACTAATAAGTTACAGGAAATTTTACAGGAAGAGGGTGAGGAAGCTGCCTTTGAGTTTATATTCAATAGGGAGGTGGAATCACGAGTAGAGCAGATTAAAAATGTTTACGAGGATGATGTTAAGGAATACATTAGCCTTCGTGACTTTGGAGTTGCTCCAGATAAAGCCGCTCAGCTTGTAAAAAATAAAAACCTGCTTGAGCAGATTGGTGAGGGGGATGTTAGTGAGTCTTCCAATGAGGCTCTTCGTAAAGACCTAATCAGGCAGTACCTAAAGAGTACTACTAAAATGTCTGATGAGGACATTGAAGACCAAATTGAAACACTGGTAGACACTGGTAAGGATGTTACTTGGGCCACTAAATCTCTGAAGTATTTGAAAGAGCAGAGTAAACAAATGATTGAAGAAGAAAAAGCAAGAATTAAACAGGAAGAAGAACAAGCTAAAACTAGGGCTAAGGAAGTTCGTGATTTAGTTACAAAAACTGTAATGGAGTCTTCAACTATTCTTGGACAAGAAGTTAGCAGTGCTATGAAAAGCAAAGTTGTAAAACTTCTGCTAGAACCTGCTGGTGAAGACCCGAATGGAAACCCTATTGATGGAGTAACTGCTTGGTTACTTAAAGACCCATTAAAGAATAGGATTAATCTAGCCTATGCAATAGCAAGTGGGATTCTTGATGGTAAATTAACTTCTATTAAAAAGAAAGTAAAAAGTCAAGTAATTGACGAATTAGAACAAAGTATTTATGAGCGTAACAATTCTCTTGGTGGTAGTGCTGCTAAGTACAATCAGAGTGATGCAATGAAAGCTCTTAAAGAAATGTTTCCAGATGATGATAACACCTTTTAAATTGAGATATTATGAGCATGAAAATTTCTAAACTTGTAGTTAGCGACCCGCAATATTGGGGCAAACTAACTCGTGAAGAGCACCTTGGAATCATGGGTATGCAAGAACCCCAATGGATTTCAAAAGTAATTGACAGGGTATATGAAGTAACATATGGAGCAGATAACATTGTCTCTTTTATTGACCGTCTCCCTGTTCGTTACTTAGATGATGATACTCCCTTCCGCTGGGCTTTGCAGGGAGCTGAAGAGCGTAACTATCCTCTAGTAAAAGCAACCATGTCCCCCAGTGTTTCAGCAGCTCAGATTACTGATGCTGACTTGGCTGGGTTGAATTTTGGACGCTTTTACCTGTGGTTTGGTGAAGACCCATTCAGTGTAACATCAGTAATTGTTGGTCATCACCCAGACAAGTACTCACTTCGTGTAATGCGAACCATGGAAATTGGTGGGTATTATGTATATGAAGTGCAGCTTGTAACTGGTGACCCCAATCTGTTTGTTGACGCTGCTGAGCTTGCTCCAAACACACTGTGGTCAGAAGATTATGGCCTAGTTGAACAGACCATGTCTATCAGGGGTAACTCTGTTAAACATTCTTCTCCTTTTGTACTTGAAAATGAGTTCTCTGTTATCCGTAAGAACTATGAAGTTCCTGGTAACATGATTCGTAAGGGTAAAAACCCTCCTATGATTTTCAAGTACAGTTCGGATGGTAAGACTGTTCATCAGGCATGGATTTCAAAACTTGAGTGGGACTTCTTAACCCAATTCCGTCGTGATAAAGCCCGTCTGTTAATGTATGGAAAGAGCACTCGTACTCCAGACGGAGGCTATAGCATGAAGGGCGAAAGCAACAACGTTATTAAAGCTGGTTATGGTCTCACTGAGCAGATGTCAATGGGTAATACTGTTTACTACAATGATTTCTCTCTTGACTTCCTAACCGATATTGCTTTAAGTATCAGTGTTGGTAAGATTCCTGAAGACAAGAGGAAACTTATGATTTCTACTGGTGAGTACGGTGCATACCAGCTGCATAAGGCTCTTGCACAACGTGCTGCTGAAATTAACTGGCTGCAAAGCTCGCACAACTTTAAGGTTGAAGGTGGCAAAATGGTACTTGATGAGGGTCAACTTGTAAAATACCGTTTCATTAATGGTATTGAGTTTACCCTAACTATTGACCCGATGAAGGATGACCCAGTTCGTAATAAGATTCTGCATCCTAAAGGAGGTCTAGCAAGCTCGTATATTTACGACATCTTCAACTTTGGTACCACTAAGGGCAATCCTAACATTCAGCGTGTAGCTGTTAAGGGTGATGAAGAAATTTATCGTTATATTGGTGGTTTACGTGACCCATATACCAACTATAACAATACCTCAACTCCTATTTCAGCTAGTTCGATGGTGGACGGATTTGTTGTAATGAAGTGGTTCCAGGGAGGTATTCAGCTGAACAATCCTTTAGCAGTAGTTCGTGTTATACCTACTATACTTCGATAGGAAAGTGGGGATTTATTCCCCACTCTCCTTTCTTTTTATTAAAAAATTTATTAACTTAGCAAAAAATTAAAATCAGAGCATATGGAGAACAAGTTTTTGCAAAACAAAGTGGTTTACCTAAAACCAGTGCCAAGGAGTGGTGGTATGGTTACGGACCAAAAACACATTGCTTATTTTAAGATGGAAGGAGCTTATGACTCCTATACTCTAAAAATGGATGAAGTAACTAAAAGAATTATCAATCCATTTAAAAGCAATGAGGAAATGGAGTTTTTCTCAAAGGCGTTTGGAGAAGACCTTAATCCACTAAAACCAAACAATCTGTTTTGGCAGCGCTATGAGATTAAAATTGTTAAAACTCCTGAATTAATGACGATAGGGAAAAAGTTTGACCTATCAGATATTAATGATGCCCTTGCTTATAGAGTACTATTAACCTGGACTGGAGAAATAGCACCTAGTTGGGATGACAGACTTAAAAGTGCTACAGTGAGGTATGCCTTTATGGAGGAAGATTATGAAGAAAAGCAGGCAGCAGAAGAACTAGATGAAACCTTCAAGATTGGAACTTACTATGGAGAACTCAAGGTTAGTGACAAGAAAATGAAAGAATTTCTTGATGTATACTACATGAACTCTCCAAAGCAAATTATGGTACCAGAAGATTATAGTACTAGTTTGCTAGTTAATGAGCTTAATAAAATCATTAAAACTGATAAAAAAGGGTTTATTAGAACCTTTGAAGATAAGGACTTTACAACAAAAGCCTTAATCTGTAAAGCAGTTGATAAAGGAGTTATTAAGAAAATAGGTGTTGGAACTTATGTAATTGATGGGGTTTCATCTGAGTATAGTATTAATGAACTGATTGCCCAACTAAAAGATTGGGAAGAAACAAAGAGTGACCCTATTTATGCTAAGATAATTGCTGTTGTAAAAAGTAAGAAGTAATTATGAAAACTGTTACTGCACAGGATTTAATAGATAAGTTTAGGTTAGCTGTTGAGTCAGTTGCCCCTGCATTTACTGACGAAGAAATTTGTGAGTTCCTCACGCAGGGGCAACTAACCCTGGTAAAGGAGTTATTGTCCATGCCTATCTCCTTTCCAGCAGGAGTGCTGCATAGAAAAGACCATGATCTTAACACTGAGATGGTATCTATGGCTAGTGGACCATACAGTGATACTCCTATCTACTACAAGAACTTAAGTAACTTAGATATATTAAAGTTTTTATCTGCTATGGTAATAGTGGATGATTCTGGTAACTATAAGTATTACAGCACTATAAATATTGACCCGCAAAGTATTGATAAGTTTGTAGTTACTGTTACTAATACACCTTATCTAGAAAAACCAGTTGTTACTTACACTGCTTTAGAAAAAGATGGTGTGGACTATAAAAATCTTATAGTTATATTTGGAAAGAATCATAATGTTGGAGCTAACCCTGTTTATGCTCATGTAGAGTATATCACTTACCCAACCCCAATATCTGTCAGTGCCCCATCTGCTCCAATTGAGTTCCCAGAACTGGCAGACCAAATTGTAGAGGTGGCTAAAGCATTAGCACTTAAATCACTGTATGAAGTCAATGCTTTCAGTGCTGCTCCTACTCAAACTAATAATCAGGAAGAGAGGTAGTTTATGACTGGACTTGAAATGTTAGCGGAGTTTCAAAAATACTTGACAATCTCAGACCCAAGATTATTTGAGGTGGAGAGATTGGAGAGTAGTGAAATATACCAATTTCTGAACATTGCTCAGAGAATGATATTTAAGAATAAGTATTTTCCAAGCAGTAACTATCTGGAAAATATTGCTATTATCAATGCTAACTTTGAGGACTTAAGAAACCTTATAAAGAATGAGACGGTTACTTCAGGAATAAATGACACAACTCACTATCCCAACGCTCTTACTATACCTATAGACTTTAGTGCTTTGGATTATGCTTACTATATAAAGAGTGAGTCAAAAGTGGTTAGAGAGCAGGTATTTCCAACAGATGCAGGTGGAGAAGTAGTTCCAAACCAACTAATTAGTCTAACTGATGTACCCAGATTTATAAGCAACTCCATTCATACACCAATAATTAGAAAGCCAGGAGTGCTAATTACTGATAATAGTGATGTAACCTTGTTTAAGGATAAATACACCACAACCTATCTTGGATTTTACCTGACTTACCTAAAATACCCAAGTGCTATTGTGGATAATGAGGAATGTGAGCTTGAAAAGAGTTTACAAGGATTGGTAGTAACAACTGCTGTAGACCTATTTAGAAGTAATAAATACTTACTGGCTGGTCAGCAGCAGCAACAACAGCAGCAACAATAATAATAGTTTAAAAAAAATTATTTGTATGTATACTTACCAATTATATGCAGAAATAGAGAGGGGAATAAACAACCTTGACAACACTCTATTTTTACCAAGTTCGGAAATAACAATGGCTTTGAACAAGGTTATTCACGAATATGTTAAAGAGGCTTACAGGTTTTTTGAAAGGGATGAGGAGAATAGGAAGAGACTAAGTAAATTAATTAAAACTTCAGTAATTGAAGGAGATGATATTGCTGTGAATACTGAGTTGCCTGGGATAAATGCAGTTGATGTAACACTTTCTGAAAATGTTAAGTTTACATTACTTGAAATTGCTACTCTTAGACCAGAAGGCTCAGGTGAAAATGGAATTCAGTATGCTAGTAGGGTTACTCCTACAAATCTAGACGCTGTTACAACTAACACTAATAATCCATTCAGAAAGGCATATCTGAAGAAGGTTTGGAGAGTTGAACTTAAAAGTCCAGATGATACCACTACTAGAATACACACTTTGGTTATTCCCAATGGATTTGAACTAGTTAGATATGTTTTATCTTACATTAAGGTTCCACCAATCATTACTGACATTACTGCAGATGTTAATCTAGATAACTACTTTAATCAGATTTACCAGTATGAATTAATCCCACTGGTTATTCAGGAAGCTGTAAGACCTTATATAAGCCAGACTTCTCAAAGTCAACCTGTAGAACAAACTACTGAAGAGCCTAACTCTAAAGTTCAATAAATATGATGTTTAACTAAAAATGTAAAGCTATGATTACAGAAAAAAACTCAAGTTACCTTTTTATTGGTAACGTAACCAAAGGTGCCAACACAAACGTAAAGAACTTGCCTAATGGGGCAGTTGCTGTTATTGATGCTGCTACTGGAAATATTTTAACTAGTGCCATCAGTGATTCTACCAAAGCTATTAAGATAGCAATGCGCACCTCTAAAGGGGCCCTTATCACCTCCCCTGTGTTTACTCTCGGTGATGTAGTTAGTAAAAGTGCTGTAGCAAGCGCCAGTCTGGATACTCAGCAAGTAAGTTTTCTTGGAGCAACTGCTGTTGACAATGTAACTGGTATGGGTACCATTACTGCTGGTAAGACCTACACTGTCAATGTGGTAATGCATAATCTTGGTCTTATCAACACAACCCCAGAAGTTAAGTTTGGTGCTTATAAAGCTCTTACTACCGATGCATTCGATTTTGTCACTGGACTAAAAGATTCCTTTGACAGGCAGTTAAATAACCCTTATCCTATGATTACAGTTGATAGGGCAAGTAATGGTACTAGGACTGCTTTTGGTGCAAACGTAACAGTTACTAATGGGTCTACTAAGGCTTCATTGGCATCTGGAACCGCTCCAACTTCTGGCTATGTAAAACTCAAAGGAGTTCTTTACAAAGTTGTTAGTGGAAGTGGCGCAAATTTCTATCTTGACCGTTCTTACACTGGTGCTTCTGAAACCATTGACGCCAGCGGATCCAATTCTGGTACTTATGCTTCAATAACCCAGTTTGGTCTAAGATTTACTGCAGTTCGTCAGAGCTTTGACCCGTACACTGATGCTATTGAAGGTCAACTTCTAAGGTTTGATATTGTAAGTGAAGACTTGAGTGTATCTGAGTATAAAGCAACTGCAGCAACTCCATCTATTACTGATGGTGCTCGTGTTGCTTATCTTGAGAAATATTCTCAGTTCCTACATCGTCAGCCAGTAGTTTCGAGTGTACCTCTGTCACGACTCCAAACTGAGGCTGACCCAACTAAATCTTATAAACTCTCTCATCTTGAAATTGCTGGTGAAGTACTTGGCAGTATCACCATTGGCGCTAAATATGCTACTGCTACCAACATCACCATTGCAGTTGAAAGTAGCCTATCTGAAGGTATTACCACAGTTCTTGGTATTTCTTAGTCTAACATAACCATGGGGGAAACTACTCTCCCCCATGGTTTAATTAATTAATTAATAACTAGGTATGGGCGAGTTTCTTGAAGATATGAGTGAGAATGCTAGAATAAGAAAGCTGGAAAGAGATTATTTGGATGTTAGATTTTCTGCTGTGGAAAAGGAGTTAAAAAATATAAGAGAACTCCTGGAGAGTTCTATTGTTAGAACTAATGAGAAAGTAATTGGGCTTGAACAGGCTGTTAAAGATTTAGAACATAGGATTAATAATCTTGAAAAAACTCAGGGGAGATGTCAAATACACAATATAGCTCTTAGAGTAAGGCTTTTGGAGAAGCAAACCCTTTATGCAAGGGTACTGCTAAAAAACCCAGTTACCATGTTTTTAACAGTTGGATTCATTGTCCTTATCTTATTTATTGGATTATATTTGATTGACTTTGTTCCAATAGTAAAAATTATTGATATACTTAAACACTTCTAAATCTTTATATTATGGCAGTTGGAGACCCCACTTTAGTAATTGAGGAAAGTGCTGATGCTAAATCAGTATTTATTAAATCTGACCAAAGTTTAGCAGCTACTACTGTGTTATTACAGGCTCAGCTGGATGATAGCAATACTATTTCCTCATTTGTCTATACAGTAGATGTAAATGATAATTTCGCAGAAGGCGTAACCATTTCTGTAGAAGACTTGGGTGAAAATTCACCAGCTGTATTTGAAGATGGTATTTACACCATTTATATTAAAGACAGTTCAAATAATATTTTAGCCACAGGTATTGAGGGATTTGTGGCTGTTTCTGCTACTAAGGTTATGATTGATGCTTTGGACTATAGACCAAGTAATGATTTACAGAGCAGGTATATAATGGAGGAAAAAATGAGATTACTTGATAATTTACAATATAGTGCTCAGTTAGGATTAACAGATGCCTTTATGGAAAATCTTGTTGCACTCAAAAAACTAGTTTAATATGACTAAGGATGAACTTACAAACTACTACTTAGGTCTATCAAAGGCTTATCTTGGCACCAACAGATTATATCTAAATAACTGGAAAGCCTTTGATACTAGTTCTATGTATGCACAGCAGCCTAAACTTATGACTATTAATATTTATTTAAAGGCTTTAAGGTATTGTATTGATAACCTTTATAATCTTCCAGAGAATTTTTCAGATGAAAAAATACTAGCAACTATAAATGAAGCTGCCAAAGTGTTAAAGACTTTTAAACCATACTACAATGAAAGCTAGTTTTGGATTTAAAAACACTGGAATTAAATTAACTGGAGATGATGTTCCTGTTCAGGTAGATAGCTCAACTCCAGTTAATTTACCATTTAATCCACTTAAAACTGAAACAACCACCTCACATGACCAAATCTCAGAAGAGAGTAGAGCATTAGAAAACCAACACCCAGCCAGCTCAATAAGTTGGGGTGATGGAAATGTTGATGAGGCTCTGCAAGCTCAATCAACATTAATAGGTAATTTATCGGATAGTTGGACAGACACAACAGAGGCATTACAAAAAGTATCAGACGGAGGTGAAATAGAAAACAGTCTATATGATTGGTTCAAATCGGTTTACACATCGCTGGTTGACGGCTCTGTTAAAAGTTGGATTAAGGGACTGGTTAACCAACTAAAGGATTTGGCAGCAAGGGTATTGAATTTGGAATATGTTCAAACCGTTATATATACAGTACCAGGTGATTGTACAAGAGTTACCATTACGCAGTTCCCTGATGGTAGGCCTCTAAATATTCAAGAAGGAGAAAAGGTTGAGATTATTATTAGAATACCGTATGTTGGGAGTTCTTCAGGGGGTAGATTGGCTATTCAACTAAATGGTATAAGT
>ERZ1026792.724-NODE-724-length-24852-cov-5.403276_pt1 | contig 24852 bp, 18 predicted proteins | sample MGYA00520884_ERZ1026792 | MGnify/ENA primary metagenome ERZ1026792 (study PRJEB33270, sample SAMEA104284473) | anaerobic digester metagenome | biome: Anaerobic digester microbiome; feature: mesophilic sludge digester; material: Anaerobic digester biomass | place... | reverse complement strand
CATCAGAAGGTATTTTACTTTTCAGACAAAAAAGCCAAACACCTGATGACTCACAGGATGCATATTGAATGGATCGACCTCAACCTCCCGGCGGAAATATTCAATGATGCAGTTCTGGAAGCCAGGCACAGCAGACTGGTATGTTGCAGCGAAAACCTGGATAATTACCAGGGCATCCTTTACGTGAGGGACTATCTGTCTGCCCATAGCCCTTCAAAGCAGCCGGAGATACGAAAACTGATGATACAGGCCCCCATCATTCCCGAGAGCGCCGATGCCCCAAAGGTGCTTGACAGGTTCAGGAAGGACAAGATAGATTGTTGCGTGGTGGTTAACGAATACGGAACACTCGAGGGTATCATAACGCTTCATGACATTCTTGAAAACCTGATAGGGGAGATACCTGCCGATGATGAACAGCATGAACCTGATATTTATGTCCGCGACGACAAATCATATCTTATAAGCGGCGATGCACCGGCTGAGATTCTCGACGGGGTTTTCGACAATTATATAACCGATCTCGAACATGTAGAGTATGCAACAGTCGCCGGATTTGTTCTTGATCATATCGACAAAATCCCGCAGATTGGAGATAAATTTACTTTCAAGGAATACATAATTGAAATCGTCGATATCGACGGAAACAGGATAGACAAGATACTTGTCAGGAAAAGCGGGGAATAAACCTAAACCGGATGGCTTTTCATTGTTTGTTGCCGCATTTTGAGTGAGAAGCCTTTTATGAAAGCATATTTTAAACCTGCAAGTAGGTAGCTTGAATTGAAGTTCCTGTGTCCAAACCGTCCCGGGTTGTTGAGAGCCAGGGTTACTCGTGCTGAAATGCAGTTGTCACTATGCCGGCACCGGAGCAGGTGGGATGACAATACACACGAATTTTTATCGTAAAACGATAATTGAATTATTGTTATTCGATAAATATTTTACCTGAAACGATATGTTTTTTTAATTTCCTGAAAGGAATTTATTCCCGGATGATCTGTATCTTTACAAAAAGATATTTGATTTATAAACTGAAAATTGAACCTTAATAAAAACAAAACACTGAAACCAGCATATAACAAATGCACAAACATTTATATATATGGTTTTCAGTCATGTGGGTTCCCCGTTTGAATGGGGCAGGCATCAACCATTAAAATCAAAAATTAAATTATGATGAAAACAAAACCTTCCCGCAGAAAATTCATCAAACAGCTTGGGGGTTCATCTCTTCTGCTGGCAGCCGGTTCCTATCAGTCACTGGCTATTGATGATACCAGAACGCTTGAAATCCCATGGTCTCCGAAGATCAGTCAGAACGACAAGATCAGGATTGCCACAATAGGGATGGGCATCATGGGATATGAAGACACCGATACGGCCCTTAAAATACCGGGTGTGGAACTGGTGGCAGTTTGTGACCTGTACAACGGCCGGCTGGTCAGGGCAAAAGAAAAGTATGGAAAGCAGATTTACACGACCCGGGATTATCGCGAGATTCTCAGGAGAAATGATATTGATGCGGTGATTGTTGCAACAAGCGACAACTGGCATTCCAGAATATCGATCGATGCCATGAACAACGGCAAGGCAGTTTATTGCGAAAAGCCAATGGTGCATAAGATCAGCCAGGGCCTGCCGGTGATAGAAGCTTACCGGAAAACAGGCAAGCCGATGCAGGTGGGAAGTCAGCGTGTAAGCAGCATTGTGTATGCAAAGGCAAAGGAACTCTACAAGTCGGGGGCAATAGGTCAGCTCAACTGTATCGAAGCCTCATTCGACAGGCAGGATGCACTCGGTGCATGGCAATATACAATGCCCACCGACGGCTCGCCGCAGACTGTCGACTGGGACCGTTATGTAGAAGGGATGAATAAAATGGCATGGGATCCGAAGAAATTCTTCTGGTGGAGAAATTACCGCGATTTCGGTACCGGTGTCGCCGGCGACCTTTTTGTTCACCTGCTGTCGGGAATCCATCTTCTTACAGATTCCTATGGTCCGGATACAATTTTTGCCTCAGGTCAGCTCTGCTACTGGAAGGATGGCCGCGATGTGCCGGATGTGATGGTCGGTATAATGCATTACCCCGAAGCAAAGGAGCATCCTGAGTTCCAGGTGATGCTGAGGGTTAATTTCGTAAGCGGTCAGGGCAATGTAGGAATTACCCGCTTTGTCGGCAGCGAAGGGGTGATGGAAATGATCGACAATGGGTTTGTTCTCTCCAACAGCATCATGGCAAAAGCTCCCGGTATAGGGGGCTGGGATTCATTCCACACCTACCCTGAGGCAATGCAGAAGGAACTGATGAGGCAGTATGAGCAGAAATACAGCGTTGAGGACAGGAAAAGACCTGTAAAAGAAGGAGTGAGATATACCGCCCCTCAGGGATTCGACGAGCACCTGGAGCACTTTAGAAACTTCTTCGGGGCAGTCCGCGGAAATGAAACTCTTGTCGAAGGTCCGGAGTTCGGATTCCGTGCTGCCGCTCCGACACTTGCATGTAATGACAGCTATTTTGAGAAGAAGATAATATACTGGGATCCGATGAATATGAAGCTTGTATAGCCTATGCCTGAAAGGTTTGCAGATGATTTTGGATAATTAATTGCAAATACTTAATATTGCAATCCGGAAAAATCGGTTGCTCAGCAACCGATTCGGGCCCATAGCTCAGACGGTTAGAGCACCTGACTCATAATCAGGGGGTCGCTGGTTCGATCCCAGCTGGGCCCACAATTGAGTACCAACCAGTTAGAGATTTCTCTGACTGGTTTGTTTTTTTGTTGGAGGAAAAACTGTATAAACAATCTGTCATATAAAAACATAGTATTATCGGTTTTGGTCCAGATTTCTAACCCTTTTTATTGGTAATAACTATGTTGTTGGCTTTATTGAGTATGAGTTCTTCCACCATGCCCTCCTCATAATATTCCTGACCTCTGTTGATAATTTTAAAATCACTAAAGTCCCGCACATCTTCTTCAGTAATCCCGGCCAGGCATTCAATAATTGATTCTGTGGCTGCATCGAGGAGATATTCTCCATATGTTTCCTTCATTTGCGGTTTATTTAAAATTTAGATTCAGTCTAAAATTAGTACTTTTACCTCATGACAGAGAAAGCAAATCGAATCATGAAAAAACATCACTGATTCAGCAATAACTCAATATAATTTTATTTTGACAGATTAACTGCCTGAACTTTTTCAATATTTTCAGAATCTGCCAAGGTAGCTGTAAGTGATTTTTTCCTGCAATCCTGATTTTACTGATCAGGAAGTTATGACAATTTATCTCTATGCAATAAACGTAGAACAGCGATTAAGAATAAAATAAATACACCAGTACGCAAACGACTGTTCCTGGTTTCCTCTATTGCCATCCTATTAAGCTTTCAGGATTTGTTTCTTTTTGCCTGATCGAGTTCGTTAATAAAAACATTCATATTTGAAGAAGGATTATTAAATAATATCAGGTGTGAAGCTCGTTTACAGGCTATTGTAAGATTCTCTGTCAGTTTGATCTCAAGGTTTTTGTCAATAACTCCTTTTTGATATGAATGTCTGTTTCTATTGCTTAATTCTCTGATGCAGTCCTGTGAGCTGATAGACGCAGTCTGGTTTTTATAATGTAACAAAAACCATAACTCTATTGAAGGATTTGATGCAATCAGCTGAGCAGTTTTAATTGCTCTTAATCTTGCAAGTGTTTCCGGAACATCGGCATCGTATATTAAAAAATCCTTGTCTTTTTTATGAATTGGCTTTCCTCTTTTATATTCTCTGATAAAGCGATCAGTTATTTTATTACCAACCATTTTTGAAACAATATCTATGGGGATGCAGTACTTTGACCTTAAACTGGCTATATAGGCTTCTTCAGTTTTTCCTTCACAAAATACCCAGAAATGAGGATTTATTTTCTTCCCTTTTGATGCTGATCGTTTCCTATCCATTAAATAAGGTTTTTAGTTTCACCTGAGAGTCATTTATTAATGGTACAGCATCAAAACGACCTTGCAAATAGGCTTTTTCCACATCCATAGTATCCCGAAAATCACTATAGTCATAAAGAGAATACAAGTCTGTAGAACCATCTTCTTTTTTATTTGCGAAAAAAATCTGGTCTTTTCTGAACTTCTTTAAGTCTAAAAATTTTGTGTTATGAGTTGTACAGATAAGCTGAGCCTTTTTCCCACTTCTGAAAATGTTAAAAATATATTCAATGATCATAGGGTGCAAGCTATCTTCAATTTCATCAATTAAAAGCACTTTGTTATTCTTAACAACATCAAGTATGGTCAGCATGATAAAAAACAACTTAATCGTACCCTGGGATTCTTCCGTTATAAAATCGAATGCAATATCGGGAGAGGCTTTGTGATAAGTCTTTATTTGTAAATGGTCCTGAACGACATCTTCAACTGTAAGAGTCATACTTGTAAGGTTGGCACTAATATTTTTAGCTGGTTTTTTTAGAACCTTGATCTTTACATCTACAATATCACTGTCAGCAATTTTTAGTGCTTCAATAAGTTGCTGCTTGTTTTGATTTGAAAGAGTCTCAATAGCCGAAACACCAAAACCAACATACTGCAATATAAACCTGCTATGAAAATATGTAAAAACCTCTTTGGCAATTTCCCTGTCCATTTGACTTGCCCTGGAAATATAAAGAGTCTTTTCGGAAGTATTTTCAGCCACATCCATGGGTCTTTTTATCCGGCTTCCAAAGGAGTATTTTTCTTTCTTGGTTTTACCTCTTCGTTCATCACGGGTAAATACTTTAGTTATTCTGCCCTTGGGATAATAATACAAGCTTTCAGTTAAAATCTTAAATCGGGTAAATGAAAATGAGTATTCATATTCGATGCCGGCACTGATAAAGCGAATAAAATAATTGCTGGGCTTTTTGTCGTAACCATCAAATTTAAAAGGTTGAAAATTGTAAACAGTATTTTCATTATGCTTATGAGATTCGAATACCATAGCATTACAAAATCTGATTGCCTTAATAATGTTGCTTTTCCCCGAGGCGTTTGCCCCGTAGATTGCAATGGTCTTTAAAATGCTTGTGTCATTTTCAGTAATAATATTATCAGCAAGAGCTTTAGCATTCGCCGATTTAATTGTTGCCGCACGAAAGTCAAGTGTAATTTCGTCCTTAATGGAGAAAAGATTAGCTATACGTATTTCTAAAACCATTTTAATGCCCGTTATTGTAATTATTTTACAAATATATGCATTAAAACGAATATCGTACTATTTAATTGTCGTTTTGAAGAATTTTTCAGTAATCTATGATTCATAAAATAAGATGGCAATTCATAAAAGGACCTCGATTCAAGGTATCAACATTTAACTAATTCCTTTGATGATATTATTTTATATCACAGAAGAAGAAAATATTAACTCTCGGACATCATCTTTTCAATATCAACCTTCTGCCTGTAGCCCTTTCTGCCTTGACCGGAATGGAGAATTTTGTACATCACCGGCACCACTATCAATGTCAGGAATGTGGATAACAGCATCCCTCCGATTACAACCCATGCCAGGCCGTTCCTCAGTTCTGCCCCTGATCCTTTTGACAGGGCAACCGGAAGCATCCCGATAATGGTAGAAAGCGCCGTCATGAGGATCGGGCGTGTACGTATCCGCACCGCCTGAATGAGTGCATCATTGATCTCCTTGCCTTCCTTTATCGCGTCATTGGCAAAGTCTACAAGCAGTATTGCATTTTTCCCGACAAGTCCGATAAGCATGACAAGTCCCAGCATGCCGTAAACACTCAGTGCAGTGTTCGTCATCGCAAGTGCCATTATGGCTCCCAGGATCGCTAGAGGAATTGAAAAAAGAATAGCAAAGGGATCTGTCCAGTTATTGTACAGCACGACAAGGGAAAGGTAAATAAGTAAGATAGACAGGAGAAGGGCCCCGGTCATGACTGTCATTGAATCACTCATCGACTGCATGTCGCCTGTTACAATCAGCTTGATCCCTTGCGGTTTATTCATCCTCTCTATCCGGTCACGGAATTCCTGTGATACTTCTCCTGCAGATGCACCCAGAACTTGTGAACGGATCGTGACTGAACTGTTGCGGTTGAACCTTTCCAGCCTGCTCGGGCCTGTCCCGAGGCTGATATCTGCAAACTGCGAGAGACGAATTGCCTCGCCCCTGCTGTTTATGAAGCTAAGGTTACTGACATCATCCACCTGTTCCCTGTATGCCTTGTCAGCCCTTATATTAATATCATATTCATAGTTATTTTCTGTGTACTTGAGTGAGTTGTTTCCCTGGTATGTCATCTGCATCGTAAAACCGACATTGTCGAGTGTCAGGCCAAGTGCTGACATCTTGTCTCGATCTACAGATACATTTATTTCGGGTGTTCCGCGTTCAACTGACAGTTCCTGCTGCATCGTGCCGGGGATTGACCGCATCACTTCCAGCGCCCGGTCGGCAAAGATCATCACGGAATCTGCATTATTGCCAGTGATAACGTATTCAACCGCTGCCTTGGCAGCCTGCCCGGTCACGGCTACACTGAAGATCTTTACTTTCGCATCGACAAGATAATCAGATAGCGGCTTCTTGATTTTTGCAATGTAGATCCTGGTGTTTTCCTCACGTTGCTTTGCCGGCACCAGCTTTACATTAAGCTCCGCCAGGTACGGTGATCCCTGCGTACTCTGAGTGTTGTCGCTCGTAAGCCCCACCATCGTTACAACCTTAGTAACCTCGGGTTTCATCCGGAACCAATCTTCGGCTTTCCTGACAAGTGCATTAGATTCTTCAAGTGATATGTCTTTGGGCATTTCAAGCTGGACTATAAATTCACCCCTGTCTACCGCGGGCAGGAACTCAAACCCAATGAAACCCAGCGGGAAAAGCGAAAACACCGCAACCGTGATTGCAAGAATGATCAGGGCGAGCCACCTCTTGTGAAAAAGGGACCATTTCATTAATCCGGAAACCCATTCCCCGAATGTCTCTATCAGTTTTTCAAACCACATCAGGAACTTTTCATACAGGTTTTTTCCTGTCAGCACATGTATGTTTCCGTACCGTGAAGTAAGGAGGGGCACAAGTGTAAGAGCGGCAAGAAGGCTTACGAGTATGGAAAAGATAATCACTCCGCAGAATTGCCTTAGAATGTCTGAAACAAGCGCATTAGTCAGGGCAATGGGCAGGAATACAATCACAAGGACTATGGTTATTGAGACCACTGTAAACCCGATTTCCTTTATTGCATCCCATGAAGCACGCACACGGTTTTTACCCATCTCAATATGCCGGTAAACGTTTTCAATTACCACGATTGCATCATCAACAAGTATCCCGATAACCAGTGAAAGGCCAAGCAGTGACATGAGGTTAAGCGAGAAATTGAAAAGATTCATGCCGATAAATGCCGAAATCAGTGACACGGGCACGACTATCATTACAACTATGGCATTCCTGATATTGTGAAGGAAGATCAACATCACCAGTGATACAAGCAATACTGCCAGGAGCAGGTCTGTCAGCACCGAGGAGATTGATTCGCGCGTGAAGTCGGTGGAGTCCTGCGCGATCTCCATTTTAAGACCGTTCTCCGAAAATTCTTGTTCGAGTGACGCGATTGTCTCGCGGATATTATTGCTGACATCGACGGCGTTGGCATCTGACTGCTTGTAAATGTTTATGAGTATTGCCTCTTTCCCGTTTACCCTCGCGAGGCTTGACGGATCCTTTATCGCATCGGTGATCTCCGCTATATCCTGCAATCTTACCTGTGATCCTGTCGGGGTTGTCATCACCACAAGATTCCTTATTTCACTGACGTCGGTGAATTTGCCTGAAAGGCGGACGGCGGTCTGGGTCTCCGGATTCCGTATGCTTCCTGTAGGAAAGTCAAGGTTAGAAGCCCTGATGACTCCCTGTATCTGGGCAGGAGTGACACCAAGGGCACGCATCCGAGTGGCGTCGAGGTTTACCTGAATCTCTCTCTGCAATCCTCCGATCAAAATCCCCTTCGAGACCCCCTTAATTCCAGAGAGCCGCGGGAGAATCCGCTTTTCCATCAGGTCAAAAAACTGCGTCGCCTCAAGAGTAGATGTTGCCGATAAAATAATTATTGCCTTGTCATCAACAGTCACCTTGGATATTACCGGTGACAGAACCGACACCGGCAGCTGTGATCTCTTTGCATCAATATAATTCTGGGCATCTGCTATTGACTTGTCTATGTCAGTGCCATACCTGAATGTGACAAAGAGCATCGACAGGCTTTCATAGGAATATGATTGTATCTTGTCAATGCCTTCCATGCTCGAGAGAGCATCCTCAACCTTGCGGGTGACTGAATTCTCCACCTCCGTGGGTGATGCACCCGGGTAAACGATCTGGACATTTATAACTGGCGGAGTGAATTTCGGCATCAGCTCGGCGCTCAGGTTTCTATAGCCGATATAGCCAAGGATTGAAAGCACCGAAAACAATACAATTACATATATCGGCCGCTTTATTGATATTTCTGATATTCTCATTTTGATTCATTTAGTCAATTCAGAACCTTACTTTTTCCGGAATGGCAGCTTACCGGTCTGCTTTGTTCATTACAGATACCCCGTCGGATACGTTGATAAGTCCTGAGACTATTATGCTGTCACCTGCCTGCAGCCCGCTGATTATCTCTACCTTATTGCCCGTCATGGGGCCAACGATCACCTCCTTTTCAGCAGCCCTGCCGCCGGTAACGGTATAGACTTTCGCATTTTTGACACTTCCGGCAATGGCGCTCCTGGGGATCATTATCGCTTTTTCCGCTGATGCAATATCAAAATATGCAGTAATATACATACCTGCTTTCAGTTGCTTCTTGTCACGACCCGAAACCGAAATCTCCACAGGATAATTCATTGACCTGTCAGCCTTTGATCCGACAAAGGTGATTGTCCCGGCGTATTCCTCTCCGGGAAATGCATCGCATCTTATTCTTACATCCTGACCTTTTTTGAGGAGAAGTACCTGTCGTTCCGTGACATTGCACCATGCTTTGAGCTGTGAGTCATCGATAATGTCAAACAGCCTTGCACCCGGGTTGAGAAAAGCTCCGACCTCGACATATCGCTTTATTACTGTCCCGGAAATCGGCGATTTGATCCTTGCATCGGCAAGCCGGCGCCTGCTGCTGATATATCTGCTCTCGGCAGCAATGAACTGCGTTCTTATCGCTTCAAGCTGCTGATCGGTCACCCCGCCGCTTTTGTTTGCATTGGTAAAGCGTTCAAGGTCAGTCTTCAGGGTATTGTATGCTGCCTCACTGGCTGCAAAATCAGCTTGCAGCATCTCCTCATCAGCCTGAACAAGCACCTGACCCTTGCTCACGTGAGTGCCTTCATCGGCAAATACTTCCAGAACCCGCCCTGATACATCGGAAACAAAGGAGAGTTCACGAAAAGCTTCAAGTGAACCATTTGATGAGAAACTCAGATCAGCCTGCTCTTCTTTTACCACATCTATCCCTACGGTGACAACCGTCGATACTTCAGATGCAAGCCTGGTTCTTTCAAGGGTGCGTTTCCTGTTTAACATCAGGATTAATACTATTACCGCTATCAGACCTATGAGTACGAGAATTGATTTTAATTTTTTCATCATCTTTAGAATTTTGCCTCTCCCGGTTGCCCTGTCAGGACTCCCGGTTCTGCTGTCTGTATTATTATTTTATCCTTATATTTTGCATGTTTTCAGAATCACCTGACAAGCTCCCTGATGGTGCCGCTGGCCTTGCGAAGCTCCACATAGGCCTTCATGAAATTATTCAGTGCATCGGCATAGCTCATCTGCGCCTGTATAAGCGAGGAGTTTGAATTGAGAACATCTGACATTGAGGCAATGCCCTGCGAATAGTTCCTTTCGGTGACGCGGTACACCTCTTCTGCCATTGCCATGTTCGCCTTCTGGATCTGGATGGCATTGCGACTGTCTTCCAGCTTTAACAACGCATTCTTATGGGCCATGCTGAGCGACTGCTTAAGAATTGCTTCGTCTTCCCTGACTTTGAGGAGTTCAAAATTGGCCTGCTTTATCTTCGAGCTCCGCGAAAGCCCTCCGAACAAGGGGATACGCAGGTTCAACGCTGCCATCGATGATCCGAACCAGTAATTGGTCTCCCCTCTGAAAAATTCATCTGACACCCCGGTGTAGTTATAGTTTATCATCGCGGTCAGAACAGGAAAATTTTCATAAATGGCTGCCTTTTTCTGCAATTGCTGCAGATTTTGCTGACGGTTCAGCATTTTGTACGATGTCTGAAGGTTGGGATCAAAATCCTGAAAATCTCCGATATTTGTCTGGATGTCAAATATTTCAGGATTGATCTTCTCAATTTCAAGCTGTTCTGAAATATCCATACCCATCTGAAGCTTCAGAAGGTTCTTCTGTACTTCCACGGCATTGATGACCGATGCCCTTTGAGTGGACATATTCGTTCTTGTGACTTTCAACCTGTCAAGGTCAACTTTTCTGATCAGCCCGCTGGCGTAACTTGTCTCCATAGATATCAGGACAGAATCCATGATTTCAATGCTTCTGCCAAACATTCCGGCAGCGTATTCAGTTGCCTGAATTGCATAAAACAGGTTGGCTGTCTGACTGATAACATCTTCCTCTCTGGCTTCGGCCGCCAATGAGGTCAGCTCTTCGGCCGTTCTGGCGATATCCACCGCATTGAACAGTGAGAGGTTAACAATCTGCTGGTTCAGGGCAGCTCCTATTCCCGCTGTATAGTTGGTTCCCATTTCAATGGTCATATATTTGGCCGCATTGGGATCCTGCATGCCCGGAGGAAGGAATTCATTCATGAAATTCGGCATTATGAACCTCGATTTCTGTATGTTGTAATTCAGGTTGCCGGTGCCTGATACCTGTGGCAACAATGCACCAAGGATCTCCTGCCTGGCCTGAGCCGATTTCTCTTTGTCGAATTGTGCCTTCCTGATATTATGGTTGTTCTCCAGTGCAAATTTCAGGCAGCCCTGGAGATCGTAAACCTGCTGTGCACCGATATTGGCACACATACAGATTAGTCCTGTAAATAAAATAGTTCTGGCTCTATTCATTATTTCTCAGAATATTTTGTGTTTCATTTTTCCTTTTCAAGCAGTCTTCGTCCCTTTGGAGTAACAACTGCATGAAGGTGGTAGTCTATTATGGATCTGAAATAGTCTCTCGCTGAGTATTCACTGCGCATCAGGACACTGCTGATAAAAAAACTGACAACTGAGTTTATGAAAAACCGGCTGATTAATTCAACATTTATATCCTGTCTGTAAAGCTTTTCAGTTTTCCCCTTTTCAAGGTTTCTCTTCATTCCTTCGAGAAAAGACCCGAATCCGGCTTTGTGCTGTGAACCCGAGAGTTCCGGGAACATCTTTCTCAGATCATCAAAAAAGACCGGGCTCAGTGTATGAAAGACCTCACCCATTCCGTAAATGCCCGATATGAATCCTTCAATTGCATCGACGTTTTCAGAATACATTATGGTTATCTTCTTTTCAAGGTCATGGAGAAAAATCCGGAGGCAGTATTTCAGCAGCCCTTCCTTTGATTCAAAATGATTATAGAGGGTCTTTTTCGTGACAGCTGATTTTTCAGCTATCTCATCTATCGAAATATTAAGGCCATACTGCCTGAATACATTCATGGCCTTTGCCGCGTATTTATCCTTCCTAACCGTCATCGAAACACTGATTGTTTTTTAATAGAATAACGCTTATAAATATACACTAATTATATCATAACAGTGTAAATAGTATATTAATTTTATAAACTTTAATGGCACAGGGCACAGAGCGCAGGGCACAGGGCACAGAGCACAGGGCGCAGGGCACAGAGCACAGAGCGCAGGGCACAGAGCGCAGGGCATAGAGCACAGGGCACAGGGCACAGTTACAGGTCTTGCAAGTCATGCAGGTCTTGCGGTCTTGCGGTCTTGCGGTCTTGCGGTCTTGCGGTCTCTTCTAAAGCGGCATATCGCCTATAATACATCGCCTATAATACATCGCCTATAATACATGACACATTGTCTTGCAAGTCTCTTACAATGAGGCTTTTGACCACGCTAAACGCTGCTAACCTTAAACCCCAAACCCCGAACTTTTTCCTTTCAACTTTTTCCTTTCAACTTAATGTATAGCCCCAACTACTTTAGTTCCTTTAATTTATTACCTTTGCAGACTTATAAAGATTTTCGTAAGAAATGGACGAAGACTCTTATAAATTGAAAAAATCTTACCAGCCTTTCCTGTAAAGGAAAACAATCTCCTTTCCGGGAAGCTATAAAGGAGATTATTATGCTGAATTTTGATGTTAAAGCTCTTTTTCGTTATATCCGGAAAAAGAGTTGGAAAGAGTTGCAAGCCGCGATAGATGAACTCGATAATCTGCAATTGGCAGAGGCAATTAATCGCGGAAGCGAGTTTGAAGTGGTTGTACTGTTCCGGTTTCTGTCGCGGGAACAGGCGAAAGAGGTTTTTCAGGAGCTTTCGCATGATAAGCAGGAAGAAATTGTAAACGGATTGGCTCAACACGCTTCGAAAGTTGCAGAACTGCTCAACGATATGGAGCCGGACGACCGTACCGCTTTCCTGGGGGAGCTTCCCGGAGAAGTGGCACAGCGTCTTATGCAACTGCTCACACCCGATAACAGAGAAGTGGCTACCAGGTTGCTGGGTTATCCCGAAGATAGTATCGGACGATTGATGACACCGGAATATGTTGCCGTGAAACCGCATTTTACAGTGGAAGAGACCCTGGCACATATTCGTAAATACGGCCGCGATTCAGAAACATTGAACGTAATTTACGTGGTGGATGACAATTGGAAATTGATAGATGATATCCGCATACGTGAAGTTATTTTAGCATCTCCCGAACAGTGTATAAGCGACCTTATTGATTACAAGTTCACTTCACTGAATGCTTTCGACGATCAGGAAACGGCTGTAAGTGCTTTTAAAATGTACGATAGGGTAGTGCTTCCTGTTTTGGATACGGCGGGAACACTTTTGGGAATTGTTACTATCGACGATGTTTTTGAAATTGCCGAAGAGGAAGAAACAGAAGACTTTCACAAGTTCGGTGCGCTTCAGGATGCTATTATCAGTCCTTTGCAGGCCTCTGTTTCATTTTTATACAATAAGCGGATGTTTTGGTTAACAGCTTTGGTTTTTGTAAATGTGTTTTCGGGTGCTATCATTCAGAATTTTGAAAATGTGCTTGAAAGAACCCTGTCGCTTGTGTTTTTTCTGCCTTTGCTGATAGGTTGTGGCGGAAATGCCGGTTCTCAATCGGCAACCCTGATGATCAGAGCCCTGGCAATGGGTGATGTGGAAATAAGAGACTGGACAAAATTGTTGGGGAAAGAGTTTCTTGTGTCCTCGCTTTTGCTCTTCCTCTTTCAATATATTGGAAACTTCTTCTTTAAGGGAGCGAACTATTATTCAAAATAACATCCGATCATTTACTGTGAAAATCTGTTTTCAATATTTTACCATGTATCGGAAAAGGTCAAGTTACAGTGTGAAAATGTCAGTTTTTGTCTATCATTTTACAAAGAGATGTTTTTGCTGTAAGCACTTTAAGTATAGCTATTTAAACTATATATAAAGCCCCCCTTTTTTGAGTATTTATGAATAATTCAGGTGAGAATCGTTCAATGAAATATCTGATAATTATGTTTGTATTTATGTAATTCTCAGAAGTCTTAGATTTCAAATGCGAAATAATTAAAGATATGCTGCCGCGCTAAATGTCAGAAGTTAAAACCGGCAGAATATATTATTCCCGGAGAAATGACCTTAATTCATAATATTTCTCAGTATTTTGCATTGAAATATTGAAAAAACCAGAAACTGTACCGGAAGTGCATTAAAATCAAATAAATCTTTAGCTTTTAATACAACCTTTTAACTATCTTCTCGTCTTATTTATGGAAAACTATCTGAATTCGCAGAAAAAATGAAGAAAAAGAGTATATGGACTGAAGTAATCCTGATATCACTTTTTCTTTTAACCGGGGGTTGCCAAAAAGAGGATTATACTCTTCCGGTCGATTTCAGGATGAATTTCTCTGTTAGTGAAACTCCTGTAATGCAGGGCACTCTTACAATTGATAATATCACACTGGCTTTAAAATCTATTGATATTCATGGCTATAGAGAGACAGGCGGGGATGTTTTTTTAACAAGAGATTTTAACAGTGGAAATATATTTGAGATAAGTCCGCGTTCATCAGGCAAAACAATTCAATTTGACATACCTCAGGGTGTTTACAATCCGATAATGTTTTCACTGGTTTACCAACCTGATGGGAATGAGATCGATTTGATCGATGATATTGAAGAGTGGTATGAAGAGCTTGAGGAAGAAGATGATGACGATGACGATGATCTGGATGAATTACAGGAAGAGCTGGGAGAAATAATTGAAGATTACCTGGAGAATATTGAACCATGCATAATGGTTAAAGCTAAGTTTGTTAATAATTCAACGACTAAATATGTAATCCTCGCGGTTAATGACCCTTTAACTTTTAAGATTATATCAAAAAACAGAAATGAGGAATCGGAAGTAATTCTTGATAGAAACAATATAAATAACGGCAATCTGATCTTCGATCCATCTTATTGGTTCTCAATTATTACACCGGCAATGTTAAACGATGCATTCATGGGTGTAATTGATGGAAAACAATACATTTTTCTGAATAAATATGTGAACAGTAAGATTTACAATTCGATTTTCAACAGAATGGAGGAATCAACCTCATTAATAATAAATGAATAAGATATTTATTAAATGGTTGGAAATTCACACGACGAAGATCAGATATTGCTACAAGGTTGCTTGCGGAATGACAGGAATCTGCAAAAACAATTATATAAAAAGTATTTTAAAACAATGTTTCAAATCTGTCTTTCATATAGTGGCGATAGGGTTGAAGCAAAGGATATTATCCAGGAATCATTCATAAAGGTCTTTACAAATCTCGAAACTTATAATGGAAAAGGTTCACTTGAAGGCTGGATAAGGCGGATTGTTTCAAATACAGCCATTGACTATTTCAGAAAAAAGAAAAGACTTGTTTTTGAATATGACTTCCCGGATGTTCCGGATGATGAAGAAAGAAGCGGTTTATCATTTGAAGGATTCACTATGGATATAATATTACACTATATAAAACAACTTCCCGATGGGGCCAGAGTTGTATTTAACTTATTTGCGGTTGATGGATTAACTCATAAAGAAATTGCAAAAAAGTTGCAAATTACAGAAGGAACATCAAAATCTCAGTACAAAAGAGCCAGACATCTTCTGAAAAAGTGGCTTTGTGAATTTGAACAAAGCATGCAATGAAAAGAAGCAAATTTGATATTGACTATTTGAAATGGCTTCGACAGATTGATGTGGAAGAGGATGATTCTGTATGGGAAGAGATACAGAATGAACTTGATTTTGATGAAACCTGGGATTATATAAACCGCGAATTAGACAGAATTAAACCACAGCGTCGAAGGATAGTTAAATTGCCGTATCCAAAAATTATAAGCGCGGCGGCAGCAGTAATATTTATAATTCTTGCTTTAACATTTTTCCTGAATCAGAAAACCAATCACCCAACTATCCCTTCCGACCGGAATTTGACCAGCGAAACCTTTGTTGATAAAGAAAGCAATATTGCCTCCGGGGTAAATCAGGAAGTGGATATTCCACGTATTTCACAATATCAATCTCCGGAGCCTGATTCTGCAAGCGAATCCCGGCAGGAGGAAAAACCTGTTTTTATCGCCAAAAATGAATCGGCATTGCCTGAAACCAAAGAAGATCGGGAGACTATAGAAGGGGCAGAAGCAGAAGGAGCAGAAGGAGCAGAAGGAGCAGAAGCAACCGGAGCAGCCGGAGCAGATGAGAGGGATAGGATTCAAAATATACAATTTGAAGCGGAAAAACTTGCAGTCATCGATCTGAATGATGTATCCGCTCTGATCGCCCCCCAAAATATTAATATCGCCGAACCAGTTAAAACATCAGGATCATTTTTGGATGTTGTTGATATAGGGCTTGTTTATGGTTATAAAAATACCTGGTTACTTAACTATGAAACCATAAACGGTTTAAATCCCAAAAAATTAGGAAATTCTTTACCTACCTTCCATCAGGAAATGGGGGTACTGTCAACATTGGCATTTAAAAAGAATCATCGTATCGGGATTGAGTTTCTGTGGCGATCCGAAACGGGTCAGAACTATCAACAGTATATTAATGCAAACTATGTGAACAGAAATATAACCCTGAACTATTTGAAACTACAGGCTTTTTATATCCGGGAACATAAAATAATCCCGGGTATGACAATAGTCGGAGGATATTTTGCAGGATTAAATATGGCTCAGGAAATTCAGGGGAATGATATGTTTAACATTAACGGGAACTATCGCAATTTAGACTACGGTTTACTCATAGGTCATCAGTTCAATATACCTATAATAGATAAGCTGACCATCAGGCCGGGCTTTAGGTTTAACTATAGTTTTATCAATATTTTTAAAGGAGATGCCATAGTACCCGGCCACTTTAAATACACCAATAATTTTGCTGCAGGTTTAAACATAGCTGTTTCTTACAGGTTTTTACAATAAAAAGTTGTATCCCCTTACAACCTTTTACGATTCTCCCGTCTTATATATGAACACAGTAAAAACTAAAAACAATGGTTATGAAAAAAATTAAGAATCTGATGCTGATTTTAATTGGCTTAATAGCTTTGACTGTCTTCTCATGCACAAAACAAGATGATCCTTTGCATACTAACCTGAGTATCATCGTGAAGAGTGGATTTGCCAAATCTGCATTTACCGGAAGTGCACTAGTCAAAAGTGATATGGCTGAAACCAAAAGTGCTGAAGCGACAGCTCAAATTGCTCTTGAAACATTCATGATTAACATTAAGGAAATCGAGTTTGAACTTGATGATGATTTCGATGATGATGATGATTTTGATGATGGCGATTTTGATGACGATGACGACGATAAAGGTATTACTGACGATGACGATGACGATGACGATTTCGACGATGATGATTTCACGATCAAGGGGCCGATTCTGGTAGATATGCTTTCAGATGAGCTTGCCCGTGGCCTGACAATAGCAACCGGCAAAATGCCAAATGGTGTTTACGAAGAAATCGAAATCGAACTCGACAGATACAAAAGGGATCCCGGAAGCAAAATGTATAACCGCACTGTATTCATCGAGGGAAAGATCAACGGGAATGATATGGAAATGTGGTACAGTTCTGACTATAGTTTTGAAATTGAATTCCCTGAAACCAAACAAAACATTGTTCTTTCGGGAGATGATCTCAAAATCTTCATAGATTTCCGTATGGATAAAATGTTTGAAACCCTTAATTCAATTGATTTTAGCGGGGCAAAAGACGGAAATGGGAATGGAATCATTGAGATCGGACCTAACAATGTTGACGGTAATCAATATTATGCCCGTCAATTCTTCAGGGCAATCTTTAAATCTTTCTATCTGCACGACGACGACGACGACGATGATGATGATGACGACTGATCCTTTTAGTTGAGGATCGAGACTCTTTAAATCCGGAATCAGATTTCTGATTCCGGATTTATTATTTTGAACACAAGGGTTTGACAATTAGCAATTAGCAATTAGCAATTAGCAATTAACAATTAACAATTAACAATTCATAATTCATAATTCAATCCACAATTCATTTCCCGGAATTCGTTGCAATTGATTATTTTTAGCCTTGCCGATAAACCGGAATCTATGTCTGATATAAAAGTAAATCTCCCGCCTGAAGAAAAACTGTTGCTGTCGTTGTGCAGGCTTGATTTCAGTGACCTGCAGAAATCTGAAGTCAGGCTGCTGATGAAGGAAGTCAGGGACTGGGATCGTTTTGTTAGGCTGTCAAATGAGCACGGAATCATTGCACTGGCATGGCATAACATTACAGGTACAGGCAATGCCGGATATATGCCTTCGGAGAATCTTGCCATATTGCAGAAAGCATATTACAAGAGTCTCGCCCGGACAACCTATTTATACGATGGGCTTTCAGGGATTCTTGAACTGGCAAGGGATGTGGACATCAGGGTGGTGCTGCTGAAGGGCATGGCGCTGGAAAGGACCATCTACGGGAACCGGGGTCTCAGGCAGATGACCGACATAGATATCCTGGTAAGAGAGGATGACGTTTTGAAGCTCCGGAAAATCCTTATGATGAACGGATTCAGGTCCGAACCTTTCAAGTCGCCCCTGTACAGGTATCTTATACCTTACCTGAACACGCATATCCCCCGGCTTACAAAAGCCGATTGTCATGTTGAGATACATTACAAGCTTTTTGACCAACCGGATAACACTCTGACAGAAAAGGTAAGAAGGTTATCGGTTCCCTTGAAACTGAATGACCATGAAGCTTTTGTTCCCCCTCCCCGGCTGTTTTTTCTTTACCTGATATCACACCTCAGCCATCACCGTCAGGGAGGGGATTCCCAGCTGAGGCAGTACACTGATATTTACCTGCTGCTTTGCGACCGGTATGATGAAATAATGGATGATGATCTGATCAGTCAGGCCAGGGAAGCAAACATGGAAAGAGAGCTTGCGGTGATGCTTTACATTTTAAGGAATTTCTGGGATGTTTCATTCCCGTCATGGATAAACGATTTTATTGCCGGGTATGATCTCAGCACTGAAGCAGGGAAGTTCAGCAGGTTTATCAGCCGGCCGAAGGATAATCCCGACAAACAGGTATCATTAAAGTATGTAAAGCAGCTAAAGGTACTCCCGGGCCCGGGAAAGAAGGCGCTTTATATTGCAGGCTTCTTTTTCCCTTCATTGGCCTTTATGAAGAAAAGATACAGAACCAGGACAGTATGGGGAGCGATTGCTAATTATCCGGTGAGGTGGGTGAGGTCGGTGGGAGTTTTGCTGCAGAATATGATGAAACAGGACACAGGGCGCAGGGGGCAGTGACAGGTCATGCAGGTCGTGCAAGTCTTGCAAGTCGTGCAGGTCGTGCAAGTCTCTTACAATGAGGCATTTGACTCTGCTGAACGCTAAACCCTGAACGCTAAACACTAACCCTGAACGCTAAACCCTGAACGCTAAACCCTGAACGCTGAACGCTAAACACTAAACCCTGAACATTGACTACGCTGAACGCTGAACGCTAAACCCTGAACGCTGAACGCTGAACGCTGAACGCACGCCGCACGCCGCTAGCCTTTCTTTCAACTTTCAACTTTTAACTGATAAATGACCTGAAACCCGTTCTAAAACCGGAAATCTGAATATAAATCAAATAAGTCTATGAAATATAAATAGTCTGGGAACGTTTATATACAACCGGTAACAGTGAGTATTGATTGTTAATTAAAATACCGGGATTGTTCAGAACATTCAGTTTTTCGCAAAATAAAAAGGAAAAAAAGCGGAAGATTTGCATTGAAAAAAATGAGGCACAGAATATTATAGTATTAATTAAAAAACAATATGCCGTGAAAACAAAAATTTTTAATTTAAGGAATTTATTATTCATTTTAGCCATTGGAGGCTTATTTGCATGTGAAGGTCCCGAGGGTCCCATGGGTCCCGCCGGACAAAAAGGAGACCAGGGAATCCAGGGAGTAGCCGGTCCTCAGGGTCCTGCCGGAGAGGATGGTCAGGATGGTGAGGACGGAAAGGATGGAAATGCAAATGTAACAATAATCAGCTTGTTAAGTGAAGATATAATATGGGAGGAAGTTGATTTTTATGAAAGACCAGCAAATACTTTTTCAATTGAAAATGAAGCCGTTAATAAGGATATTATTGATCATGGTGTTGTATTAGGTTACTGCAATATAGAGAATTTATGGTATCAATTGCCCTTCTCTTATATTGATGCCTCTTACGTTGAATATGTATTTCATAGTTTTTCTCTGAATACTATAACACTCTTTGCGTATAGTACAGATGGAGCTTTAGACCCGTCTGCGATAGGTGAATATAGATTTGTGTTAATTACAGATAATACAATTACAACCAAGGGAGCTTCAGCGGAAGACAGCATCCTCGGCAAGCTTAAAGAAGCCGGAGTTGATGTAAACAACTATTATGAAGTTCTGGAATACTATGGTGTAAAATATTAATTGTAAGATTTTTCCAGGGAAGGCCATGATTCATGGCCTTCCTGCTTTTAAGATAACTGCAGATCTTTATCCCTATATTTTTTTGATTTTAAAGCTATGATGGAATAGTGATTATTTAACGAATTTATTAACTTTGAAAATATAACCAGATACGTAATATATTATTTATATTTGCTCCGGAGCTTTAGTTCTTTTTAGATTTTTTTAGTTGGACCGGTAAACAATATTGAATATGAATCCAATAGCCAGTTTATTTTTCAGAAAAAATTATATGACATTATTGTTGTCATTAGTTTTAACATTGGGAGTGGCCGGGCCAGTTTCCGGACAGAGTGAAGGTGATTACCGGTCGCGGCAAACAGGTAATTGGAATGTCGCCGCTTCATGGCAGATATTCACAAACGGGAACTGGACTGATGCAACTGGTACTCCTGACCATACAGCCGGACTTATTACAATACTCAGCAATGATACAATAACAGTAACTGCAAATGTTACAGTTGACCGGCTTGTAATTGATTTGGGGGGAACGGTAAGAATTGGGCCATCCGATAATTTGTCAATGGATGTTGTAAATACTTCCAGCTACGTTACTGTCAATGGCAGAATAATTTTCACGGGCGAAAATTACATATCCGGCGCAGGAACCTTTACTTTAGCACCAGGAGGTACCATCGAAATCGGATCTGCAAATGGCATAACTACCACAACTACAAATGGTAATCTAAGAAACACGACAAAAAGTTTAAGTCCTGCAGCACATTATATATATAATGGGACAGTAGCTCAGGAGGTGGGGTCAGCATATCCAAATAATCTGACCGGTTCTCTGACAATAGATAATTCTTCTGGTGTAAGCTGTGGAATAAGGACTATAACCAACGGAGACTTAAATTTAGTTAAAGGTGTTTTTTCAATTCCTGGATCAGGATTGACACGTTTTAGATTAATAAATAGTGCATCACTTTATCGCAGCGGAGGCAGTTTGTCAGGTGGCTTAGGATCTGGAGTCTATCATGTATTTTATCAGGGGGAATCTAAAACAACAACAGGGGAATTATCCGGATCGGGGTTGAATAATGTTACCATAAATCTGGAACCTGGAGAGATTTTAACTTTAGACCGGAACAGATCTCCTAATGGAAACCTGACGATCAATTCAGGTATTTTTGATATAAGTACTTATACGTTCGACAGGCAAGTAAGCGGAGGAGGTTCCATGACACTCGCGGATGGAACAGTTTTAAGGTTGGGAGGAAGCAGTAATTTCCCCTTAAACTTCAGTTATGTTTTAAATCCGGGAAGCACAGTGGAATATAATGCCCTGGGCACACAGACTGTATTTAGTAATGTGACGTATTCCAATCTCACTCTTTCCGGAAGTGGTATTAAACAATTTTTAGTTAAAATAACAATCAATGATAATCTTTCTATTGAAGGCAATGGTGAAACACAAGCCATAATCAATGATGGTGTACAATGCGAAACCGGAAGCTTAATTATCAATGATTATTACCAGCAACCAGGCATATGGGGCGGTTCAACCTCATCAGCCAGATGGAAAAGCGCAACATATTTCGGAAGCAGTACAACAGGAACCTTGTTAGTACAAGCTTCCTGTACCCCTGGCAGATGGTTCGGTAATACCAGTTCCGATTGGGGCAATGGAGATAACTGGTGCGGAGGGACGGTTCCTACTTCGTCAGTCAATGTTGTCATACCTTCTTTATCGCAAAACTATCCGGTTATTTCAGGCAGCACAGCAGCCATTTGCAATAATATCACAATTGAATCCGGCGCCTCACTGACAATTCAACCCGGCGGTAGGGCAACGGTGCATGGAAGTATGACTGTTGCAGACGGAGCTGATTTTACAATACAGTCATCTTCAATCCAGGAAGGAATGCTTATGTTTAATTCAGCGACAAAAACAGGTGATGTAAATGTCGAATTATTTCTTCCCGGCGGATCAGGCTACCACTATTTTGTTCCTCCCGTTGCATCAATGGCTATCGGTTCTGATGTAACATCGGCGAGAGCTGCCCTGGGACTTACAAGTGCCAACTTCAACGGAGACCTGGTGCTTTATGATGGCTCGAAAGCTTTGACCAGCATGGGACAGGGATGGCAATATTTTGATGGGTATAACAGCACCACCGGCTTTTCATCACTCACATCCGGACGAGGTTATAACATTTACCTCCGATCGGATGGAACTTTAACATTCAACGGCATCCTGAATTCTTCCGATCACACATTCGATATTGATTATGTTGCAAATACAGATGACTGGTCAGGATGGAACCTGGTAGGAAATCCTTACCCTGTCAATTATAATCTTACCGGAATAGAGGAACTAAATTCGCTTGTCGATGATGGCATATCCAATACAATATATTATACTTATAATGGTTCCTTTGAATATTATAATCCGCTATCCGAACAAGGCTCTAGTAACGCAACTTCAATTATTCGTCCGATGCAGGGATTTTTCGTTTACGCGACGGAAGCAGGTTCTTTGACTTTACCTGTGGGCTCAAAGACATTTAATCCAGCCCAGCAAAGGTTTAAAAAAGGAAGTTCTGCAGACGGCAAAAAAACGCCTTTAAAATTAGCCCGCCTGACCTTAAACAGTGGTTCAGAAGCTGATGAAACTCTGATTCTGCTTGTTGAAGGTTCCACCAATGAGTTCAATGAGAGTTATGATGGATTTAAACTCTTATCCGGCAGTAGTTCCAAACCTTTTATTTATAGCAAGCTTAACGGGGTTGATTACTTTATGAAAGCAGTTGCCTGTCCCGGGACAAATTCGGTTGTTGTGCCTCTTGAGCTTATTATAAAGGAAACGGGAGATCATTCAATTAATGTCACAGAACTGGAAAATATGGAGGGTTATAATGTAATCCTCAGGCACGGTAATGTTGAGGTTCCCCTGACTAATAATTCAACTTACACCATAAATCTGACCGCCGGAACCTATTCAGATTTTGAGCTTGAATTTAAAATGATAACGACTGATGTTGAGACAACAGAACTTTCTGAACTCAAAACATGGTACAGCAATAATTATCTCTATATCAGGTTTCCTTCCAACCTTCAATCTGTAAAAGGCCAACTGGCAGTCTTTGATTTTTATGGAAGGCAGGTTTACCGGGATAATAATCTGCAGGTTGTTCCTGAACAAACCATACAGATTCCTGTTAATTTCCAAAAGGGTTTATACTTCATTGATTTGAATGTAGATCTTAGACGTTTTAAATCTAAAATAGTTGCTTATTAGCTTGTTTTTTGTAAACTTTGTTTACTTTTGCAGCATATGAAGAAAAGACCATATATAAAACCTGAGGTTACTAAAGTTGTTATTGATAATTTGTTTTCATTACAGCTGGCTTCGCCAATGACACCTCCCGAGGATCCAATGCCGCGATCAGGTTCAAAAGGCTCGGATACACCATTCGCCAGTCCTTTTGATGATAAACCTTTCAGTTAGTTTAAATTTTTGATCCGGTAACGACTTCTATATAATAGTTTGATAATGAGAGCGCTTTCAGGGCGCTCTTTCTTTTTCGGGCCTGGTCAGCATCGCGCGATCAGGCAACCGTAACCGGCACCTGAATAATCAATTACATCAAGACCGGCCTGAGCAAGCTGTCGGGCAAGGGCAACATCTTCAAGGGCATGGCTGCCGAGGCGATCGACGCCGCCGAGTCCAAGCCGTTCGGGTTCATGCCGTTCCGACCGGGTCCGGGCGTCGGCGGGCACTGCCTGCCGATCGACCCGTCGTACCTGTCCTGGCAGGTCGAGCGCTCCCTCGGCCAGACCTTCCGGTTCGTCGAGTTGGCCAACGAGATCAACGAGCACATGCCCGACTACGTCGTGCGCCGGCTCGCCGCCGCCCTCAACAGCCGGGAGCTGCCGGTCAAGGGCCGGCGCATCCTGGTGCTGGGCGCGCTGGCCTTGGGTGCCGGTTTGTCGGTCGGCTTGTCCGGGATGGCCGGCTGGATCGAGATGCCCAGCCGTTCACACACCGACCGGGTGTGCTCCGAGAGGTAGATCTTGCCGTGGTCGACCACGATCGTGTCGATGTCGTCGGTGAAGATGTCGCGAATTGTGCGAATGATCATATCGCTCTCAGCGTAGATGTCGGTCGGGCAGGGAGTGTTCCTGACTCGTTTCACCAGCACCTTCCACAGTCGCACTAGGTAGGCCATGTCGCGCGAAAGTTCGCGTTGTGTCCGCTCTTGACCGGCAGTACGAACGATAAAGCCCAGTCCCTTGGGTGGGTTGAGTTCCAGCAACATATTGCGCAGCGTGCGCCGACGCTTGTCATCTTCGATCTTACGGCTGACCCCGACGCGCCCCAATGCGGGCATCAGGACCAGATAGCGTCCCGGTATGCTGATGTAGGTCGAAAGGGTTGGCCCTTTGGTCCCGATCCCTTCTTTGATGACCTGCACCAGCACTTCGTCACCTCGACGAAAGATCTCTTGAATCGGCGGCTTGAAACGTGGCCGCGAGCTATGTTGAGTGCGCTGGTTGCGTTTGTGCCCGCGATCGTTGCGATCATTGCGTTTGCTGCCTCCTTTACCTGCGTTGCCATCGTTATCGCCGTCATCGTCATCGCC
>ERZ1026792.723-NODE-723-length-24870-cov-3.415026_pt1 | contig 24870 bp, 18 predicted proteins | sample MGYA00520884_ERZ1026792 | MGnify/ENA primary metagenome ERZ1026792 (study PRJEB33270, sample SAMEA104284473) | anaerobic digester metagenome | biome: Anaerobic digester microbiome; feature: mesophilic sludge digester; material: Anaerobic digester biomass | place... | reverse complement strand
CCTGTGCCAGACCATCAGGTTGACCGAGGCACTGAAGCGGCGGGACATGCCCCGCGGGTTCTTGGCTGGGTTGGACGGCTGCCAGCGGAGTAGAACCCGCGGGGCATGTCCCGCCGCTTCAGTGCCTCGGTCAACCTGATGGTCTGGCACAGGAGACCAACACCCAGTCGAAGGTCTAGCCCCCTCTTCCGCGGCGCTACTCGTTGCCTAACCTGGCTTTTCTTGCCTTCGCGGCTCGCGTCAGTCCACGTCTGGCAGCCGCAGAGGCATGAGAAAGTAGCAGCCCTGGTCATTGTCGCCGTGCACCTCGGGCTGGGCCGCGAAACCCAGTGACAGTTTGACGTGATAATTCGCGTCGCGGCCATAACTGCTGTAGGACGCCAGTTGATAGCATCCCAAGTGGCGCGCCCGGCGGATGGCCTGTTTTTGCAGGCGCGTGCCGACGCCCCGGTTGCGGTACGCCTCACGCACGGCGAACACGTGGATCTTGGCCTCGTGTAGAGGCACGGCGTCCAGGTAGAGCGCCGGGCACCCGGCCTCCGGGCCGATGGGCTGCACCGCAAAGCGCAGAAAACCCGTCACCTCGCCGTTCACCAGCGCTACCAGCAGCGTGCAGGGATAGGCGCGATAGTAGTCCCCCAGCACAAAGGGAACCTGGTCGGGCGCAACCTCTTCAAGGCAGCGCAGGAACTCTTTCCAGCGCGGGTGGTTTTCGTCCCACTCCTCGATCGTCACCGTTTCGAGTGCCATCGTTCATCGCCTCCTATCGCGCTGCCTCTACTGCACGAAAAGCGCCGCAGGAGCCATTATACTGCCGCCTGCTTCCAAGCACAAGAGGAGTAGCTCGTCCCGGGTTGGGGGCATTGCTTGCCTGACCAAAGTCATGCCCGTCCTTCACCTGGAGCGGTATAATGAGATCACCATCGGACTCAAGGCATTTATCGCCGCACCGATTTGCGTGCCTGCACGAGAGTGCGCCCACGCACAAGAGTGTGGAGCCAGGTCGCCCTCGGCTTCACGCTCCTCTTTGCCCTCTCAGGGCTCTGTCAATGCGGGTGTGATTTCCGCAGGCTGTACAGTCGCGCCCCTGGCCCTCAGTTTCATCCCGAACAACACGCGCAGCACGTTCACGCGTCGCACCAGCAACTCGTAGAGGACCATGATGATGGCGAACGAGATGGCGTCGATGATGGCGAACTTGACCGAGACGGGAAGGGCCCATTGTACGACCAGGTACCCCACGGACAGTAGCACAGGATGATGCAGAATGTAAAAAGGCAAGACGGCCTCGTTGGCGTAGGACAGGAAGGGTTTGTTAACGTCGAGGTGCTCCATGCCGAACCCCAGGATGGCCAGAACCCAGGACCACGACCACAGGCCCCACAGGGCGCGGCCCAGGCTGCTGAGCAGCGTCCCGGCGGCAGGCTCGCCGATGGCCAGGAGCAGGCCAAAGAGCGTGACCATAAGGATCGCGACGACAACCAGGGAAAGCCAGCGGAAGCGCTGAATGTTCCTCTGCAGTCCCTCGTTCGAGACGATCAGGAACCCGGACAGGAAAAAGGTGGCGTGGCTGAGGATGCTGCCGCCGCCCCAGGACGTATTGCCCAGGAAGCTGTCACTTCTGGTGAGGACAAGGCACAGGATGGTGGGCAGCGCCAGGAGATAGATCGCTCCCGGCGAAGTGAGAGCGTCGCCCAGTCTGGCCATGACCCGCCGGCCGGACCCGCGCTTGAGCCACAGAAAGACCGGCAGAAAGATCAGGCAGAAGATAAAGAGCATTTCCAGGTACCAGAGGTGGACTCCTGTCCACTCGACGTTGCCAGGCTGAAAGTAGTGCGGGATGAATTGGAACAATGTGCCGCTGAACTCGCCATGCGACAGGCGATCCAGGTACATCTGGAACACACCGAATGTGACGATCCCCATCGTCACCAGCGGCACGACCAGGCGCAGTACCTTGTCCTTGACGAACCTGGCCACACCACCCTTGTCGAGGGCAAAGAACAGGCTGGCACCCGAGATGGCAAAGATCAAGGCCATGATCCAATTGGCCAGGGTCGTTTCCAGAACATCCATCACCAGGTAGGTGGTGGGGTTCTTGACGTGCCAGGCTTCGCTGTTGAAAAACCGCGTCGTGTGATAGAAAAAGACGGTCAGGATGGCCAGCACGCGCAGCCAGTCCAGGTAGTACAGCCTCGTAGATGGTTTTTTCGCCATTTTTCCTTCTCCTCGATAGGGTTCATGGACACCGGCAGGCAGAGGTGCCAGGGGTCCCCCCATCACCAGGCCCTGGCGGATCACCCAGAATCGCGCCCATCAGGCTTTCGACGTCCGTCCCTTTGACCAGGAAGACGTCTATCCCGCACCGGCCGGCCTTCTGACGCGCCGTCTCGTCGCCGTGGATGGTGAGTGCGACCACGCGGCAGGAGGAAAAGGCGGCCTTGATCCGGCGTGTTGCTTCGTAGCCATCCATCCCCGGCATTTCCAGGTCCATCAATACGACCTGCGGCCGGAGAGCCCGGACCAGGCGGATGGCTTCCCGGCCGTCCGCCGCCTCGCCCACGATCTCGACGTTGCCGGCCAGGGGCAAGAGCGTGCGCAGTTCGTGGCGCACCTGCTCATTGTCGTCGGCGATCAGCAGCCGCCGCCTGGTCGGTTCTCCTGTCCCTGCCTTGTCACGAGTCATTGGCGGCACACCTCCCTTTGGCACGCCCCCATTATATAGAAATCCCACCCGGCGCGCATCGGGCGCCGGATGGGATTCGAGCATACAAGAAGGTGTATTCTTATTCTCTATCCGGGGAGGGACGTACTCCGTCTCCGGTCGTACGACCAGAGTTGTACCTCGGACTCTCGGGTGGATGCAACTGGGCAATCAGCGAGCGCAACTGCGCGAGGGCGCCACAAGCTGAGCGGAACATAGAGGGCATTGCCAAAGTCCAGGAACGGGCGCAGGTTCCCCAGGGTCAGCACCAGGGCCGCCTGTAGCGGCAAGTAGACGATGTGGAGCCAGCGCGCACGTGCCGGCAGCAGGGGCTCTGCCGCATAGAGCAGGCCATAGGCTGCCAGCAGGCCGACGGCAACCAGCCGCGAGCCACCTTCATAGAAGAGAATGGCCCGAACGGCGGCCACGCCGACAATGAGAAAGCCAACCAGGTAGCCTGCCTGGAAATGGCGACTTCCCTTCTGTGCCGAATTCGAGTAACCCTAACGGTACGGGCCTCGTCGTTCACTTCATAGACCACCCGATACTGTCCTACACGAAGCCGGTACAAACGCTCGTGCCCCTGGAGCTTGGACACGCCCGGTGGCCTTGGATAATCTACCAGGCCGTCAATTGCTGTCGTCACGCGCGCCTTGACCGATGCTGGAAGGGCTCGAAACTCCTTGGCTGCTGACGCGGCGAACTGAACCGTGTAGCTCATCAGATCTCAGCGTTCAGGTGTCTGCTCTGCTTTCAACTCTTCCCAATCAACGGTTGGCTCGTCCTTGCGCGACTCGGATACGAGCACGTCGTAAATATCTTCCCACAGCTCGCCCCATTCCTCCAGGCTCAATACAACAGCGGTGCGCTGTCCCGATTCATCCACAAGAAACTGTATACCCTTCCCGACCAGCTCACTTGCCATTTCGATACTCCCTTCCGGCAAGGCACTCTTACCACTCGCACCCTTTACACCTGAGTATAGCATGCGCAAGTCGAAGTCAAGCGAGCGCGAGACACGGAGACGAGTTCCCCGCGGATTTGCACGAGGCAGAAGAAGCCTTGGAGCGTTAGGGCCGAGCACAGTCACTTGTTGACTTCCCGGTTGACTTCATCCTTGTCCATGCCTTTCGTCAGTGCACAGGTGCGTTTAACCCTCTTCGCAAGCAATCCAGCGAATCCCGAAACATCTGCTGCGTCGTGGCGTTGTCGGCGCTGGTGGAGAAATAGTGCTTCAGGCCCTCGTAGGAGTAGAACTCGTATGCCATTCCCCGCTGCTCCAGCTCCTCGGCCAGCATCACGCTCTGGTTAAAGGGCACCAGCTCGTCGTCGATGCCGTGTAGGATGCACAGCGGCGGCAGGCCCTCCAGGTGGTACATGGCGCTGTACTTGTAGTACAGCTCGGGCGAGCTGTTGGGCAGGCCCAGGGCGATGATGATCAGGTCAAATGGCTCGCGGGCGTGGGCGGTGCCGGCTTCGATGTCGTGGCGGAAGGCAAATCCGTCGGACATGCCGCCCAGGAGCAGGGCGACGTCGACCTCGCCGGTCAAAGCCAGCAGGCGGTAGGCGTGCAGCGAGGTGAAACTGGCGGCAATGAGGCCCAGGCGCCCGGTGTCGGCGGCGGAGGGCACCCTTCCCTGCCGCACGTACTCCAGCGCGGTCAGGAGGTCGGCGGCGTCGGCGTCGATGTCGGTTCCGCGCAGGGGGTAGCAGGCCACGACGCTGAACCCCTGGTTGGCAAAGGGCACGGGGATGATCTCCCAACCCATCACCGGCCCGGGCAGCACCAGGAGCAGCGTGGGCAGCGAGTCCCCGCCGCCCACGGGCTCGTAGAGCCAGCAGTCGTTCACCCGCAGCCCGGCCCGCTCGAAGCTGAAATGGGTCCGCCGCGCCTTGCCGGGCAGCGGGGCGGTGCTCTCGACCTCGGTGGTGGCGCTGACCACCAGGGAGTCGTTCAGGGTGATCTCGAGCGGATTGAGGGGTTTCAGCGCCAGGTCGGGTCCGCGGGCCTGGCGGCCGGGTCGGACGGATACGGCGTCCTTCCAGCACAGGCCGGCCACGCACGTCTGGGGCAGGGCGTCGTCGTAGGCGCGCCGGCCGGCGACGGGCACGTAGCGCCCCGGCGGCACGCCGTCCAGGAGGTACCGGCCGTCAGGGCCGCTCTCGGCGCTGTAGACGTCGCCCAGGGGTGAGGCGACGAGCACGGTGGCGCCGCCGAGGGGCAATCCCTTTTCGTCCTCCACCGTGCCGGCAATCGACCCCGGCTGCTCGCCGACCCCGACGCGCGGCCCGCCCAGACGCTGGACCAGGTTGTAGTGGAGAACGTTGCGCAGGCCGGTGATCCTGGCATTGCTGCTCAGCCCGAACCAGATCATGGCCACGAGCACAACACCGAGAGAGATCAGAAATGTGATACGAAACCGTCTTCGCATCTGTCACCAGGCCGTTTTTGCTCGACGTAGTGCCGCCCAGACACCCATCGGCATTATACTCCAGGTGTGTGCCGCTGGCAAACTTTCCGTGGCACCATCCACCGCCCTGTGAGGCACCGGCACGCCGATCTCTACGCCGGTCGGCGAGGCAGAGCCCACGTCTGCAGGGCGCAGAATGCCGCCGCGAACGACTTACGAGCCTGTCGCCACCTGGTCCAACTCTGCGTCCGTCCATTGGCGCCGATAGAGGCGCTGGTAGGTTGGATTGGTCTCGACGAGGCTTTCGTGCATCCCCTGGCCCACGATCCGGCCATCGTCGACCACGACGATGCGATCGGTCTTGCGCAGCGTCGAAAAACGGTGGGCAATGATCACGGTCGTGCGTCCGCGGCGGATCTCGTCCAGGGCCTCCTGGATGCGTGCCTCGGTGTAGGCATCCACGTTGGCCGTCGCCTCGTCCAGGACCAAGATCCTGGGATCGGCCAGGAGTGCCCGGGCAAAGGCCACCAGTTGCCGCTGCCCACCCGACAGCGTGACGCCCCGCTCGCCCACGCGGCTGTCATAGCCCCGGGGCAGCCCGACTATGAAATCGTGGGCCTGGGCGCGCCGGGCGGCGGCCTCGACCTGCTCGTCCGTGGCGTCGGGATTGCCGTAGCGGATATTCTCGCGGACGGTGTCGGCGAAAAGAAAGACGTCCTGCGGCACGAGGGTTACCAGGCGGCGCAGGTCGGCCGAGGCGATGCGGCGTACGTCCACGCCGTCCAGGCGCACGGCCCCCCCGTCCACGTCGTACAGCCGGGCCAGCAGGCGGGCGATGGTGCTCTTGCCGGCGCCCGTCGGCCCCACCAGAGCGATGGTCTCGCCAGGGTCTATGTCCAGGTCCACGTCGTGTAGCACCGGCTCGTCGCCGTAGCCAAAGGTCACCTGCTCGAAGGCGATGTGCCCCTCGAACCCGCCCGAAGGCCGCTCGGGCTGCTCCGGCTCGACCACCGCTGGCTGGCGCGCCATATAATCGGCGATGCGGTCCAGGGAGGCGGCCCCCGCCTGGAAGGTGTTGTAGACCAGGCTCAGCTCGCGCAGGGGTCCGAAAAAGCGATAGACGTAGCCCAGGAAGGCCAGGAGCACGCCGACGGTGGTTGCACCTTGCACGACCAGCGCGCCGCCGTAACCGAGGACCAGCGCCACGCCCAGCATGTTGGTCACGGTCATTGTCGGGAAGACGGCGGCAAAGAGCAACCCCACGCGCAAGTTGGCCTTCATGTTGCGCAGGCTCAGGCTCTCGAACTGCTCGATGGTGAAGGATTCTCGTGACAGCGACTGCACGACGCGCATCCCGGCGACGCCCTGCTCCACACCCGCGTTCACGTCGGCGATGGCCTGCTGCACCTGTTGGTAGGCGCTCCGCATCTGCTTGCCAAGGTAGCCCATGCTGAGCATCACGACGGGGATCGACGCCAGTGTGACCAGTGTGAGGCGCACGTCAAGCAGTGCCATGATGGTGACGATGCCGGCGAGGGTCAGCAGGTCGGTGACCAGATTGAGCGCGCCGCTGGAAGCGACTTCGGCCAGGGCGTTCACGTCGTGGGTCAGCCGCGACGAGATCTGCCCTACCCGCTCCCGCTCGTGAAAGGCCACCGGCTGTCGCAGTACGTGGGCATAGAGATCGTGCCGGATGGCGTGGACGACGTGCTGCCCCACCCAGGTGGACAGGTAGCCTTGCCAATAGCTAGCCAGCCAGTAGATGCCGTTGAGGGCCAGGTACAGCAGCGAGATGAGGGCCAGGCCACGCAGATCGCCCTGGGCGATGGTCGTGTCGACCGCTACCTTGGTCAGGTAGGGCATGGCCAGGGTTGTGGCCGTCACCGCCAGCGTCGCCACGAGCGCCAGCGCCATCCGGCTCTTGTAGGCGCGCATGTAGCCCCACAACATGGCCAGCGCCTGTCGATCCAGGTCCGAGAAACGGAAGGATTCCTCCTGCTCTTGCATCCGGGTCATGAATCCGCCACGAATGCTCATCGCACCCCTCCTTCCGCCACGGCGGGTTCGCCTGCCGCCAGTGCCTGCTCTCCGCCTGCCCGCGTCTCGGTCTGGAATTGCAGCGCGTACACCTGGCTGTAGAACCCACCAGCAGCCAGCAGCGCCTCGTGGGCCGACCGCTCCGGCGTAGAGCGCGCCCGTTCGACGATCTGCCCGTCGCGCAGCACCAGGATCTGGTCTGCCTGCTGCACCGTCCACAGCCGGTGGGCGATGACGAACGTGGTCCGCCCGGCGCGCACCTCGGCCAATGCCTGCTGCATGCGCCGCTCGGTGTCGGCGTCCAGGCTGGAGGTGGGCTCGTCCAGGATCAGGATGCGTGGGTCCGTGAGGAGCACCCGAGCCAGGGCGATGCGCTGCTTCTGCCCGCCGGAGAGGCGCACACCCCCTTCGCCAACGGGTGTGCCGTAGCCCAGGGGCAGGGATTGGACAAAATCGTGCATCTGCACCACGCGCGCCGCCCACTCGATCTCGTGCTGCGTGGCGTGGGGGCTGCCGTAGGCAATGTTCTCGCCGATGGAGGTATCAAACAGAAACACCGTCTGCAGGGCGATGCCGATGGCGTCGCGCAGGCTCTGGACCGTGACCCCGGTGACGTCGTGGCCATCGATGGTGATGCGTCCCTCCTGCGCATCGTAGAAGCGGGGCAGCAGGTGCACCAGCGTCGTCTTTCCGGCACCTGACGGTCCCACCAGGGCCACCATCTCGCCCGGCGTCGCCTCCAGGTCCACAGCGCGCAGGGCGTGCGCGCCGTCAGCCCCGTCGCCATAGCGAAAGCTCACGCCCTCAAAGCGCACCCGTCCCTCGATGGGCGGCAGGGGATGGGCATCCGGCGCATCGCGGACGTCCGGCTGTGTGTCGAGCACCTCGAACACTCGCTCGGCCGCGGCCAGTGACTGCATCACGACGTTGAGCATCATGCCCGTCTGGCGGATGGGCCGCAGCAGCATCTGGATGTAGGTGGCAAAACCGATAAGCGTACCCAGGGAGACCAGGCCCGAAATGACGTTCCGTCCTCCGACCCACAACACCAGGGCCGTGCCCACGCCCATCACCACGCTGGCATAGGGCATCCACAGCGAGGCGATGCGCGCCGTCTCGACGTTGGCCTGCAAAACCTGCCTGCTCTGGCGGTCGGCCCGCTTTTGCTCGAACGCCTCCCGGCCAAAGAGCTTGACCACCAGGACGCCGGCCAGGCTCTCCTGCAGGGTGCTCGTCAGCGCCGCGAGTTGCCGCTGCACGCGGCGCCACGCCGGCTGCACCTGCCGGGCGTAGGCCCACATGCCGAGGGCGATGAGGGGCAGCAGGCCCAGGTAGACCAGGCCCAGCCGCCAATCCCAGATCACGAGCACGACGAGGATGCCGAGCAGCGTCAAGAAGTTGGTCAGGATAATGACCGCCGCCCGCCCGAAAAAGTTGTTCAGCACGTCGACGTCGGCCGTGACCCGCGACATCAGGTCGCCGGTGCGTGCCCGGTCGTAGAAGGAGAAGGAGAGGCGGCTGAGGTGATGAAAGATGGCGTTGCGGATCTCAAAGACGATGCGCTGCCCGGTGTAGGCGGTGAGATAGAGCCGCGCAAAGTCGACGCCGCCCTGGAGTAGCGACAGGGCCAGCAGCCCGCCGGCGGCCCACCAGACCTGTTCGGTTTGTCCCTCGAGGATAAAGCGATCGACCGCAAGGCGGATGATCCAGGGTGGGGCCAGCTCCACGGCCGTGGTGACCAGGGCCGCCAGGACGACCGCGGAGAGGATGAGGGCGTGGGGCCGCATGTAGCGCAGCAGCCGGCGCAGGATGGGCCACACCGGTCCCGATGGGCCGGGTTTGCCACCACCCGGTCCGCCCTTGCCGCCACCCGGCGCGGTTTGGCCACCACCCGGTCCGGGCTGGCCACCGTCCGGCCGGGCCTGCGGGCGCGACCTGGGTTCGATGTGGTGGCCAGGCTTGTCGACGGTACCCGCGCCGGACCGACCCTGGTTGGCTTTCTGCTCTTGCAACGTCACCTCCAACCGCGACACAACCAGAAGACCCGGTTGAGCCTTCTTGTTGCCCCATTCCAACGATGCAGGGTCGCTGCCCTTGCCTGGGGTCGCCGAGCGCCGGCTCGGCGTTTCTGTGCCCACCTAACTGGCCGGGCCAGTGCTGGTGCTCGGCGATCCCAGCGGCAGTCAAGAGACAACGAAACGGCCGCAGTGGTGATGGCGAGGGTAGCTGCGAGAAGAACGTGTCGGGCCTGGCGCCCGCCGGCGGGCGCCAGGCCCTGCCCCCTTACCAGCGGTCCCGGATGCCGACCTCCTCGACGGGCTTTCTCTCCAGGCGGTCCAGGCGCAAGGGAATGCCGATGAGCAGGCTCAAGAGCACGATGCCCGCCCCGACCCAGGCGCTGATGGACACCAGGAGGGTGTCGCTGTGCTTGAGGGCAATGCCGGCAAAGGCCCAGACGATGACCAGGACGTAGGCAATGTCCCCCCGGGTAAAGCTGACCGCCAGGGTGATGAGCGTCGCAGCAGCGAGCATGATGACCGCCCACCACTCGGGGGCGATGCCCCAGCCGTTCCAGCCCAGGTAGTTCAGAAGTTGGGTGGCGTTGGCGATGGTCGCCACCGTGATCCAACCGAGGTACAGGCTAAAGGGCACGCGCACCAGCCACGTTTCGGCAGTCGAAACCCGCTTGCGGCCGATGCCCAGCCGGAGATAGATGGCGATGAGCGTCAGGAGCAGCACGGCCATGACCACCATAGTCCACACGAACTGCTCGTAGTGCCACAGGAATATCCAGGCAATGTTCGCCACACCGCTCAGGGCGTAGAGATAGCCCATGCGCTGCAGGCGAGGATTCTCCCGTTGGGAGGGCAAGGCCTGGTACACCGTAAAGGCGACGAGGGCTATGTAGATGAGGCCCCAGATGGAAAAGACGTAAGCGGCCGGCACAAAATAGACGTCGAACTGGTCCGAGACCTCGCCGGTTGTCTGTCCATTGATGGGCAGAGTGTTTGCCAGAGCGTTCACGACAATGACGGCGATGGTGATAATGATGTTGACGATTTGTCTGATCAGGTTTCTCATGATCGGGTCTCCTTGTCTCAAACGTATGTGATTAGTGCCGCGCCCCGGCCCAGTCGTGGCTCAGGCGCCTCTCTCCTTGGGCCGGTCGGGCGCGGCTCCGGTTTGCCGCTCGTCACTGCGCGCGCTGGCGGCCGGACCTTTGGCCGCCTCCATGAGCTTGACCACCTGGTAGTCCGAGGCCGCTGCCGCGGCCCGGAGCCTTTCGACGACCTCGTAGCAGGCGACGATGGCGCGTGCCACGTCCTCCTCCCCTTCGGCCTCCGCGCCGGCGGTGATGCGCACAGCGGCGATGGCCATCATCCACGCCAGCAGTTGCTCAAAGGACTCGCCGTTGAACCACAGGACGCCCAGGTGGCGGTTGACCTGCAAGAAGCGCTGCGCCTCTCCGTCCCTGAGCCACGACGTCAATACCTGGTAGGCGCGCTCCTCGTCTTCCTCCGGGGGCGGACACCAGGCCTGGTGCTTGACCAGCACTTTGACCGTGCCGGCGTTCCACCAGGCGGCCCCCTCCTCCTCACCCAGCTCTCGCATGACGCCCGCCAACTGCTGGCCCAGGCGCCACTCGTCCATCCAACTGCGGCTCAGCTCCGGGTCCCCCTCGGGGCGCAGCATCCGCGCCAGGGGATGGACCAGGATCCAGCCCAGGAGCGTGGCCCAGGCCGCGGGATCGTCGCCCAGGTGCGACACGATCATTTCGACCGCCGCCTGGTACCGGGGCTCGCCGGGCAAGGGGAACCGTTCGGCCAGGATGGGCAATTGCAGGGCAGCCTCGACGGCTGCCCGCGTCTCGCCGGCCAGGGCCTGGACGTCGCCGTCGCCGCCGGTGAACTCGGCGATGCCCCGCCATAGGTCCACGGCCCGGCGCTCGACCTCGGCCAGCACCTCGTCGTCGGGCGCCCCTCTGGCGCGGCTGGCCCGCTGCGCCATGAGCCAGCGCACGTACCCGGCGTTGGCTAGCTCGCGGAAGGGACGCAGGATCGGCTGCAAGAATAGCTCGCGCTGGGCCTCCTCGATGCTGGGTACCCCGCGGCCGCCCAGGTAGCCCTCCAGGTCGGAATACTGCTGCCACTCGTCGTCCCACACCTCGCGCCAATCGAGCAGGACCTGGCACTTGTAGGCGTCCAGCTCGACGTAGAGGCCGTTCTCGCACAGCTCTTGCCCGCTGCGGATGTACTCCAGGCCGGCGACGTGATCGCGAAAGATATAGTAGGCCCCGGGCTCGTTGCGCAGCCCCAGGCCCTCGCCCAGGGAGCGCTGGACCATGGCCCGGCCGTCGTCATCGCCGGTGCGGGCCAGGAAGCCGACGGAGGTGCGCACCCAGCCGCTGGCGGTGGCGTAGCGGTTGTGATAGACGACCAGGGCCCGCTCGTCCATGCCGGCACGGTTCGAATAGGCAAAGATGTCCTCGTTGACGTGGCCCTCGGGCACCACCACGTCGTACAGCAAAAAGTGCTCCACCTCGGCAAAGAGGTGGCGCCGGTGCAGCAGGGGAAAGATCTGGCGCTCGTGGCGCTCCACCAGGCCGGGGTCGGGCTGCTCGTCCCAATAGGCGCGCCGGTACTCCATGCCATACTTCTCGGCATAGCCCTCCACCTGCCCGTGGCCGAACATGGGCAAGCCGGGCAGGGTGGCCAGCATGGTGGCGATGCCGAAATACTTGTCGCCCTTGCCGAACTGGGCCACGGCGGTCTCCTCGTCGGGGTTGTTCATGAAATTGACGAACCGCTTGAGGATCTCCGGGTCGAACTCTAGCGTGTTCTTCATCGTGGCCCGGTAGTTGGCGTTTTCCTCGTTGCGCAGCATGTGCATGAAGGCGCTGTTGTAGACGCGGTGCATGCCCAGGGTGCGCACAAAATAGCCCTCCAGGAGCCAGAACGCCTCGGCCAGGAGCAGCGTATCCGGCGCCTCGGCGGCCACGCGATCCACCACCTCGCGCCAGAACTCTTCGGGCATGGCCGCGTCGAACTGCTCCTTGGTCAGCCCGTGCTCGGCTCGCGTGGGGATGGCGCCGCCGGTGCCCGGTTCCGGGAACCACAGCCGCTGGTAGTGGCGCTTGGTCAGGGTCATGGCCGCGTCAAAGCGGATGACGGGGAACTGCCGGGCGACGTGGAGGATGGTCTGGATGACCGCCTCGCGCACCTCGGGGTTGAGATAGTTCAACTGCGCCGTGTCGTTCCAGGGCATCGACGTGCCGTCGTTGCCGTGATAGATAAACTTCTCGCTGCCCGTCCAGCGGTCCAGCCGGCGAAAGACCACGGCGGCGTCGCTGCGCTCGTAGTAGTGGTCCTCCAAAAAGATGCCCACCCGCTCGTCCTCCGAGAGGTCGGGCCCGCCATAGCTGTAGGAGGGGAACGGGCTGTAGTCCAGGGAGACGAACCAATCGGGATGCTCGACGATCCACCGGGAGTAGATGCCCACGTGGTTGGGCACCATGTCGCTGGCCATGCGGATGCCCCGCTGCCAGGCGCGGGCCCTCAGGGTTTCGTAGGCTTCCGGGCCGCCCAGGTCGCCAGCCACGACGTAATCGTAGAGCGAGTAGGCCGAGGCCACGGCCTCGGGGTTGCCCGTGAGCTGCTTGATCTTGCGCGACGCCGCGCTGCGCTCCCAGACGCCGATGAGCCACAGCCCGGTAAAGCCCCAGCGGGCGAGGCTATCCAGTTCCTCGTCGGGCACCTGGTCCAGGCGGGTGATGTCGCGCTGGTAGCGCTGCGAGAGCTGGTGCAGCCAGACGTAGGTGTTCTTGGCCATGAGCACCAAGTGCGGCATCCAGTCCAGGTCGCGGCTAAAGCGCTCCGGCTCGAACTGGACCTCGGCATACTCGTACACCAGGCTGGGGCCGGGCCCGGCAAAGACGGCGCGCTCTTCCTCGCGCATCAGGTCCTGGCTGCTCAACAGGCGGTAGAGGTAGGTGCCCAGCATTCCTGCCCACCGCCGCCGGATGAACTCCAGTTGGTCGAACAGGGAATGGGGGTGGGCGCGGGCAGGGGCCAGGAGCAGGTCGATGACGTTCTCGTTGTCGGGCCCGAAGGGGGGCTGGGTGTCGAAAAAGTCGTACAGGTTGTCCATGATGGGGGCATAGGCCGTCTCGCGGCTCAAGCCGTCGTCGTCGAACAGCTCCAGGAAGGGGGCAAAGGCCGGGTTGGCGTTGGCCAGCCAGAGCATGAGCATCTCTTCCAGGAGGATCTGGCGGTGGAGAACGCCGTCCGTCTCGCCCTCCATGTAGCGGTCCAGGTCGATCTCGCGGCGATAGACGGCCAGCGGCGGGAACTCGTCGGCGAACCGCCGCAGCGTGCGGTCCACCCCCGCCCGGCCCAGGCGCTCGTCGAGCCAGGCCAGGGCGTGTTCCAGGGCCGGCGGGTTGACTTCCCGGCGATACTGCTGGATGATCTGGTGCGAGATCTCGTCGATGAGGCCCATGGCGTTCAGGTGCCCCGCCTTCACGGCCTGTTCCGGATAGTTGACCAGGTCGCGTCGCTCGTTCATCCGCTGGGCAAAGACCCGGGCGCCGTGCAGGTTGGCCAGGATCACGTTGCCGGACAACGAAAACAGCGCTTCGTCAAACCGGTACCGGTCCCGCGCCTGGCGCGACACGTGAAACTCCATGGATACCTTTTCTGGCATTCTTGTCTCCTGCTGGTACTTTCGTGTAGCCCAAACGGAAAGAGAAACCGTCACTTATTGGGATGGGCGCGCAACTCTGCACGCCCGGGCACGCGCAACCCGAGGCTTTATCATTATGCCCCGAACGACCCCGTCTGTCAAGTTCTCGACGCCGCACACCGTTGCGGGCGTCGCCGGGCGAGCGGGCCGGACCGGGAGCCGGATCAGGCGGGCCTGGCTGCCCAGACACAGGCGTAGCGCGACACGCCGTGGACCGGCCCGCGGGCCAGGTCAGCTTCCAGCCGGGCCAGGCCGGCCTGCCACGCCTCCTCCGAGATGAGGTGCAGCGACGAAAAGGCGCGGTCGCGAAAGGGCCGGGTGCTCTCCAGGGTGTAGGGCTGCTCCACGGTTACGACCCGAAAGTCGACCAGGCCGGCGGCCGCCGACCAGGTCCGCAGCTCGCCGAGCTTCGGGTAGCGTTGCAGCTCCACGGCGACGGTCTCCGGGAAGTAGCCCGAGAGGATCTCGCGCTGCCGGATGATCTCCTCCGAGTCGGTCACGGTGCACACCCATCCCCCGGGTCGCAGGGCCCGGGCGACCGCCTGGAAAAAGGCGGCCGGGCCGGCGACGTGATGGATGACGTCCACGGAAAAGACGAGGTCGGCGCTGCCGGGGGCAAGGGGTAGCTCTTCGGCGCGGGCCTGGAGCCAGCACACGGGCTCGGGCTGGCGGTGGGCGTGCGACAGCATGCCGCTGGAGGGATCGAGGCCAAGGAGCGTGCAGCCCGGACCGTCGGCCAGCGCCCGGGCATAGTTGCCCGTGCCGCAGCCTACCTCCACCACCCGGGAACCGGCGCCCAGTCCGGCGCCAGTGACCAGCTCGGTGCAAACGCCGGCGTGTAGCCTGCGGTGGGCTGCATACTCGCCAGCGTCCTGGTCATAGTCGACACCCGTGACACGAGCCATGGCCTGCATCTCTCGCTTTCTCCTCTGTTCCGGGCTTTACTATACCACAACCCCGGGGCCCGCGCAAACGCGCACCGGAGCCGGCAACCTGACGTTACTGCTCAGCCGTCCTGCCTGCCAGGCGTTGAAACGCCTGGCTGATACCGAAAACCCGTTGAAACGGGTTCACACCACACTGACTCCGAACGCGTTTTAACGCGTTTCTGGTCTCAGACGCCGGTTTCAACCGGCGGCGCAGCGGATGCCTGAGCAGTTACAACCTGACAAAGATCATACCCGCGCGCCGGGGAATAGGCTATGATGGGGGCACGTACACGATAGGAGTGGAAAATCATGGACCGAGTGCTGCGGACCATTGTTCGCATCGACGAAGAGCTGTGCAACGGCTGCGGCTTGTGCGTCACCCCCTGCGTCGAGGGGGCCATTGAGCTGGTAAACGGCAAGGCCAGGGTTATCAAAGAAGAATTGTGCGATGGCGCCGGCTTTTGCCTGGGCATCTGCCCTACGGGCGCCCTGTCGGTCGAGACCCGGGAGGCGGCGCCCTTTGACGCCCAGGCTGCCCACGCCCGGGAGCAGGCTCGCGGGCCCCAGTACATCGAGCAGACCTGTTTCCGCTGCGGCAGCAGCGAGCGCGGCGCCGTCCTCTTGCCGGTGCGCACCGAGGGGCGCAGCCTGTGGGTCTGCACCCACTGCCTGCCCACCCTCATCCACGGCTGATCGTTCTCGGCCCGCGCCTCGCCTGCCAGCCCGACACCTCGGGATGACAGGGGCGAGGCGCGGGCTGCGTTCCCGGCCCTACAACCTCCGGCGCGATACTTGCCCCCCTCCCCCGGGCATGCTATAATCGCCGCGTGATGCAGCGTGTGCGATCTCGATTGGCTCGCGTCCCCTGGGGCTGGTGGGTGGCGTTGTTGGTGCTGCCCGCCCTGGCGCCCCTTGCCCGGCCGGGCTTTTTCGAATCCCACGACGGCGTCTTTCACGCCTATCGCCTGGCGGCGCTGGACCGCGCCGTGCGGGCCGGCGTTCTCTACCCGCGCTGGTTCCCGGAGTTTGCCTTTGGCTACGGGCATCCGGTCCTCAATTTCTACGGCCCGCTGAGCTATTACTGGGGCCTGCCCTTTACCCTCCTGGGCGCCGATGCGATAGCGGCCACCAAGCTGGTCCTGGCCACGGGTCTTGTGGCTTCGGCCCTGGGCCTGTATGCCTTTGCCCGCCTCTACCTGGATCGCCTCCCGGCCCTCGTCGCCGCCCTGGTCTATGCCTACCTGCCCTACCACCTCCTGGACCTCTACGTTCGCGCCGCCCTGGCCGAGTTCCTGGCCTTTGTCTGGTTCCCCCTCATCCTGCTGGCCTTTCACCGGCTGTTGGACGAGGCAGAGGGAGGGCGTTGGATTCCCTGGCTGGCCGTCGCCGGGCTCTCCCTCGCGGCGCTGGTCCTGACCCACAGCCTGTCGGCCTTGATCTTTGCCCCTGTCCTGGGCGCCTATGTGCTCCTGCGGCTGGCAGCCAGGCCCGGGGGGCGCTCCCTGGGGCGCCTGCTCCTGGCCCTGGCCCTGGCCGCGGCCCTGAGCGCGTTTTACTGGCTGCCGGTCCTGGCCGAGTCGCAGTACGTGGGCCTGGCGTCGGGCGCTTCCGAGGGCTATCAGCGCCACCTGTTGCCGCTGGCGGGGCTGTTTTCCCCCGACCTCGCCTACCGTTACGAGGTGCGGGATCCCGTGACCTTTCCCCTGGGCTGGGTGCAGGGGCTCATCCTGGTGGCGGGCCTGGGCCTGCCCTTCCTGCGCCGGCTGCGGGGGCCGGCAATCTTGTCCCTGGCCGTGGCCCTGATTTCTGCCTGGATGCTCACCACGTCCTCCCTGCCCGCCTGGCGAGCCCTTGAGGGGGGGCTGGCCTTCTTGCAGTACCCGTGGCGCTTCCAGGCCATGACCGTCCTGGCGACCGCCATGCTGGCCGGCCTGTTGCTCCAGGCATTGGCCGGTGCTCCCCGGCCCGTCGCGCCCCTGGCCGCCGTCCTGATCCTGGCCCTCACCGGCGCCTGGGCGCTGGCCGCCCTGCCCGTCACCGCCACCCGGCCCTCGCCGTCGGTGGAGGCGATGTGGGCCCAGGACCGCGAATTTGGCCAGGTGGGGTCGACCTGGACGGGCGAATACCTGCCCATCTGGGTCAAGGAACAGCGCTGGGCCATCTCTCACCCTCTCCAGGACCCCGACGGCGAGCAGGCCGGCCCGCCGGTTGCCGGGGACCTGGCGCTGATGGGCGTGGGGTACACGCGCTACCACCTGGCCCTGCGGAGCGAGGCGGCCACGGGCCTGGTGCTGCACCAGTTCTACTATCCGGGCTGGGAAGCGCGCTGGCAGGGCCGGTCCATTGCGGCCCATCCCGCCGGCAGCCTGGGCCTGGCCGCCTTCGATCTGCCGCCGGGAGAGGGGAGCCTGGTCTTGCGGCTGGCCCTGGCCCCCGCCCAGCGCTGGGGCAACCTGGTCTCGCTGCTGGCCGCCCTGGCCGCCGGCGTGCTGCTCCTGGCCCGCTTTCAGGGCATCCGCTCCGCCTCGGGTCTGCGGGCGGGCAGCGGCCCCCTGGCCCTGGCCGTGCCCTATCTGCTGTTGGCCAGCGTCCTCCTGGGCAGCCTGGCCATGCCCAACGGCTACCTGCGCACGCCCGAGGCGGTGAACGCCAACCTGGCGGACCTGGTCAGGCTGCAAGCCTTTGACCTGGCCGGAGAGCGCTACCGGCCGGGCGACACGGTGAGCGTCACGCTGTACTGGATCGCCCTGGACGGCCTGGCGGAGGACTACAAGGCGTTCGTCCACCTGACAGACACCGGGCTTACCCGGCAGCCGGCACAGCACGACGGCGACCCGGGAGGGGGCTATACGCCCACCACGCGCTGGGTGCCCGGCGAGCTGGTGCCCGACCGGCACGCCCTGCCCCTGCCCGACGATCTGCCGCCCGGCCGCTACCAGGTCTGGGCCGGCATGTACGCCTTCTCGTCGGGACAGAACCTGGACGTGGTGTCGTCGGATGTGCCCCATGACGGCCGGCGGGTGTTGCTGGCTGAGATCGAGGTCGTCGGGCCATGAACCACAGGGACCGCTGGCCTATCGCACTTCTGGCACTGCTCCTGCTGGCCTACGTGGGCCTGGCCGGTTGGTACAGCCTGGTCATCCCCCTGGGCGAGGCCCCCGACGAGGTGCCCCATTTCACCTACGTCCGCTACCTGGCCCAGCATGGCCGGCTGCCCGACACGAGCGAGGAGCACGAGGCCTTTCAGCCTCCCCTCTACTATGCCGCCGCGGCCGCCCTGACCTTCTGGATCGAGGACGATCCCGACGCGCCCTTTGCCGTGCGCCACAACGCCTACTATGACGTCGCCGACCCGCGCTCGCCCAAGAACCTGCTGTTGCACACCGCCGGCGAGAGCTGGCCCTTCCGGGGCTGGGCGCTGGCCTGGCACCTGGAACTGGTGGCGGCCGAGGAGATCGACCGGCTCAACATCCTGCAGGCCACGCTGCTGGCGATGCGGCGCGCGGTGCAGGCGCTGAGCCTGGTTCCCGACCTGGTGTTGGTCGATGGCAATCGCTGCCCCGCTTGGCAGTATTCCTCGGTGGCCGTGGTCAAGGGCGATGCCCTGGTTGCGGCGATCAGCGCGGCCTCGGTGGTGCGCGAGAAACGCTCGCCGCCTTCGAGCAGCCCGTCCCCGCCGGCAAGCCTCAGCCTGCTTGCTTTCCTGGTTGGGAACTAAATGTGCGTCGTGTTTTTTATGGTCCTGGCGGAAAGGCTGTCAAAGGTGTGTCTGTCGCTGATATAAACCGGGCCGTAAAAAACCGTATCAGGATTATTGTCTTCATAGCTTCGCCTGTTCCCGTCTATCATAAGAATATGGGAGAAAGAACCGCTTAACCAGAATGGTTCGCGGGCTGATCCGGAACTGTCGGCAACGGAAGTCGTCTTTTTCCCTAGTGTATAGCGCTGAACAAGCATAAAGTTGCTGTTTTTCAGGTAACTGAGTGCCTTGCTGAGTCCTCCCAGGTTGACCGCGATATTTCTGGTTTCAAGCGTCTCGAGCTGACTGAGATCGCTGATGCCTCCGTTCTCGTAGGTCTTTATGTTGTTCAAGCCATAAGCAAAATAAGCCTTGTAGTTGTCGCCCCTGTACGATCCGTTGAAAGCAAAGCTCTTGTCGCTCGACTGCTGGTAGTTGTATTGCCCAAGGTTATACACTATGTCGTAGACTAGTGCAAAATTCAGTTTCCTGTTTACATTCTGTGAATGCCTGATCCTGAATGTCTGCTCCGCCTGATCGCGCAAACCACCGTATGTCCAGACTAATTCGGTAAAAGGGACCTGGGTGTTCATAAACAGGTAATTGCCGGGCTGGTACATGAAAGGATAATAGTACCAGCCAAGGTATTTGTCGGGGTCTGTCACCCTGTCGAAAAAATTAAGTTGGTAAAAGGGAAGGCCGTAGCTGCCGGGGGAAGCATTCAGTGGCGAATACTTATCGGCAAGGCGGTATTGATGGAAAAGCGAAAAGGTGGTGTCGAAAGGAACTTTGAGCTCTTCGGTCTGATCGGGAGAAAGCTTCCACATTTCGATTATCCTGTGCCTGACAGTATCCTGAGCCCCTGCACTAAAAACAGGCGTCAGGCAGGTAAGCAGCAATATTGCCAGTGTTCTCCTCATCAGCCGCAAATATATGAAATTTCTGTAAGCATGGCGGACTGTAAGCCTTTTAAACAGAGGGGGTGTCGCATGCAACACCCCCCCGCTTCCATAAATCAGACTTTATTTATCAGTCGACATTATCGTTGAGATAGGCGTTGTTTTCTCTCAGCACAGGCCCCTGACCATCGGCAAGCTCTTCGAGGGTGTACTTTGAGACTTTCACTTCGGCTTCCTTTTCCCTGGTCTGAAGCGACATGTTACGCCTTATATATGCCGGGACATCCTCAAATGCTTCGATGTTGTCCTTTATTATATTGCTGGAGAGTCCTTCCTTCCTGAAAAAATTCTGCATATGCTTTACCTTCTGAAGGGTTGACTTCTGGCTTTCCCTCTCTTCAATAAGATCCGATTCCCTCTTGTTGCGCATGAGCGTCATTTCTTCAATCTCGCCGGGACTGAATCTGAGCCTGCCCTGCTTCTCCTCATCATGATCCGGCACTTCCTGCTTCTGGGTTTTCTGAACAACCGAGAAAGTGTTTTCCCCCCTGTCGGGAATGATATGGGGAGGAATGGGATGCAGCTCCGCGAGAAGCTCAACCTTTTTGGGTTTTGGCTTCTTGTAGGGTGTCAGGATGCTGTTTGAGGGGAAGCCGGTTGCAATGACGGTTACGCTGATCTCCTCGCCAAGGCTGTCATCCTGCGACAAGCCTCTTATTATCAGCGCGTCTTCCGATGAGACCTCATACATATAGTCGGTGATCTGCCCGAGTTCGTCCATGGTCAGTTCATTACCCCCCGAACCTGAGGCTATGTTCACAAGAATGCTCTTTGCTCCTGTTATGTCGTTTGAATTCAGAAGAGGTGAAGCAAGAGCGTTCTCAATGGCAGTCAGGGCCCTGTCTTCGCCCGAAGCCATACCCATTCCCATTATTGCCACGCCCGAGTCCTTCATCACGGTCTCGACATCAGCAAAATCAACATTTATATAACCTGCCACAGTTATGATCTCTGCAATACCTTTCACCGCGGTTGCCAGGATATCGTCGGCCTTGGCAAATGCCGCCGACACCCCGAGATCGCCATAGATCTCCCTTAGTTTTTCATTGTTTATTACAAGAAGCGAATCCACATGCTCTCCGAGATGGCTAATCCCTTCGATGGCATAGTTGATCCTTACCTTGCCCTCCGACTTGAACGGTATCGTAACCACTGCCACGGTAAGATATCCCGCTTCCCTGCAGGCTTTGGCGATAACGGGTATTGCACCGGTGCCGGTGCCGCCTCCCATTCCTGTCGTCAGGAACACCATCTTGGTATTGCCTCCTATGGATTTCATCACATCGTCGATGTTTTCCATGGCAGCCTGACGACCTACATCGGGCTTGCTTCCAGCACCGCGGCCTTCGGTAATGGAGGCTCCAAGCTGAACCTTCACGGGAACCTGGCTCCTGGCAAGAGCCTGATGGTCGGTGTTGCAGACTACAAAGTTTACATCCTTGATGCCCTTTTCAAACATGTGATTCACCGCGTTGTTTCCCCCGCCACCTATTCCTATAACCTTAATAATGGATGACTTCTCAACGGGAAGGTCAAAATATATCAAATCATCTTCCATACTTTCTCTTTTTTGATTGTTAATGAACAGCATAACATTCCATCAAATAACACTTGTCAGTTGATAGTCTGATCTTCCACCTCGAACATCCTTGTGATCATCTGCTTGATCTTCTCTGTTAACGGAACCTTGTCATTGGATCCGGATTCAGTCGCCTGATCTTCCTCCCGGTCATCAATATGTTCGTTTTCAAGTTTCTCGCTGCCAGGCCTTTTGGTCCTAACATAATCATCCTTGTTTCCGGCTTCAAATGATTTCTTGTAAGTGGTAAGGTGATCAAAGCCCCTCAGGATAAGTCCGACCGCGGTAGCATACATGGGCTGGTTCAGCTCATCTTTAGCCTTCCCTGCAAGGTGCTCATTGGGATAGCCTATCCTTACATCCATGGCTGTTCGGAAATTCATAAGCTGGGGAAGATGCTTCAGCATAGCTCCGCCTCCTGTTATTACAATTCCTGCAGCCAGTTTATCGGCATAACCCGAGTTCTGTATCTCGAAATTCACTATTTCTATTATCTCCTCCATCCTCGATTGGATGATCCCGGCAAGGCTCCTGAAGGATATCTCCTTGGGATTCCTGCCGCTGATGCCGGGAATGGCAACAACCTTGTCTTCAGGGGCAATATCCCTGAGTGCCGAACCATACTGTATCTTGAGCTGCTCGGCATGCCTTTCAAGTATCGCGCATCCTTCCTTTATATCGCTGGTGATCACATTTCCTCCAAAAGGTATCACAGCGGTATGCCTGATGGTATTGTCGTAATAGACAGCCAGGTCGGTTGTACCGCCGCCTATATCGACCAGCACCACTCCAGCTTCCTTCTCGTCATCGGTAAGCACCGCATCGGCAGAAGCCAGAGGTTCAAGGATCAGATCCTTAAGTTTCAGATCGGCCCTCTGAACACACCTTTCAATGTTTTTGGCCGCGGCAACACGACCAATGACAATGTGGAAATTGGCTTCAAGCTGATGGCCGCAGATACCGATGGGATTCTTTATCCCCGGTTCATTGTCGATAATGAAAACCTGGGGAATGACATGGATGATCTCCTCTCCCATTTCAACATGTATCTTGTACATGTCTTCAATAAGCCTGAAAACCTCATCCTTCTTAATTTCAGTATCGAAGTCGTCGCGCATCCTCGAGCCGCGGGTCTTGATGCTTCTGATGTGCTGCCCCGCGATGCCCACGAAGACTTCGTGAAATACAATTCCCGTTGTTTTCTGAACATCGTCAACGGTTGCCTGAATGGCATTTACAGTCTCTTCAATGTTCTGCACAACTCCTCTCCTTACACCGGTTGAAGGAGCCTTGCTGATTCCGAGAATCTCTATTTTTCCGTTCTCGTTCTTCCTGCCGACAATGGTCACAATCTTTGTGGTTCCAATGTCGATTGCTGCTACATACTGTTCCTTTTTGCTCATAGTCTGATATATGGATTTTTTCTTATCTCTTCCTGCATACTATCTGGTCCTTGTAAGCAAGGTTTATCAATGAATACTTGTCCCACCCCACTTCGGGCAGAACTTTATCGTAAAACACTCTCAGGTATCTCAGCTTGTCCTGAAATTCCTCAGGACTTCCGAGATGGATAACATGATTGCCCACCCTGGGTATCAGGTCTATCTCGTCGTGCATGTCGACATAAATCTGATCAATCTGGGCCGACCAGAAGCCGTCCCTGTTTATATGATTGACCAGATAGAAAATATCCTTCAGTATTGAATTCTTTATGCTCGTATCCAGGACACTGACACCGCTAAGCATTGCCTGGCTGATATTTATATTTCCCCCGACTATATGGAGCCTCGGGGTGTAAAGGTTTCTTCTCCTCATGACAACACCTTCGTCGTCGATATAATAGTCGCCTCCGTTTGAAGGCATCACCCTCATGACCGGAGTGCGCTGGTCGGCAACTATATGCAATACACCGTCTATCGAAATGTAGACCTCAGCGCTTTTAAGTTCCCTGAATCCGCTCATTGTCTCCTCAATGGCGTCTATATTGATATCCTTCACCGTCTTTCCGACCAGGCTGCCATGCCTGTTCAGGACGGTGTTCATTATATCCCTTTTCGTAACAAAATGATAGTCGGCCGAATCAACTATCTTTATTTCTATCCTCTTGCAAACCTTTGTATTATGCCAGTGGGAATACCAGACCGGCGCTATTGCAAGGTATAGCGACGGAATAAGCAACAATATCCTCACTGCTATTTTCATTTCTTTCTGCTGCCGATTAGTTTCTTTTCTATGGGTTCCACAAGCCTGTCAATGTCTCCGGCGCCGATGGTAACCAGCACGTCAAGACTATCCGGATCAAGAATGCCGGGAATGTCTCCGGGCTTCAGAAGCTTCTTCTCGGGCAACTTCATCCTGGAGAATATCATCTCCGAGTCAACACCCGGGATAGGCAATTCCCTCGCGGGATACACGGGAAGAAGTATTACCTCATCCAGTTCGTCGAGGATGGCTGCAAAGCCGTCAGCATGATCGCGGGTGCGCGAGAAAAGATGAGGCTGGAAAATACCGGTGATCTTTCTTCCCCCGAAGTACTCCCTCAAATTGGAGATGCATGCCCGTATCTCCTCAGGATGATGGGCATAATCGTCGATATATGCCAGACCCGGGAGGTCGAGCCTTACGTCGAATCTCCTCCTCACCCCCTGGAAGCCTCTGACTGCAGGCCTTATCTCGTCAACACTCACTCCGCAGTTGAGGGCAAGGGCAACGGCTGCAGTGAGGTTTTCTATATTGACAATTCCGGGGAAAGGAAACTCCAGATCTTCCAGAACAATGTCAGGAGTCTGAATAGTGAAATAATACATGTTTCCCTCACGCCTTACCCCGTAATACCTGTAATCGGCTTCCGGCTCCGGGCCATAGCTAAAGCCTCTGACTCCTCCAGGGATCTCTATCTTGTCCCTTATTTTATAGTTTTTAATGAGAGTTCCCCCCTTCCTGATCTTGGAACAGAACACGTTGTAAGCCTTTATCATCGACTGATGATCGCCGTAAATGTCGAGATGATCCGCATCCACGGAAGTGACAACCGCCATAAGGGGACTCAGCCGGTGGAAGGATCTGTCATACTCGTCAGCCTCCATAACAATGTACCTGCCCTGGCCGGGAATCAGGTTCGAACCGTAATTCTTTGATATCCCGCCGAGAAATGCAGTGCAATCGACACGCGACTGTTTAAAAAGATGGGCTGTCATGGTCGACAAGGTTGTCTTGCCGTGGGTTCCGGCTATTGCCACTGTATCGCCCGTAGCAGAGATCTCTCCCAGTATTTCCGATCTTTTGTAGATCCTGTACCTGTTCCCGCGGAAATATGAAAGTATTTTATTCGTGGGAGGAATGGCCGGTGTGTAAACCACTATTACCCTTTCCCTGAACTTAATGTCGCCGAACAAAGGCGGCAGCTCCTTCAGCGAATCTTCATAGGTGATCAGGCAGCCCTTTTCAGCAAGAGAACGTGTAATTGATGATTCGGACCTGTCGTAGCCGCCGGTGAGAAAGCCTTCCTGCTCATAGTAAAGAGCAAGGGCACTCATGCCGATACCTCCGATGCCGACAAAGTATATTCCGTCTATGGTTCTCAGGTCAATCATCCCTCCATCAGTTTAATAAGTTCAGATGCTATGCGGACATCAGCATCCCTTTCCGCCATCATTGCAATATTCCGCGACAGTTTTTCTCTTTCCTCCTTATCGGAAACAAGTCTAAGGACTTCTTTCAGAAGCAATTCAGAAACCTCCGAATCGGACACCACGATAGCTGCATCCCTTG
>ERZ1026792.722-NODE-722-length-24884-cov-3.265783_pt1 | contig 24884 bp, 20 predicted proteins | sample MGYA00520884_ERZ1026792 | MGnify/ENA primary metagenome ERZ1026792 (study PRJEB33270, sample SAMEA104284473) | anaerobic digester metagenome | biome: Anaerobic digester microbiome; feature: mesophilic sludge digester; material: Anaerobic digester biomass | place... | reverse complement strand
GGGTTCCCCAGTCGGGTCATCGCCCTTAGTGGCGTTGTGGTGGCCGGGACGCGGTACGTGTTCCCGAACAAGCCCGACGGGGCGGGTGTCGTGCCGCGAACCGACGGCGGCTGGTGGCTGCTCTGGAACGGAGAAGGGGCCGATGGCACCGGCGGGGTGGCCGCGCTGCGCTTCGACCGGGCCGGCTCGGTGGTGGCTGCGCATGGGGTGCTCACCGGCTTGAACCGAGCATGCGCCGGTGGCGTGACCCCGTGGGGCACGTGGTTGGCCTGCGAGGAGGTGGGCCGCGGCGCCGTGTGGGAGGCCGACCCCTCCGGGGCCGAGTCGGTGCGGCACCTCGGGATGGGCCGGTTCCGGCATGAAGCGGCCGCGGTGGACGGTGCTCGGCGAGTGGTCTACCTGTCGGAGGACGAGCCCGACGGCCTGTTCTACCGCTACCGGTACACCTCGGCCGGGCTCGCGAGCGGGGTGCTGGAGGCGGCTGCAGTCGATGGTGGCGGTGCGGTCACCTGGCTGGCGATCCCCGACCCGTCAGCGGCGTCGGCGCAGTGCCGGGCGCAGGTGCCGGCAACGCGGTTCGACGGAGGTGAAGGGCTGTGCATCATGGATGGTCGCACGGTGTTCCTCACCACCAAGGGCGATGACCGGGTGTGGCGCTACAACGTGTTGACCGAACGGATGGACGTGGTGTACCGGCCGTTGCCGGGCTCGTCGCTCCGCGGGGTCGACAACATCGCGGTGTCGCCCGGGCGCGACCTTCTGGTGTGCGAGGACGGCGACAACATGGAGGTCGTGGCCGTGGACATGAGCGGCCGCGCGACGCCCTTGCTACGCCTTTCCGGCCAGCAGAACAGCGAGCTCACCGGCGTGAACCTGTCACCCGACGGCCGGCGTCTGTACGTTGGCTCGCAACGCGCGATGAGCAGCGAGCGCGGCATCGTCTACGAGATCAACGGCCCGTTCCCCTGGTGACGGGTGCTCGATCAGGTCGTGCTGAGGGCCGTCGCGGCCGCCTGAGTTCTTCTGGCGGGTCGGCGACGGTGTGGGGAACTGTGTCACACCCCTTGAGTACGGTTGTTCGCATGGACGTCGGCGCAGTGTGCGAGCGAGTGCGAGGGGTCGCATCGGTGCGGGCCGCGGCAGGTGCGGGCTCGGCGTCGCGGGCAGACCTGCAGGGCGGGTTGCGGTCGGTGGCGGCGGTCAGGTCGTGGCTGGCGGCCGCCGAGGCACAGTTGGCGGCTGCGTTGGCGGGGTGTGCATCGTTTCCCGAGCAGGCCATTGCGGAGGCCGGGCGTGGGTCGCAGGGCGAGGCCGGTCGTGTGCTGCAGCGGTCGGGCACGTTGGGCGCCACACCGGCGCTTGCAGGTGCGTTGAACGACGGGTCGGTCACGCCCGGCCACGTCGATGCGGTCACGAAGGCGGCGAAGGGGCTGGAAGGGCAGCAGCGGGCGGAGCTGATGCGGCGTGCGGATGGGCTCGTCGGGCTTGCCGCGGCGGCATCGGTGGGCGACTTCCGCAAGCGGCTCGAGCATGAGGCGCGGTCCATCCAGCGAGACGACGGCATGGCGAAGTTCGAGCGGCAGAAGGCTGCCGTGCGGCTACGGCGATGGACCGATGCCGACGGCATGTGGTGCTTGCAGGGCCGGTTCGATCCGCTCACCGGGGTGAAGCTCAACGCCCGCCTGGTGGCGGAGATCGAGGCGCTGTTCGCCGAGTCGGTGCCAGCGGGTTGCCCTACCGACCCTGTTGCGAAGCAGGAGTTCCTGGCGGCATGGGCGTTGGCGCGGATCATCGAAGACGGTGGGGTGGCGCCGCGGGCGGGCCGGCCCGAGTTCATCGTGGTCATCGACACCAGCGACGACCCTGGGCCGGCTGCCTCGGGTGATCCCGATGGGTCTGGCCGGTCGGATGGGTCGACGGGGTCAGGTGGGTCTGGCCGGCCAGGGCAGGGCGAACCGGATCTGGTGGGCTCGGAACCGGGCGGCTCGGGGCCGGGCGGGCCTACCGTCGATTGGGGGCTGCCGGTTGAAGTTCCGCATCGGGTGCTGGTCGAACTGTTCGGGGAGGCCGATGTGCACACCGTGATCGTGCGGCACGGGGTGGTGTTGTACGCGCCGGGCGAGCTGAACCTCGGGCGCACCACCCGGCTGGCGAACCGTGCCCAGCGGCGTGCGCTGCGAGCGCTCTACCGGGGGTGTGCCGTCCCTGGGTGCGAGGCCTGTTTCGATCGGTGCAAGATCCACCACGTGCGCTGGTGGCGCCACGGCGGGCGCACGGATCTCGACAACCTGCTGCCGCTGTGTGCGCTCCACCACAGCAAGGTCCACTCGGCCGGCTGGGTGGTCATGTTGGGGCCAGACCGACAACTCACGATTCGCTACCCCGATGGCACCGTCCAGGCCACCGGGCCGCCTCGCCGCCGTGCGGCCTGAGGGTCGTCGCTGCCGGTCGATGGGCGGGTCGCGGTGCATCCGTAGGATGGCTGCACCATGAGTGAGCCGTCCCTGTTCGATGTCGATCCGCTGGATCTGGCGTCGCTGAACCCCGATCAGCTCGACGCGGTCGTGCACCGCGGTGGGCCGCTGCTGGTGGTGGCCGGCGCCGGCTCGGGCAAGACCCGTGTGCTCACGCATCGCATTGCACACCTCATCCAGGAAGGTGTGCCGCCGTCGAGCATCCTTGCGATCACGTTCACCAACAAGGCCGCCGACGAGATGAAGCATCGGGTGGCCGCGCTGGTCGGCCCGATGGTGAAGGCGATGTGGGTGTGCACGTTCCACTCGGCGTGCGTTCGCATCTTGCGCGCCAACGCCGAGGCCATCGGCTACCCGCGCACGTTCAGCATCTACGACCAGGCCGATGCGCAACGCCTGGCCGGCTACGTCATCCGCGACCTCGGGCTCGATGCCAAGCGCTTCCCGCCGCGTGGCGTGCACGGGCAGATCAGCATCTGGAAGAACGAGCTGGTCACGCCCGCCCAGGCGTTGGTGAAGGCCGACAACCCGTTCACCCGCAAGCACGCCGAGGTCTACGTCGACTACCAGGCCCGCCTGGCGAAGGCCGGCGCGATGGACTTCGACGATCTGCTGATGAAGACGGTGCAGCTGTTCCGCGAGCACCCCGACGTGCTGGCGCACTACCAGCAGCGCTTCCAGCACGTACTGGTCGACGAGTACCAGGACACCAACATGGCGCAGAACGAGCTGGCCCTGTCACTCGCCGCCGAGAGCGGCCAGGTCACCATCGTCGGCGACGGCGACCAATGCCTCCTGCCCGGCACCCTCGTCAGCACGCCGAGCGGCCCCGTACCGATCGAGCGAATTGGCGTCGACGACAAGGTCGACGGTTCCGGCGACTGCTGCATCAACGAATTGGGCGTGGTCCGCCGTGTTCACCGAGGTCGCTACTCGGGTGGTGTCGTGCGGCTTGTCGCCGGTGACGTCGTGTTGTCGGGAACGCCGGGGCACGTCGTGCCCGTCGACGGCGCGGGCGCGGAGCAGCCGTTGGCGCACCTGCAGCCCGGTATGACGGTGCTGGTCCTCGTCGGTGGCTGCTACGAGCTGCGGATGGTCGACACCGTCGAGATCCAGCAGTACGACGGCCCCGTGTATGACCTGGAGGTCGAGCCCACCCACCACTACGTCGCCAACGGAATGCTGGTCCACAACAGCGTGTACGGCTGGCGCGGGGCCGACGTGCGCAACATCTTGCAGTTCGAGGAGGCGTTCGACGACGTCACCACCATCGTGCTCGACCAGAACTATCGCAGCACGCAGACCATCCTCGATGCGGCCAACGCCGTCATCCGCAACAACCCCGATCGCAAGGAGAAGCACCTCTGGAGCGAGAAGGGTGGTGGCGACCGCATCATGCGCTACCACGCCGAGGACGAAGGCGACGAGGCCACCTTCGTGGCTCGCTCGATGCAGAACCTGCAGCGCGACGCTCACGTGATGTGGAAGGAGATGGCCGCCTTCTACCGCACCAACGCGCAGAGCCGGGTGCTCGAAGAGTCGTTCATGCGCTTCGGCATCCCGTACAAGGTGGTCGGCGGTACACGCTTCTACGACCGGCGCGAGATCAAGGACGCCATGGCGTACCTGCGGGCAGTGGTGAACCCAGCCGATGAGGTTTCCATCAAGCGGGTGCTCAACGTGCCCAAGCGAGGGGTCGGCGACGGCAGCGTTGCCAAGCTCGACGCCTTCGCCAAGGCCGATGGCATCTCGTTTGCGGAGGCCATGCGCCACGCGCAGGAGGCCGGGCTCACCGGCCCAGCGGCGCGCGGGGTGGAGAGCTTCGTGCGCCTGCTCGACGAGATCGGCCTGCTGGCCGCCGACGAGGCCAACGGCCCCGGCGACCTGCTGCAGGCCGTCATGGACGGCAGCGGGTACCTGGCCGAGCTGGAAGCCGAGATGGAAGGCTCGGTGGAGGCGGCCGGCCGGCTGGAGAACATCGGCGAGATGATCGGCTCGGCACGCGAGTTCACCCGCGTCGACGAGTTCCTCGAGCAGGTGGCGCTGGTGGCCGACACCGACGAGCTCGACGACGACGACAAGGTCGTGCTGATGACGCTGCACAGCGCCAAGGGGCTGGAGTACCCGGTGGTGTTCCTGGTGGGCATGGAGGAAGGCTTGTTCCCCAACAGCCGCGCGCTCACCGAGCCCACGCAGATGGAGGAGGAACGGCGCCTCGCCTACGTGGGCATCACCCGCGCGCAGCAGAAGCTGTTCGTCAGCCACGCCTGGAGCCGACAGCTGTTCGGCACCACCAACTACAACCCGCCGTCGCGCTTCCTCGACGAGATACCCACGGCGTTGGTGGAGGAGTCGGGCGCCGTCGGCGGACGCAGCGGGTATGGCCGCCAGTCGTACCGCAAGCGCAGCACCGACGACGGCGCCGCGCCGCCGCCCTACCGTCGAGCCGGTGGTGGCTCCGGTGCCGGTGGTTCCGGCTCCAGCGCATCGAGCTCCGGTTCCGGTTCCGGCGGGTACCGCTCGCCGGTCAGCAGCTTCGACCCCGATGACGACGTCGACTGGCATCGTGAGCGAGTCGTCGACGCCGCGCTCGCTGCCGGCCGCCGGCACGAGCCGGCGCCCTCCAACTCGCAGGAGCTGGGCCTACGAACCGGCGACGATGTCGAGCATCCGGCGTTCGGTGAAGGCGTCATCATCGAGATTCGCGGGCAGGGCGACAAAGCAGAGGCCACCATCCGCTTCCGCGAGGCCGGCACCAAGCACCTGTCGCTGGCGTGGGCGCCGCTGAAGCGCCTGTAGCGGCAGTGGTGGCGACCACGCAGCACTCGCCGGTAGCTGATTGAATTCACCGTGATGACCGCCGAGCTGCAACCTCACGATGCGGAGACGTTGCAGCGCCGCAAGCGTCTCAGCCGTACCTGGGCGGGCATCGTGGTGGTGTGGTCGCTCATCCGCACTGTCATCGTCTGGGCCGCAGTGGGCGACTACGGGCTGAACCCGTGGATCTACCTGTCGCTCGATCTCAGCTCGGCCATCGTCGACGCGTTCACCACGCCGCGCATGGTGCTCAGCTTCATCGACGACCACTTCAAGCAGGCCATCAAATGGGCCTTCATCTCGTTGGTGGCCTTCATCGTTCCCGATCTGTACATCTTCCTCGGCACGCGCACGTTGCCCACGCGCATCATCGTGGTGGTGTGCCTCATCATCGGCCTCACCCTCACCATCGGGGTGATCGGCGTGGTACGCCGCATTCGCAGGGGCAGGAACGAACGCCGACTGGCACAGTGACCTGTCGCACTGACCTGGCGAGTGCCAACGTGAGCCGGTAGCGGCGTACGTGTTTGAATGGGAGGCATGAAGGCAGCCATCCTGTTCCAGAGCCTCTCCGGCAACACTCGTCGGGCCGGTGAGCTCATCGCCGCCAACCTGCAGCAGGAGGGTTGGGGCATCACCACCGTCGCGCCGATGAAGCAGCTGGAGATGTCGGCCATCCAGAGCGCCGACATGGTCATCATCGGTACCTGGGTGCACGGGCTGTTCGTGGTGGGCCAAGCGCCGTGGGGCATCGGCGCCATCAACCACCTGCCGGCGTTGCGCGGCAAGCTGGCAGCCACCTACTGCACGTTCGCGCTGAACCCTGGCACCACGCTCGACAAGCTCGACAGTGCGGTCAGTGGCCTGGGCGCCGAGGTCATCGGTGGCCTGGCGTTGCACCGCAGCAAGCTGCACGCACACGCCGAGGAGTTCGCGGCGCGACTCGTCGCCAACGTGCCCGCTCGCGCCTGAACTGGCTGATCTAGCTGCGCGTCGAGCTGGGGTCGGCGACTCGCCCGGCGAACAGCACGGTGCCGCTGCCGCGGTCGCGCAGCCAGAAGGTGAACGGCCGGTCGAAGGTGAGCACGATCGGCTCCTGTGGTTCCGGCGCGGCCGTCTCCACCATCACCACCGCCGTGGCCGCAGCGGCCTCGGTGCCTTCCTCGTCGACGGTGATGTTGGCCTGGTGCACGACCGCTCCGATGGTGAGACTTGCGGCCGTGGTCATTCCGCTGAAGTCGGCGGCGCCACTGAACGCGGTGGGCATGCCCATGGCCTCCAGCACGCGGCTGAGCTCGACGCTGGTCTCGATGTCGAACCGGGGGAAACTCAGTTGCACCGGTCGGCCGGCGAGCGCGGCGAACACCTCGTCCGCGCTGGGGAGCGGCGCGTCGGCCTCGACCAGCGCGGCGGTGAACGACAGCCCGCCGAACACGTAGGGCAGGTCGACTGCCTGCCAGCCCTGGCCCGCGGCGTACCCGAAGTCGGCGCTGGCGTGCATCATCGCCGCGCTCACATCTCCCGCCGGCGTTGCGAACGGCTGGTCGGTGGTCTGCTCCGCGTCGAAGGTGGTGGCCCAGTTGGCCTTCAGGTAGATGGCGTTGACCAGCGTCAGCCGAGCATCGGGAGTGATGGTGCCCTCCACCAGCAACTCGGGGATGCGGTCGTTGGTCTGCTGCGCAACCCACTCGTTGATCGCGGCGCGGGCGGCCTCGGGGTCGGTGGCGTAGTCGACCAGTTCCAGCCCGGCGTCGTACTCGGCGGAGAGCAGGTCGAGGAAAGCCTGCTCGAACGCGAGGCCCGACTGGCCCCACAGCGAGTTGGCGATGGACAGCTGCACCTCGCTGGTGCCGGTGCCGCCCTCGGCGGTGTTGTCGCGAACCTGGTTGAGCGTCTGCAGCGCCGTACCGAGCGCGTTCATCGAGCGGTGGATGGTGCCCGGCTCGGTGATGTGCAACACGGTGTTCATCTCCTGCAGCGTGGCGCCCTTGGCCCCGGCGGAGGTCATCGCCAGCGCGAGCGCGATGCTGGCGGGAGAGAACACCACGTTGGCCGTGGGGTCTGCCGCCACGAGCCGCTCGTACAGGTCGGCGGAGAACGCGTTGATGGCGGCCGAGCCGGCCAGTGCGTCGTCGGGCGTGGTGGCCACCAGCGGCGCCGAGCCCTTGAGGCTGCTGTGCCCGGCACCATCGGCCGGCACGGTCGGCGCAGTTGGGGTGGACGAGGGCTCGTCGGCGGCTTCGTCGCCGCAGGACTGCAGCAGTTGGGCGACGGCCGGGAGAGCGAGGAGAGAGAGGAACGTACGGCGTTGCATGCTCATCTGACGCTCCTCACCCGCCGCTGGTTCCTGCCGGCGGGGGTGTGGCGGCGCCTGCTGCCGGGGTGTCGGCAGTGAGGTCGAGCGTCAGCGAGCCGTCGTTGTTGATGATCGGTCGTACCCCGACCGGGGGCAGGGCCAGGTCTTCCGGCGCGAGCGTGCGGCCATCGCAGTCGGTGAACTGGCGAGTGCGCCGCACCTGCTCGATCTGGCAGGTGGCATCTCGGTCCGCGGGATGCGCAAGGTAGATCTGGAACCCGCTGGCAGCGGTGTGATCGAGCACGATGTTGCGATCGCTGCCGATGAGATCCTGCAAGATGATGGGGCCGCCGTCGACGATGTGATCGGCCACCCACTGCGCGTTGCCCATCTCCTGGAAGGCCGGCGCCAGGTTGGCCGTGGTGTCGTCGCGATTGCGCGACGTGAGTGCGGCGACACCCCACAGCAGCAGCCCCACCACCACGAAGAAGCCGATGCCGACCAGCACCGGTACCACGGCACGAGCGAAGGTGGATCGAAGCTGCGGGCGGCGCATCACCAACAGTGTGCCCGCCCACCGCCGGAATGCCACGTCGCCTGACTGCCACGCGGCCGCAGCCTGCGTGCGTGCGTGCCGACGAGCGGGCTCGGGCTCACGGTGTGTAGAAGCCGCAGCTCACTGCCAGCTCGCCGGCCAGTTCGTTGTTGGCCTGCACGTACCACGCACCAGTGGGGTCGAGAATCGTGAAGTCGGCATCGCCAGAGGGGGTGGTGGCGATCCAGTTCCAGCCGCCTTCCACCTCGCCCATGTTCGTGTAGGTCGCAGTGACCCCGCAGTCCAGCAACAGCAGGTCGAGGATGGTGATCGATGCGTCTTCCCAGCTCGTTGCGGCGGGGTCGGTGGTGGGTGCATCCGGTGAGTCCGGGACGATGGTGACGTCGCCGAGATCGAAGGCGAAGATCAGTGTGGGGGTGGTCGACGACACCGTGCCGGCGCCGTCGACAGGGGTGAGCCCGCCGTCGTCGGTGCCCAGGTACAACTGCACCGGGACGCCCCCGACCAACGCCGTCAACTGGAACGGATGGGAATCGCCGGCCGTGCACGGGTTGTACAGGTTGACGGTGATCACGTAACGGCCATCGGGGGCGGTGTCGGCCCAGATGATGTTCTCGGCGGGTGTGGCGGTGGCCGAGTCGCACGGTGCGTTGGCGTCGACATCCAACGTGCCGCCACTGCTGACCGACCGGTTGCCGTAGCCGACGGTCTCGCCGGTCGGGTCGGTGACCGACAGGTCGATGTCGGCCGTGTCGGCCCAACGCAACGTGATGCGCACGTCGCCGGTGGCCAGATCGGTGGTGCCCGGGTCGGCGCCGACGGGGCGCACGATCAGCACGCCGGTGGTGAGGTCGACGAGGATGAAACCTTCATCGACCGGGTCGGTGGCAATGATCACGATGATCACCGTGGGGTCGAAGGTCGGCCAACGCGGCCCCACGTACACGGGAGGTGTGGTCAGCGGCACCGGTGGCGACAACGGGTTGCCGCACGAGCACTTCGCGCGCGGCACGCCCCAGCGATCGACGAGCACCGCATGGCCGGCCTGCAGCACCGACGGATGGGCGAATGCCTGGCCGTTGCGGAAGCCGTGGTTGGTGACACGGGTGTCGCGAGTGAGCACCACCGGTGTCAGGTCCTCGATGTACGTGCGGATGTCGCCGGCCGCGATGCCCTGCACGCCGGCCCATGCGGCGGCCTTGTCGGGGTGCTGCTCGAGGAAGGTGATCATCGCCTGCGGGTCGCAGGCGGCGGCGTTGCGGGTGCCACCGTAGAGGCCCGGCTCACGGCCCGCCACCTGTGGCAGGGCCACCTGCCCGGCGGGCAGCGGAGCCGTGGTGCTGGGGATCGGCACCGACGGCAGCGAGACGCTGGGCACAGCTTCCTGCCCGGAGCCCACCGTCGGCATGAACGGTTCGGCCATCGGCGCGTTGACCGGCTCGAGCAGCACTTCCCCCTGCCCGAGCACGGACGGATCGAGCGTGCCTTCCGGGTAGGTGCTGCTGGTGGCTGCCGGCAGCGTCGTGGCGGTGGTCTGCGTGGAGTTCAACGTGGTGCTGCCAGTGGTCTTCGAGTCGTCGCCGCGAGTGAGCGCGAGCCCGATGCCGACCAGCGCGGCCACCCCCACGAGCGCGCCGATGACGAGCGTGTTGCTGCGCTTCTTCGTGCCCGCCCCCGGCGGAGGCGGGCTGGTGGGCGTCGACAGCGTTGCGCCCGGCGGCGGCCCCGGAGGTGGTGGCACCGTCGGGATCGGCGCTTCGGCGGAACCGGGCGAGCCGGCAGCGACCGGAGCAGTCGGTGCAATCGGCGCGCCGCACGCACCACAGACCATCAGGCCCGCGGAGTGCGGGGTACCACAACGAGGGCACGTTCCCATGGGCATCATGGCTGCCACCTCTGTTTCCACCTTGTGCTTCCAGCGTGGCCGACCGGTGCAGCAGCGCCCAGTGGCCAAGGTCCTCGCGGTGGGCCGAATTGAGAGAAGCCCCACATCAGTCGTAGGGTTCCCTACTTGTGAATCGGCCCTACCGCGTAGTCGTCGCCAAGCCGGGCCTCGACGGCCACGATCGTGGCGCGAAGACCATCACTCGCGCCTTGCGCGACCATGGCTTCGAGGTCATCTACACCGGCCTGCATCAGACTCCCGAGCAGATCGCGGAGACCGCGCTGCAGGAAGATGTCGACGCTGTCGGTCTGTCGCTGCTCAGCGGTGCGCACCTCACGCTGTTCCCTCGCGTGATGGAGGAGCTGCGCAACCGCGGGCTGGGCGAGATGCTGGTGTTCGGTGGCGGCGTCATCCCCGATGCCGACGCTCGCACGCTCAAGGCGCAAGGCGTCACCGAGGTGTTCGGGCCGGGAAGTTCGTTGAAGGGCATCAGCGCCTGGCTGGAAGCCACACTCGACGCAATTGACAACGAAGTGGATCAGAGAGAAGACGAGGCCTAGATGGACCTGTTCGAGTACCAGGGCAAGCAGTACTTCGCCCGCTACGACATCGCTGTCAGCCCGGGTGACGTGGCCTACACCGTCGACGAGGCCGTGGCCGCGGCGGAGATGGCCGGCTACCCGGTCGTGGTCAAGGCACAGGTGCAGGTGGGTGGTCGCGGCAAGGCAGGCGGCATCAAGCTGGCCGACACGCCTGACGAGGTGCGCCTGCACGCCGGCAACATCCTGGGCATGGACATCAAGGGCCACCTGGTGAAGCGAGTGTGGGTCGAGCACGCCAGCGACATCAGCAAGGAGTACTACGCCTCCTACTCGCTGGATCGCGCGGCCAAGGACCACCTGCTGATGCTCAGCGCCGAAGGTGGCGTGGAGATCGAGACGGTCGCGGTCGAGAACCCCGATGCCATCGTGCTGCTGCACATCAACCCGGTCGACGGCATCTCGCTGGCTGTTGCCCGCGATGCTGCCGTGCGCGCCAACATCGATGCGGAAGCACTCGACGGCGTGGCCGACATGCTCGTGAAGCTGTACGACTGCTTCACCCGTGGCGACTGCGACTTGGCCGAGATCAATCCGCTCATCCTGCGGCCCGACGGCGGCGTGCACGCGCTCGACGCGAAGGTCAGCCTCGACAACAACGCCGCCTTCCGCCACCCCGAGTGGGACGAGTTCCGCGCCACGGAAGAGCTCGACGAGCGCGAGCAGTTGGCCCGCACACACGATCTGCAGTACATCGGCCTCGACGGCACCGTCGGCATCATCGCCAACGGCGCCGGCCTCGCGATGAGCACGCTCGACGTGGTCAACCAAGTGGGCGGCACGGCTGCCAACTTCCTCGACATCGGTGGTGGCGCCAACGCCGACATGATGGCCGCTGCCCTGGGCGTCATCAACTCCGACGAGAACGTGAAGAGCATCCTCATCAACATCTTCGGTGGCATCACCCGCGGCGAGGAAGTGGCCAAGGGCATCGTCGAGGCGCTGGGTCGTGTCGACCTGCGAGCACCCATCGTCATTCGCCTCGACGGCACCAACGCCGAGGAAGGCCGCGCCATCCTGGCCAACGCCGGCATCCCCGAATCGAAGCTCACCTCCAAGCCCACCATGCTGGAAGCCGCACGTGCGGCCGTAGCCCTTGCGAACGGAAACTGATCATGGCCATCTTCGTCAACGCTGATACGAAGGTCATCGTGCAGGGCCTCACCGGCGGCCAGGGCAAGTACCACGGCCTGCGCAACCAGGCCTACGGCACTCAGGTGGTCGGCGGTGTCACGCCCGGCAAGGGCGGCACCGAGGTAGCCGTTGAAGGTGGCACGGCCATCCCGGTGTTCAACACGGTGGCCGAAGCCGTTGCGGCAACTGGCGCGACGGCGTCGTTCATCGCCGTGCCGCCCAAGGCCGCTTCTGCCGCCATCCTCGAGGCCGCTGCAGCCGGCATCGCCTTCATCGTGTGCATCACCGAAGGCATCCCCGCTCAGGACGAGGCGAAGGTCTACAACACGCTCGTGCGCGACTACCCCAACACGCGCCTGCTCGGCCCCAACTGCCCGGGCATCATCAGCCCCGGCAAGTGCAACATCGGCATCACCGCCGGCGAGATCGCCCAGCTGCCCACGGCCGGCGGCCCCAACGTCGGCATCGTCAGCCGCTCGGGCACGCTCACCTACCAGGCGCTGTACGAGCTGAAGCAGCGCGGCATCGGCGTGTCCACCTGCGTCGGCATCGGTGGCGATCCTGTTCCTGGTACCAACTTCATCGACTGCCTGCGCGAGTTCCAGGCCGACCCCGAGACCCACGCGATCATCATGATCGGCGAGATCGGCGGCTCGGCAGAGGAAGAGGCCGCCGAGTTCATCAAGGCCAACGTCACCAAGCCGATGAGCGCCTACATCGCCGGCGTCACTGCGCCCGAAGGCAAGAAGATGGGCCACGCCGGCGCCATCACCAGCGGCGGCAAGGGCACTGCGCAGGGCAAGATGGACGCCTTGCGCGCTGCCGGGGTGCAGGTGGGTCTCAACCCCACCGAAGCCGGCGACCTGATGGCCGCCATCGTCGCCACCCTCTGAACCCCCTCACCCCTTCACCCGCTTTTCCGCAAAGTCTGTCGGGCGTGTACCAGGGGCTGTGAAGTGGTGGTGTTGACACAAGGCGGTGCTGCACGGGCACGGACTACGGTCGCGGCCATGCCGATCGTGCCTGACGACAAGAACTGGACCTGGGTGCTCGAACGGGCCTGCCCGGACTGTGGCTTCGACGCTCGCGCCTTCGACCCCACCGGGGTGCGGGTGGCCGTGGAGGCCAATGCCGCCCGCTGGCGGGTGTTGCTCGCCGACCCGCGTGCCGCGCAGCGACCCGACGATCACACCTGGTCGGCGCTGGAGTACGGATGCCACGTGCGCGACGTGTACCGCCTGTACCTCACCCGCCTCGAGCGGATGCTCACCGAGGTTGGCCCGACGTTCGCGAACTGGGACCAGGACGCGACCGCGGTGAAGGAGCGCTACGAGCGCCAGAACCCCGCCGACGTCGCGGGAGAGCTGCGCGCCGCCGCCGGCATGCTGTCGGCTCGTTACGCCACCGTGTCGGGCGATCGTTGGCAGCGCACCGGGTTCCGCAGCGATGGTGCCGCCTTCACCATCGACAGCTTCACGCGCTACCTGGTGCACGACCCCGTGCATCATGTGCACGACGCCGAGCAGGGCTATGCGCGGCTCGGTGGGCTGTGGGCCCCACCCGCCGGCGAGCCTGCCTAGCGCTCACGGCCGACGGCCGTACCACGCCACCAACTGATCGATCAGCGGGGCGCCAGGTGCAGCGGCCACCGGATTGCCGAATGGCGGGCCACCGGCGGCAACCTGCGCGGGCAGGTCGGCGACCATGGCCGCGAACGCCGCTCGTCGATCACCACCAGGCAGTGCGTGCAGCGCGGCCTGCAGCGCCACTTCGAGCGCCTGCACGTTCCAGGCCGGGTGCTGCTCGGTTGCCGTCGCGAGATCCCAGGTGTGCACGCTGAGCTCGCTCGTGTAGATGGCCAGCATCGCCGAACCGGGGGCCTGCACCCAGGGCAGCACCATCATCCGGCTGAGGTTGGTGTCGTCGGTCCAGGCGGCCTGCACACGATGAGCGTCGCTCATCCATGCGTCGTGCCAGCCGAGGTCGGCGATGCCGGTGACGAAGGATGGCAGCGCCATCGGGTCGCCGCCTTCGCCCAGCAGCGCCACTCGTCGCAGCACGACCAGCATGTGGCCGATCAGGGTGCGTACGTCGAACTCAGCGCACGGAGTGGGGCCGTCGAACTGAGTGGGCCGCACCTCGGCGATGGTGGCGCCGGCGGTGGCGACAGCATGGGCGAAGTGAAGGCGAGGATCGGTCGGGTGGAGCGTGGTGGTCATGCCATGAAGATCCCACTCAAACTGTCCACTTTCTGACCATGTTGATGCGAAGATCAGCGCATGCGTGCCGACCGACTCGTGGCGATCCTGCTGATGTTGCAGCAGCGCCAGAAGGTGACCGCCGATGAAGTGGCCGAGGAGTTGGAGATCTCGCCGCGCACCGCCCGCCGCGACCTGGAGGCGTTGGGCGTTGCCGGCTTGCCGGTCTACTCGGTCGCCGGCCGCAACGGCGGTTGGCGCCTGGCGGGTGGCGGTCGCACCGACCTCAGCGGCCTCACGGCGGCGGAGGCACAGGCGTTGTTCATGGTGGCCGGCCCCTCGGCTGCCACCACACCAGAGTTGAAGGGGGCGCTGCGCAAGTTGGTGCGTGCGCTGCCCGAGCAGTTCCGACCGGCGGCGCAACACGCTGCCTCGTCGGTGCTCATCGACGAGCGGGCATGGGAGCGATCGGCCATCCGTCGACCGGCACCGCCGATGCTGGCCGTCGTGCAGCAGGCGGTGGTGCAATGTCAGCAGTTGCACCTCGAGTACACGGCGCGCAGTCGGGAGCACACGCAACGACTGGTGGAGCCACTGGGCCTCGCCGCCAAGGGCTCGGTGTGGTACTTGGTGGCGGACACGGCGGCCGGGCGCCGCAGCTTTCGCGTGGATCGGATCGCCGCTGCGTCGCTCACTGGCCGCCCGGCGACACGGCCGGCCGACTTCGACCTCGGCGAGGCCTGGGCGCTGATCGCAGATCAGGTCGAGCAGCTGCGCGCGCCGGTGGTGGTGCACGCCATCGCGCTGCCGAGGCTGGTCACCATCCTGGCGTTCGTGTTCGGGGGCCGGCTGACCGTCGGTGACACGTTGGCGGACGGGCGCGTGGAGGTGGAGATCCGCGGCCACTCACTCGAGTCGCTCGCCGGCGAGTTGGGCGGCTTCGGCGCCGGTGTGGAAGTGCTGTCGCCGGTGGAGGTGCGCCGATCGCTGGCTCGCGTGGGGTGCGAGCTGACCGCCCTCTACGGCAGCTGAGAGCCGGTGAAGGACGAGAGCGCCGTGAGCGCCGCCGGTGCCTGGCGGCCGGGGGTCAGGGCAGCTGGCCGACGTGTGCCAGAGCGAGGCGGATGAGGCGGTCGTGGCCGCCGGTCATCTCGCGGCGCACCTCTTCGCTGATGGCTTCCTCGGGGGTGAACCAACGCAGGTCGAGCGCCTGCTGAGTGGGCTGGCAGTCGCCGGCGACGGGCACCACGAAGGCCAGGCTGACGGCATGGTGGCGCGGGTCTTGGAAGCCGCTGACCTCGGCATCGGGGAAGTACTCGACCACGGTGAACGGCGCCACCTCGGGCGGTATGCGGGGCAACGCCAGCGGGCCGAGATCCTTCTCCAGGTGGCGCAGCACGGCGTCGCGGATTCGCTCGCCGTAGAGCACGCGACCACTGACCACCATCCGGCTGATGGTGCCGTCGGCGGCTTGCCGCAACAGCAGGCCCACGTGGGTGACTCGGCCGAGCTCGTCGACCTTCACCGGTACCGCATCGACGTACACCAGTGGCACGTTGGCCCGAGCGTTCTCCAGCTCGTCGCGCGAGAGCCAACCGGTCTTGGTGTCGAGTTGTTCGCTCATGATCAGTCGTTGCCCATCAGTCAGTCGTTGAGATCAGTCGTGGAGATCAGTCGTGGAGGATCGTTGGTGAAGGGAACAGTTGTAGCCGAGAGGTCAGCTGAGGAAGAAACCGTTGACGTCGATGAGCACGTGTCCCGACTGGCTCATCTTGGCCACGACGGTGCCGGTGGGGCTGAGCCGGAGGAGCGCGCCGTTGGCCACGGTCTGCCCAGGGCCGAAGTTGAGGTTGGAGGTTGCCGGCTCGACGAGGGGGTAGACGGTGAGGAAGCCGATGGCGTTGGGGCCGGTGACCGTGAGGTTGGCCGACACGGCCGAGGCGTCGCCGGCGACACCGGGGACGGTGTTGAGCGCGATGGTGCGCGCCTGGCCGGGGCCGAACGCGCCCACCGACGGCTGGCGCGAGTCGTACGCGCGATACGGCGTGACCGACCGGAACATGCCGGTTGTGGCCAGGGTGGCGGCGCTGTCGGTGATGTAGCCGACGACGTCGAGGATGATGTGCGTGCCAGCGGTGGTGTACACCGCCACGGAACCGTCGGGGCCGATGGGCACGATGGCGGTGTTGGCGGCAGGTGCCGACGCCGTGAAGTTGACCGTGCTGTGCTGCGTGCCGGCAGGGTTACCGCCGCTGGGGAGGGCGACCAGGTACCCGGCGGCGCCGGCGCCGGCGGCGGTGACGTTGACCACCAGCGCAGACAGGCCGGTGGCGGGTACGGCGCTGGCAGGCAACCTGCGAGCAGTGGCGGTTCCGCCTGGTGCGACCGGCGCCGGGCTGACGCTGCCCGCCGGCAGCAAGCCCGTGACGCGCGTGTCCATCCAGCGCTCGGGGGCGATCGCGACGAACCGCCCGTCGGTGGCCGAGGGTGCGCCGGTCTGGAAGTAGCCCAGCACGTCGACGATGGCATTGCCGCCGGCGTCGAGGTACAGGCTGATGCGGCCTCCTTGGCCCACGGGCACGATGGCGAAGTTGGGTCGATCGCTGCCGGCGGTGGAGATGTTGAGCGTGGATGTGCCGCCGGTGGCGGCGGCCAGGTAGGGCGAGGCCTGCACGAAGCCGGTGACCGGCGTGCCGGTGGACGTGATGTTGACCGCAACCGCCGACACGGAATCGGGCGAGACCGGCAGCCCGGCCAGCACCGCGACATCGATGACGGCACCAGGCGCGTAGGGGCCGACACCCAAACCGGGTGCGGGGGTGCCGCGCGAGTCGAAGACTCTCGTCGGGCTGGAGAGCGGCACGTACTTGCCGGGCTCGGTCGAGAGCGCGGCCGGGGGCGACGGCAGCAGCACCTTGCCGGCGCCGAAGGTGTTGTCGGGGCCGGGGGCGCCGAGGTCGGCGACGAAGTGCTTCACCAGCGCAGCCGTCGATCTACCGGGCACCGCCAGGCCGGCGCCCTGCAGCAGCGCGGCGATGCCGGCAGCCACGGGTGCGGCCGCAGAGGTGCCGGAGAACGCCTGGCCGAACGTGACGCTGTTGAACCCGGCCGGTGCCGACACGTCGGGTTTGATGCGACCGTCGAACGTGGGGCCCTGCGACGAGTAGTAGCCGATCGCGTTGCCGGCCGGTGGGTCGACCGCGCCCACGGCCACGAGGCTGGGGTTCTTCGAGTCGACGACGGGCTTGGAGGCGCTGCCGGCGACGTCGTAGTAGCCCAGTTCCAGCAGGCCGTCGCCCAGTGCGATCTCGAGCTGATCGGGTGCCGCGCCCACCGGTGTCGCCGCATTGCGCTTGACGCGCATGAAGACGATGCCGCCGAAGTCGCCGAAGATGTTCTGCGGGTACACGCACAGGTCGTCTGCTTCCAGCGGCGCGGCGCCGGCCACCTGCGCGGCGTCGTAGGTGTTCTGCATGCCGTTGGCGGGGTTGCGGTCGAGGTCGATGCCGGTCACCTCGCTCATCGCGAGGGGGTTGTAGCTGTCGATGAACTGGTTGGTGCTGCTGAGCGGCTCCCAGAACTCGAGCGAGTAGTCGGTCCGCTGGCTGGCCGGCAGGTACCAGTCGTTGCTCCACCGGATGCCGTCGAACAGCACGCCGCAGATCGAGTAGCCGGCATCGAGGCGTAGCCACGTGTCGACTCCTGCGCCGCGGTCGAAGTCGACGTAGCCGTTGGCCGGCAGGCTGGTGGGCACCGGGCGCCGCATGTAGCCATCGAGCGCGTCGTTGCCGCCGGAGTTGAACCACACCAGGCCGAGGCTTGCTGCGTAGTCGACCACCGATGCCAGCGGGCCGGTGCCGTCGCCCGGGCCGTCGTACGACGAGCCCAGCGAGCGAGTGACGATGGTGACGCCTTGGGCTGCGAACCACGTGATGGCATCCTGCAGATCGGAGGCGGTGCCGACGGTGGCGATGAACAGCTCGGCCGCTGGTGCCATGTCCTTGACGATCTCGGCGACGGCCACCCCGTGCTGGCCGTCGCTGCCACCGACGATGGCGTTGCCGGCGCACAACCTGAAGCCGCTGGTGTCCTTGCAGAACTGATGACCATTGACCAGGCTGGGCTGCGGGCCGTGCTCGGCGGCGGTCCAGAGACGGAGGTCGAAGTAGTCGACGATGCCCACCTTGATGCCGGCGCCACCGAACCCCGCAGCGTGCCATGCGGCGGCGTTGGTGATGTCGATCTCCGCGCCGGGGATGCCGGTGCCGGGCACCAGTTCGGCGCGTTGTGTGCCGCCGGGCGTGTAGCCGGCCCGGCGTGGTGCCCGCACGGTGAGCGCCGCTGGTGTGGTGGCCAGTTCGTTCAGCCGCGACAACGGCACGCTGGCCTGCACCAGCTCATCGGTGATCCTGCCGGTGACGGCACCACCGAGGCGGACGATTGCGGCCGACACGGCCGTGTCGTCGGCGGTGAGCACCTCCACCGCGATCGAGGTGGAGTCGACGGACTGCGTGCGCCGTTCGCCGCTGCCCGCATCGCCGGCGGCGGCGGCGGCGATTTGCGCCAGCAGTCGAGGATCGGTGATCTCACTGGCGTCGGCCATCGCGACCGGCGTGCTCGGCGTGGTCACCAGCAGCCCGGCACCGACGACCGCACTGACGACCGCGGCGACGACCGCTCCACGAACCACTCGCACGTCTGATCCTCCTCAGGTCTCGGGCAGCGTACTGCCTGCCCCGGCGCCGTGGCAGGCGCCTACGCCTTGCGGCGACGGCGGGGCAGCGGGTCGGTGGGCGGTTGCGGCGGCGCGAACACCGAGGTGCGTTCGTCGATCGGGATCTCGATGCCGTCGGTATCGATGTCGATCGGCTGATCGCTGGCGGCGACCACCACCGGCGCTTCCTCCTTGGGCTTGCGACCCAGCGCAACGTCGATGCCGAACATGCCTGCAGCCAGCATCCCCCCGGCGAGGCCGTGCCGCCGCCGGGCGGTACCGATGGGATCCGAGATCGGTGCGAGCTCGATCGCGACCTCCTCGATCGCGACCTCCTCGCCCGCCGCCACGTCGACGTCGACGGTTTCGTCGACGGGTGCGTCGTCGCTGGCGGGCAGGGTGCCGGTGTCGTCGGAGTCCACGGCAGCACCCTACCGATCGGGTCCGAGGTACGGTCGTCGAGCCGGTGGTGAGCATCGCGCGACCAGGCCACGGTGGTCGCGTAGTCTGTGCTCCGTGCCTGAAGGCGACACGATTCACCGCGCTGCAGCAGCCTTGCGAACAGCTCTCACCGGTCGTGCAACCACGCGCTTCGATGCTCCCCGCCTGTACGGCCCCCGACCCGCCCTGGGTCGTGTGATCGAGCGCATCGAGACCCACGGCAAGCACCTCGAGATCGTGTGGGACGACGGCCTCGTGCTGCACACTCACTTGCGCATGAACGGGTCGTGGCACCTGTACCGCGGAGGCGAGCGGTGGCGGCGCCCCACAGAGCAGATGCGTGTCGTCATCGAGGTACCCGACTGGGTGGCCGTGTGCTTCAGCGCCCCCACCGTGGAGACCTACCGCGAGTTCGATCGGTTCCGTCATCCGGGCTTCGGCCGGCTCGGCCCCGACCTGTGCACCGCGCCCGACGATGAGCTGATGGAGTGCGCTCGGCGCATTCTCGACTACCCGGAACCGGAGTGCCCCATCTCCGAGGTGCTGCTCGACCAGCACGTCGCCTGCGGGGTGGGCAACGTGTACCGCAGCGAGATCCTGTGGGCGTGCGAGCTCAGCCCGTTCGCCACAGTGGGTTCGCTGCTGCCCGCCGATTGTGTGCAGGTCATCCACGCCGCGTCGCGCATGCTGCGCTCCAACCTGCAGCACGTCTACCGCGTCACCGCCTCCGAGATCCCCGGCGGTCTGGCGGTGTACGGTCGCAACGGTCAACGTTGTGCGCGTTGCGGCGACACCGTGCAGGTCCGCCGAGTGGGCGAGCACGCACGCACGCTCTACCACTGCCCCGGTTGCCAGGTGCGCCATCAGCCCGCTGCCGCTGCCAAGCCGCATCCCGATGAGCCGGTGATGGATCCGCATCCGGCGGCCGCGCAGTACCTCGCCGATCTTCCCTGGCGCCGCGACTCACTCGCCGGCTGACGAGGCCGATGGTTCGTGAGTGGGGCTGGCGAGCAGTCGCACCAGCCGAACCCAGCCGTCGCCCAATGGGGTGCGCTCGTCGTGCGCCGGGTGCGTCGCACCGCTGACAGCGTGGAACATGGCGGTGGCCAAGGCGGTGGCGACCACATCGCCCACGCCGATGGCGCGTGCAACCGCGGCCTGCGCCGTGAGCTCGGCCTGTGCAGTGTCGCCCATCTGCACCGCTGCCCCGGCGGCAGCGACGTACGCGAAGACCTGGTCGAGATAGGTGGCACCGTCGGCATGCGTGACGGCGTCGGCGTGCCCGGTGGCCAGCTCGGGTTGGCCGACGGCGGCGTAGACGAGCGCCGCCACGGCGTGGGTGAACGGATGGTTGTCGCCCTCGGGTGGCACGGACTCGATGGTGGCGAGTGCTTCGTCGGTGCGGCCCAGCTGCGCGTAGGAGAGCGCGAGCACCAGCATCGGTTCGTACAGGCGGCCGCCCATGGCGGTGATCTCGGCAAGCGCGCGCTCTGCCATGGCCGCGGCCACGTTGGCGTTGCCGCGATGCATTGCGGCACCGGCAACGGCCATCAGCGGGGCCGGCCCGTTGTGCGCGGTATCGGCCAGTGTGAGCAGCTCTTCGGCGCTGCGCTGCGCCGCAGCATGCCTGCCGAGGGCCACCTGCGCGCGCACGAGCGGTGCGAGCGCCTGGATGAGACCGAACTTGTCGTTGAGCTTCTTGAAGCGAACGCGCGCCTTCTCCGCCAGATCGGCTGCTTCTTCCAGCTTGCCCTGCCACAGGCGCAGGTCGGCGAGCAGCGTGTTCATCATGCTGGCTGCCCACACGTCGCCGCGTAGCTCGGCTTCTTGAGCCACGGTGCCGGCCAGTGCCTCGGCACGGTCGAAGTGCCCTTCGAAGAACTCGACGAAGGCCAACAGACCGAACGCCCAACCGACGCCGTTGCGATCGCCCAGCCGCTCGTGAGCCTCTGCTGCGTGAGTGAGCCGTTCGCGGGCGGCGGCGAGATCGCCGGAGAGGAAGGCGATCCAGGCGCGGTGCTGTTCGATGTATGCCAGGCCGCGCTCGTCGCCGAGGGTCGCGTACAGGCCGTCGGCTTCACCGAAGAACCACTCGGCATCGACCAGCGAGCCACCGAACATCTCGATGAACCCGCGCACGCGCAGCGCGTGCGCGAGTTGAGCGGGTTCGTCGGTGTCGCGGAGCAGGTCGACCGCCTGACCGAGCTCGCGGCGGGCGTCGTCGATGCGGCCGGCGACCTGGCTGAGCGAACCACGCAGCCGGAACGACTCGGCCTGCAACCTCACGTCGGAGAGGGTCTCGGCCAGCACCTGCAATGCGTCGATGTCGTCGCCGGCGGCAGTGAAGTTGCGCTGGTCGATGTACGCGCCGGCGCGCACCGTGTACAGGTGGGCGAGCTGGGCGTCGGCGGTTCCGGCGCCGACCGACAGCTCGAGTGCTCGCGACGCATGGCGCACGGCCATGCGCAGGCTGCCGGAGTCGAGCGCGCGATCGGCGGCGGCGGAGAGCAGGATGACTGCCTGCTCGACCACGTTGGTGGGCACACCCTCGATGGCGCCCAGCTCTTGCACCAGCTCTGCTGCCGCTGCCGTGTGGTGTGCCCGATCGTCGAGCTGGCCGACCGAGCTCATCGCCTTGGCCACGCCGGCGTGGCGCTGCGCGCGGGCGGCCTTGGTGAGGGTCTGGTACGCGGCATCGCGAACCGACTCGCTGCGGAACTCCCACCGGCGACCGTGCACTTCGATGAGACCGAGCTCGTCGAGCTCGTGCAGCACCTCCGGGTGGAACACCTGGCCCAGCTCTCTCGCGAACTTCTCCAGCCCGGCGATGGCGCCGCTGGTGCCCAGCACGGCGGCGTTCTCCAGGGTCTGGCGTTGCTCGGCGGTGAGCTGATCGAGCCGCGCGGCGATGAGCGTGCGCAGCGAGTCGGGCAGCTCGCGATGGCCGCCGCCGGCCTCGGTGAGGGCCACCAGCTCCAGCAGGAAGAGGGGGTTGCCACCACTGCGGTCGTACAGCGCGGTCAGCAGTTGCTCGTCGCGTGGCGCGTCGCCCAGCAGTGCGGTGGCGAGCTCCTCGATGTCGAGACGGGTGAGTGGCTGCAGCGTGATCGAGAGCACGGTGCCTCGATCGGAACGTGGCGGCCACGCCACGTCGTGCCCGGGTCGCATGGCGGTGATGAGCAGGAACGAGTGGCGGCTGAGCGCGGTGACGAGGTGCTCGAGCAGGTCGAGCAGCACCTGGTCGGCCCAGTGCACATCGTCGATGCTGAGCACCATCGGGCCGCGGTGCGACCGTGCCTCGAGCACCATGGCGACGGTCTGGTGGATGGCGTTGCGCGCGCTGAGAGCATCGAGCCGATCGATGGGCGAGGGGTAGCCCAGCAGGTGGGTGAACACGTCGACGAGGCGTTCGGTGCCCGCCGCGTCGATCGACGGGAACATCTCCTGCGCCCGCTGCAGGGCGGTGGAGCGCGCTGCATCGATGTCGATGCCCGTGTCGAGATCGAGGTAGTTGGACAGCGCGCTGGCGATGGGCCACCACACGTTGGCCTCGCCGTACGGCACGCAGGCACCTTCCAGCACCGATGCCTCGCCGTGCTCGCGAACCCGGCTGATCACCTCGTCGACGTAGCGGCTCTTGCCCACGCCGTTGTCGCCGTTGACGTGCAGCAGCACCCCGCGGCCGCTGTGGCGCACCAGCTCCAACGCCGCCTCGGCGATGGTGAGCTCGGGGCGCCGGCCCACGATGCCGAGGTCGCGGCGCCGGCGGCGGCGGTTGCCGGGAGGGGCGGTGGGCTCGAGCGCGAGCCACGCCTGCAGTGCTTGCTCGCGGCCGCGTGGCTGCAACGTGCCGGCGGGCTCGTAGCGGAACGTGTGCGACGTGAGGCCGTGGGTGACCTCGCCCACCAGCACGCCACCGGCGGGGGCTTCGGCCTGCAGGCGAGATGCTGTGTTGACCACGTCGCCCATCGCCGTGTAGTCGGTGCCGGCCAGTGTGCCCACCAACACCTCGCCGGTGTTGATGCCAACGCGCATGCGGATGTCGGCGCTGCCCGCGAGCTCGCTGGTGGCCACGTAGTGGGCCAGCGTCTCTTGCATGCGCAGCGCGGCGCGCACTGCGCGCTCGGGGTCGTCCTCATGCGCGACGGGCGCACCGAACAGCACCAGCATGCCATCGCCCAGGATCTTGTCGACCTTGCCGCCGAACTCGACGACGACATCGACCAAGCGCTCGAAGCAGGCATCGATGAGACGCTTCACCTGTTCGGGGTCCATGCGCTCGGCGAGCGTGGTGAAGCCGACCAGGTCGGCGAAGACGATGGTGACGATGCGGCGCTCTTCGGGCTGCGAGAGGGCCACCGGATGCGCGCACGATGGGCAGAATCGTGCGCCGGCGGGAATGGCGGAACCGCACGAGGTGCACTGCATCACCCTGCGAGCGTAGGCCGAATCAACCCTGGGGCGGACGCTGGAATCGGCAGGGCGCGTTACGTTGGGGTGCGATGGTCCTTCGTCACCCGATTCGCTGGCTGCGCGACCACCCAGTCGGTGCCGATTGGCTGCTCGCCGTAGCCCTGGCCACCATGTCGGTGGTGCTGCACCTCACCTATCGCGAATCGGGTACCGCCGACTCGAGTGTGCTGGGCGCGGTGCTCTCCGTGGGGGCCACGTTGCCCCTCGGTTGGCGTCGCCGGTCGCCGGCCATCGTGCTGTTGGTGGTCGCGTTGTGCCAGATGTGGATCGAGGCGATGGACGCCGCCGGGCGCTGACGCCCGCGATCAGTCAAGGGTGACGATGATCGCCGCCCGACTGCTGACCATCCACCCCGTTGTCAGGATAACCAGAGGGTAGGCATATACCAGCGGCACCCTGATACCACCGTTGATCACGGCCACCAGTGTGATGATGACCCAAACGCCGTAGATCAGGGTATGCAGCGCAGCCTGTGGTTTACCGCGGGCCAGCAGCCAGCCGGCGGCCAGCGACACCAGGCCGGGCAGCGCAAAGGCCATGCGCCAGCCGACGAATTTGACGAGGAAACCGGTGACCAGGGCGGCAATCGCGATGCCGAGGTTGCCGACCAGTCCGTTGAAACCGATGGTCCGGCCCGGGTTCGGCGCTCCCTGCACCAGCATCGGGATGCCCACCGGATGGTAGATCGACGAAAACGCGCCCATCAGGGTCAGCGCCGCGGCCATCGTCCACGGCCCCTGGGTGGTCGCGACCAGCAGGGCCGAGGCGCCCATTCCGAAGAAAAACATCACCATCATGCTTTGCGCGCTTTCTTAAATAGAACCATAAGAATATAAATATTAGCGCACACCAAACGGATTCGTAAAAAAAGGTGGCAAGATGATAAGGGTTGCTGCAAGGCATTCCGTTAAACGTATGAAAACCCCCGTTCCATGGCACATCAATTTTTACGCTCATCGGGAACCACAACAGCTTGGGGTTAGTAACGGGCAGGCCAAACGCTTCTTGGTTAAAAAAGTTGCCCCATCTTCCGATTGCTTGGGCAAGCGCCAAGCCCGGCGCTATAACATCCGAAAGTTTAATAATGCTGAGCTTTTTTCTTTTGGCATATACAACAAGCCCAAGCATTCCCCCGATAACAGCTCCATAAAACGCAAGCCCGCCTTCCCAAAGATATAAAATCCGAATTGGGTTGGCTAAATATTGCTTTAATTCAAATAGCACATAGTAAAGCCTGGCGCCTATAATGCCACACGGTATTATAACAAGACATAAATCGAGTATTGTATCTTCCTGC
>ERZ1026792.719-NODE-719-length-24934-cov-3.322731_pt1 | contig 24934 bp, 19 predicted proteins | sample MGYA00520884_ERZ1026792 | MGnify/ENA primary metagenome ERZ1026792 (study PRJEB33270, sample SAMEA104284473) | anaerobic digester metagenome | biome: Anaerobic digester microbiome; feature: mesophilic sludge digester; material: Anaerobic digester biomass | place... | reverse complement strand
ATAAACCCGTGGACGAAGTTCCGATCACATATATCACCAATGGCGTCCACACGCGCACATGGTTAGCGCGCCGGCTCGCCTTACTATACCGACGGTACCTTAGTCCGGATTGGTATGAACATATTGATGACGAGGAAATGTGGCAACGCGTGGACTTAATTCCAGATGCGGATTTATGGCGCGTGCGCCGGCACCTCAAACGAAAATTGGTCGCTTACATGGTCAACCGTGCGCGGGATGCTTGGCAAGCCGGCAGCGTTCACCCCGTACAGACTGTTGCCAGCGGGGTGCTGCTGGATCCATACGCGCTCACGATTGGTTTTGCGCGCCGCTTTGCTACCTATAAACGCGCCAATTTGGTCTTTACAGATGTGGACCGCCTGCTGCGCATTGTGACTAACCCACGTAAACCCGTTCAGATTGTCTTTGCTGGTAAAGCCCATCCATCTGATGAGCCTGCTAAGCTCTTGATTCAAGAAGTTTATCGGCACGTGAAGGATGCGCGCTTCGGGGGCAGGTTAGTATTTTTGGACGACTACGATATGGATATGGCGCGTTATTTGGTGCAAGGTGTGGACGTTTGGCTCAATACCCCTCGCCGTCCGCGCGAAGCTTCTGGTACAAGCGGACAAAAAGCTGCGCTGAATGGCACGCTGAACTTCTCAGTGTTGGATGGTTGGTGGGCGGAAGGATATAATGGCGCGAATGGCTGGGCGATTGGCGATTCTGCCGTTTCGAATAATCAAGACGAACAAGACAAAGCCGATGCTGAGAGCCTTTATAACACCCTCGAAAATGAGATTGTGCCCCTCTACTATACCATGCGCTCTGCTGACGGGTTGCCCGGAGATTGGATCGAGCGGATTAAGGAAAGCATCAAGACGCTTACCCCACGCTTTTCTACCACCCGTATGGTCAAACAATATATGAATGAGCTCTATTTACCTGCCATGCAAATGACTGAAGAGGAACCAGAAAAAGAGAAAGCCTGAGAATAATTAAAAGCGAGGTACCGATTATGCCTGATTTCCTTACAATTTCCCCCTGGTTAGGCGCTTTGATCATTTTTGTTTTGCGCGTGATCAATATTGCCATGGATACCCTGCGCGTCATGTTGACCATGCGTAATATGAAGGGGATTTCTTGGGTACTTGGTTTCTTCGAGACAATTCTCTTTGTGATTGCCATGGGGGCAGTGCTGGATAATCTCAATAATATCCTCTATATCGTTGCCTATTCTGCTGGCTTTGCAACGGGCAACGTGGTTGGCATGGAAATCGAGAAGCGCTTAGCCTTGGGCTATTCCCAGATAAGCATTATTAGCCGTTCCCAGGGCAAGGAGATTGCACAGGCGTTGCGCGAGCATGACTTCGCTGTTACAGAAATCCCTGCACAAGGGAAAGATGGTACCGTTTTGTTGCTGCACTGCTCCGTGCAGCGTAAAAAAGTGGGCGAAGTCCAAAAAGTCATTTTGGATGTAGATCCTAACGCTTTCGTAACTGTGGAAGATATCATTTTGCAGCGCCACGGCTATTGGGGAAATCGAAGCCTGCGTTGTTGACACACGCTCAAGGGAATTACTCGTGAATGGCGCGCTAATTTTTGATTTTGATGGGCTTATCTTAGATACCGAGACGCCCGAGATGCGCATTTGGCAGCGTTTGTTTGCCCAAGCCGGTGGTGAGTTTGACGTTAAAGGCTATCAAGCCATCATTGGGACGTATGGCTCGGAAATCTATCGACCAGCGGAGGAGCTTGCCCGCTTGCTCGACCATGGAACCACGCCCGAGGAGTTATGGGCATTGGTACAAGCAAAGAGCATCGAAGAAATCAACCAGGAACCGGCTTTGCCTGGCGTTGTGGAGCTCATCGCTAAGGCGAAAAAGGCAGGGCTTTCCTTAGGGGTTGGTTCCAGCTCTCCACGGGATTGGGTGCATAGACATTTACAGCGCTTAAGCCTTCTGAGTCAGTTTGATACTATCGTGACCATTGATGATGTGCATGTGAGTAAGCCTGAACCAGATATCTTCCTGAAAGTATTGGAAAACTTAGCTATGCCAGCGGAGCGTGCACTTGTGTTAGAAGATTCCTATAACGGCATTGTGGCAGCCCAAAGGGCAGGCATCCGTGCGGTCGCAGTTCCCAACCCGGTGACGCTTGGTCAGGATTTCTCTGCAGCGGAAGAAGTTTTACCTTCTTTGAATGCCCTGCAGCTTGAAAAATATTTCTCTCGCTCCTGAACATCGGCACCTGAAACTGGCAGATTAAACCCAAGCGCTCTCTCTTTTAACTGCGTTTGCGTGCAGCTCTTGAAGTATACTTATTCAAACGACCTAATCTTAGCAAGGAGCCCCCATGGCTATGAATTCTTCCAAATTCTTTTTTGGCTGCGAGTACGACCTGGCTGCCAAGCAAGCCTTAACCGAAAAACCCATCTTTTATGACCCTGCCGATCTGACGACCCATGCGGTTATCACCGGCATGACTGGCTCTGGCAAGACGGGCATGGGTATTATCCTCCTGGAAGAAGCTGCCCTGCAAGGCATCCCTGCGATCTTGATTGACCCTAAAGGCGACCTCACCAATCATTTGCTGCATTTCCCTGATCTTTTACCCGAGGATTTTGCCCCTTGGATCGAGCAGGATGCGGCGGCACGTGAAGGTAAAACAGTGGAGCAGGCTGCTGCCGATACCGCTGCCACTTGGGCTAAAGGCTTGGCAGATTGGGGCATCGATAAAGCCCGCATGCAGAAATTGGCTGAAAATGTCTCCTATGCTATCTATTCGCCAGGCTCCAACTCGGCTATTCCGGTTAGTATTCTTTCCTCGCTCAAGTGTCCACAATTGCCATGGGAAGAGAACAAGGAAATGCTGCGCGAAAACATTTCCAGCACGGTAACGGCGCTGCTAGAGCTGGTAGGGTTTAAAAACCTAGACCCTGTGCGCTCTCGTGAGCATATCTTGCTGGCAAATATTTTTGAGGCTGCCTGGAGCAAGGGGCAGGACCTGGACCTGGAGAGCCTCATCTTACAAACGCAAAACCCGCCGTTTGAAAAATTGGGCGTTTTTCCGCTCTCCAAGTTTTACCCAGAAAATGACCGCTTTGAATTAGCGATGATGCTGAACAACTTTTTAGCGGCACCGGCTTTTGAAAGCTGGCTGGAAGGCATGCCCTTAGATATTGGCGCCTTCCTATATACACCCGAAGGCAAGCCGCGCCATAGCGTCTTCTACTTAGCCCATTTGGCGGATGAAGAACGCATGTTTTTTGTAACCCTACTCTATTCTGCCATTGAAACTTGGATGCGCAGCCAGCCCGGTACCTCAAACTTGCGTGCACTGGTGTATTTTGATGAGATTGTGGGTTATCTACCGCCAGTGGCATCTCCGCCCAGCAAGCCGATTATCCTGCGTTTGCTCAAGCAAGCACGCGCTTTTGGTGTGGGCATAGTATTAGCAACACAAAACCCGATTGATTTGGATTACAAGGCGCTTTCAAATACTGGCACTTGGATCATCGGCAAGCTGCAAACTGACCAGGATAAACAACGCTTGCTCGATGGTCTGGAGAGCTTGGAAGGCGTTTTAGATCGGAGTTATTTCGACAAAACCATCTCAGCCTTAGGGAAGCGTGTGTTCTTGCTGCATAATGTGCACGCAAAAGCTCCGGCGGTATTTACCACGCGCTGGGCAATGAACTACCTGGCAGGTCCAATTACGCGTAACAAACTGCAGGCGTTAAACGCGTTGGTTGGCGCAACACCTGAAGGGCATGCTGCCGGCGCCGTAAAGAAGGAAGAGATCCTTGGTTCCAAGAGTACCGCCTTACCTGGTAAGCCCAAGGAACCTAAGCTGACTTCCCAGGTGGAGGTTTATTACCTGCCACTTAAGCGTACGCTCTCTGAGGCACTAAAAACCCAAGGCATCAGCCTCTCAGGGGCAGCTTCTCAAGCCGTTGTGCATTACCAGCCAGCGCTTTTAGGACAGGCTAATGTGTACTTTGCCAACCGCACCTATAACCTGGACACCCAGGTGAAGGTGAGCGTGCGCCTGCCAAAGCTGGAGACCCGCGGATTGGTGCGCTGGGAAGATTACCGTGTGGAGCCTATTGACCCTGCTGAGCTGGAAAGCCAACCACTGCCGGAGGCGACATTTGGTGATCTGAGCTATCCTTTTGATGATGAAGTTAATATTAGTACGCTGAAAAAAGATTTTATCGAATGGGTTTACCGTACGCAAACGCTTACGCTTTTCAAAAACGATGCTCTCAAGCTCGTCTCCGAGCCTGGCGAGAGCCGTGAAGCCTTCGAAGAGCGCTGTAAACAAGCTAGCCAGGGAAACAGCGCGGAAACCGTTGAGAAGATAAAGCAGAAGTATGCCAAACTAAAGAAGACCATCGAAGATAAAAAGTTGCGCGAAGAGCTGGAATTGGAACGGGATAAGGATGTGTTAAAGCAGCGCCGCTCTGAAGAGGCAGTCAAAGGGATAGAGAATGTTGCTAAACTGTTTAAAGGCAGAAAGAGCAACTTGAGCACATCGATGACAAAACGCCGCCTAACTTCGACGGCAAAAGCAGGCGTAAAAGAATCTGAGGAATTGATTAAGAAGTACGAGGCGGAATTAGCTGACTTAGATAAGCAGATGCAAGCTGAAATTGACGCACTCCAGTCGCAAAGCACTCAGTCGATCGGAACCATCCGAGAAGTATATGTTCAGCCCCTCAAAAAAGACATCGTCGTGGAGCTATTCGGTTTGGCATGGCTGCCCCATTATGCCATTAAGAGCGGCGACGATTGGCTCATGATTAGCGGAGATGATTAAGGGATCTCACGCTTATTGTGCTGGCTCAGCGGAGACCACGCTGTTGAACTGGTTAATTTCAAGGTACCAAGTACTGCCTGGCTGCGCTTGTAAATACAAACTTTCATCAGTTGTGGAATAGGTAAAGGTGCCTCCGGCTGTGGAGAAAGTGATTTCGTACTGTTCTGAGGGATTTCCCGTCCGCTGATCGTTGTCAAGCTCAAAAGTTGGCCAATAGGGACTCAAGTCCTCGCCAGCTGTGGTCAGAGTATCAACCGGCAGCCAGTCCATCGTTGTGTAAGTACAATAGTTTTCGTATACCCGGTAAATGCAATCCTGAACAACTTGACCCAAACCTGTACCCGTATCAATAGTGTAAGGTTCGCCGCAAACTTCGGTCGCGATTGGTTGGGGTGTATCGGAATCGTACCGATATTGCAGCTCACAACTCACTAACGTTGCATCGGAGGGAATCGCGTCTTCCCAGCCATTGCGGTCAACGCGTTGATATTCCTCAATGACTTGGCTGCGCTGCCAAGAAACGGCGATTACTACCGCAGTCACCTGGTCTGTTCGGGTGAGGTTGATGATCAGAAAAACAAACCCAGCCACTAACGCAAGAAGGATAACGATGAGAAAAGGCGCAGGGCGCTTTTGGGAGACGGGTGGTTTTTGGTTGTTTGCCCGAGTTTCTATTGCCTCTCCACTTTCACGAGCCTTCGCGCCGCTGGTGATGTCACTTCCACATTCCACGCATGTTTCGGCGTCGATACTGTTCCGTGTGCCACAATAGGGGCAGTGTTTATCGGCACCCTTTTGTGCCATGCGGATCAAGGCTTCGTCTTTAATAAACTCGAAAGTTTCTGCATCGACTTTTTCAAATTGGATATCAGGAGCTTGCGGCGCGCCGCATTGCGTGCAAGATTTGATTGCACCGGGGTTTTGTGTGCCGCAATAACTACACGTCCAGATAAGTTGGATGTACCCGAGCACTTTCCTTGCCATAGTATTCTCCTGATAAAGGTTGACTACAAGAATGGAATGACTTAATTAATTTTAACACAGCTTATATGGAAAAGTGGTTCGAGTTTAGGAGTGTTCACTCGGAATACTAGCTTTGGTGTAATTCTGTACGCAGAGGAGCGCGATCAAGCTCATCAGTGCAGGCGAACCGATCATCAAGGGGATGAAAAAGCGTACCGAAAGTAACATCAAGCTAAAAGCCAGCAAGCCAGGCAGGAGCACAAGCAGCGGTTCTGTAAACAGCACAGCAAAGCCATTTTTCCAAGCCAGCTTTAAGCTACGCTCGGCTTGGAGGAAATAGCAAGCTAAAGAGATAAATTGCCACACAAACCAGCTGAGGGCTAAAATTGAAATCAGAATGACCAGATAAGGCGCCAAAGCGAAGCTGCTATTGGCATAAAACCACAGGGTAAAGGCGAATATCGCCAATGCAATTAAATTGAGCAAACCCCATAGCAAACTATCTTTGAGGTGCAGTCTGACCCCTTCCCACCAGCCAGCGATGCCAGTGCGAATGCCGCTTGTAAGATCTAACGCTTGGTGAAAGACGCCGAAAAGCGCCGGCGCAAAACCCAGCACCGTCAGGCTGAGCAGAATGAAAGCTAAACTAACCAGTTCTTGGTTGCTCCAATCTTGCCACCATAAGCTGAATGCTTTGCCAATTACCTGCAGCCCTCTGCGGATATCCGTCACAGCCTTACCTCCAGAGAATGATTATATACCTATAGGATATATAATCTACTTAATCCTTTGTTTGGCGGGAATTATAATGGGATTGATTCTTATAATGATGGATTGAAAGGGACGCGGAAAAATGTATGATAACAATTGAAGACACTATTTTAATTGTCGTTGATGCTCAAGGACGCTTAGCGAGAGTAGTGGCTGAGAGTGAAACAACTATTGAGCGTTTATGCATCCTCGTGCAGGGGGCAAAGCTGCTCGGGGTTCCAACTCTACTCACAGCACAAGCCCCCGAAAAAATTGGGCATACCATCCCGGAAATTGCAAGCTTGCTGCCAGAGCAGGCAGATCTGCCGCGTATGAGCTTCAGCATCTGGCGTGACCAAGCAGTCAGGCAGGCTGTGCAATCCCTTGACCGTAAGCAAATGCTGCTTTGCGGCTTTGAAGCGCATATTTGTCTTTACCAAAGTGCGATGGATCTGCTTGCCCAGGGGTTTGAAGTTTACTTGGTCACTGATGCTGTTTCTTCGCGCCGGCTGAGTGATAAGAGTACAGCATTAGCCGAGCTCTTGGCTTGCGGAGTGCATCTGACTACGGTGGAAATGGCGCTCTTCACTTTGATGCGTGATGCCCAGCACCCTGCGTTTAAGCCTGTTTCTGCACTTATCAAGTAACATAGAGGCTCATTTAAGGAATAATCCGGGTAAAAAAGGCGTTGTATAACGCATATTAATAAAAATCCGATAGTTCAATGATAAATTAAGACAACTTACGTATTTTTGGAGAAGATATGGCTGAAGAAGTAAAAACACAAAAACGGAAAAGAAGCGGAAAGACTATCTGGACGATCGTTTTAATTTTGGTCGTTGTAGTAGGGATTTATGCTTTCATTCAGTACCGGCAATATCAACAAGGGCTGCAAACCTTAGCTCAATTGGAGACAGTTCCCTATAGCCGCGAGACTTTTGTTAGCAGCGTGAACGGGACCGGAACAGTGCGCCCCGAACATCAAGCTGTGCTGATTTGGCAGACCAGCGGCACGGTGGATCAATCTGATTTAACGGTTGGTGATGCTGTGCGCAAAGATCAGGTCATTTTAAAATTGGATGAAAATGATTTGCCCCTGGATATTATTCAAGCGCGTGCCGATAAAATTTCTATCGAAAAATCTCTGGAGGACTTAGAGAGCAACACAGCCCTGCAGCGCACGCAGCTGCAAGCTAACATCGCCCAGGCACAGACTTCGCTTTCTTCGCTTCAGCATGAACTTGAAATCTTGGAAGAGCGCGAATGCACTGTCTGGCGCTTGAATAACTTACGCACTAATTATGAAGATGCGTTAGAGACTTATCAAAATAACCCGACAGAGCAAAACTTAGCCAAAGTGCGTTCCACGAAGGCTGAGCTCGATTTTTGTGATCCTGAGGTGATTGATCAGCAAATTGAAGAACTTAATGCCCAAATTGCTGTGCAAAACCAAAGCATTGAGGATTCCCAAGCGAAGCTGGAAAAAATCAAGAATGGTCCGGATCCAGATGAGAAAGAACGCCTTGAATTGCAATTGGAAGCGATCAATAAGCGCTTAGCTTTGGTTGAACTCACAGCACCTTTTGACGGTACATTAACCGCCCTCTATACTAAACCAGGAGATGTAGTTTCGGCTGGCACACAAGCAGCCCAACTCGCAGACCTGAGCCAGCTATATGTGGACGTGCCTATTTCAGAAGTAGATATCCCCCACATTCAACTGGATCAGACCGCAGAATTGGTTTTTGACGCATTTTTTGAACAAACTTTCACGGGTAAGGTCGTAGAAATTGATCATGTGGGCGATGCACGCACCGGAGTTGTGAGCTACCAGGTTACTATTGCTCTGGAAAATGGCAAAGATCAAATTAAACCCGGTATGACGGCTGGTGTAACTATCCTTACAGAAGAACGTCAAAACGTCTTTACTGTTCCGAGCCAAGCATTGACGACTTATCAGGGCAAGGATGTGGTCTACGTGCTGCGCGATAATATGCCTGTTCCGGTTGAGGTAAGCGTGGGCAGTTATTCCAACGAAAAATTTGAGATCACCAAAGCGGATATCGAAGAAGGTGAGTTGATTATCCTCAATCCGCCCAGCGGCTTGCTTTCCATGATTCAAAATCCATTCGGGAGATAAGCGATCATGATGGAAACGCATGATGCACAACGACCGGTAATATATATCCGTGATCTGCATAAAAGTTATTACATTGGTGAAATTGAAGTACCGGCTTTGCGTGGCGTTGACTTAGAGGTTTACCCCGGCGAGGTCATCGCCATCATGGGACCAAGCGGCTCAGGGAAGTCTACCCTCATGAATATGGTGGGCTGCTTAGATTCTCCTACAGCAGGAGAATACCGCTTAGAGGGTCAGCTGGTTTCAGAGTTAGTTGACGACGAGTTAGCTTTGGTCCGCAACGAGAAAATCGGTTTTGTATTCCAGAAGTACAACCTGCTCCCGCGTGCTACGGCGCTGGAAAACGTGGAGCTTCCTTTGCGTTACAGCCGGGATTCATCTCGAATGCGCGAACGCAGCAGTGAGGCACTTGAGCGTGTTGGGCTGGCTGACCGCATGCTGCATAAACCCAACGAGCTTTCGGGCGGTCAGCAGCAACGCGTCGCTATTGCCCGCGCTATTGTCAATGAGCCGGCGATCATCTTAGCGGATGAGCCAACAGGCAACCTAGATTCCAAGTCCGGGCAGGAAATTATGGACTTGCTCATCGAGCTTAACACGCGTTTAGGCACAACTGTGGTAATTGTGACGCACGACTCTAAAATCGCTGAGCAGACTCAGCGTACTGTCCATTTACAGGATGGCGTCATCGTCGATTATAGGGAGGAAGCATGAACTTCTTGCATGTCCTCAAAGAAGCTTGGACTAGCATTGCTGCCAACCGAATGCGCTCTTTTTTGACTATTTTGGGGATCATCATCGGCGTGGGCGCCGTGATTGCGTTACTTGCTATTGGGCAGGGAGCTCAAGCTTCCATTGCTGGTCAAATTGAATCCATTGGCACCAATGTTCTTTATGTGATGCCCGGTAACCTTATGGAAGATATTACCAACCCGCAAGATTTGACTTTGAGCGATGTCTCTAATTTATCTAACCGAGCGAGAGCACCGCATATTGCGCGTGTAGCCCCCGTGCTGTTTAGCTCAACAACAATCACCTATGGAAGTGACACACTTTCGACCAATGTGACGGGCTCCACGCCGGATATTCAGCAAATTCTTAACTTGGAGATCCAAGAAGGTTCTTTTTTTACAGAAAGTCAGCAATCATCCAGAGCCTCAGTTATCGTGATTGGTCCGCGTGCAGCTGAGCGCCTCACGGGCAAATCCTCTGGCATCGTGGGAACTGTGCTACGGATCAATGGGCATCCTTTCCGCGTCATTGGAGTTACCAAGCCCAAGGGCGGTAACCAATTTAGCTCGCCGGATTATATGATTTATATGCCTATTTCTTCTATGCAGATGCGCGTCAAGCATAGCTCTGGTTCGGATGAGGTGGACTATATCATCGTTCAAGCGCTCGATAGCCAGAGCATGACCTTAGCGATCCAAGAGACACGCGAAATTATGCGTTCCTCCCACCGCCTGACTCCACGGCAACCTGACGATTTTAATATCACTAATCAAGAAGATTTTCTCGCGATCGCCAATAGCATTACCCAGATATTAACGATCATGCTAAGCGGAATTGGCGGGATCTCTCTACTGGTCGGCGGTATCGGCATTATGAACATGATGCTTGTGACGGTGACCGAGAGGACCCGAGAAATCGGCTTGCGTAAGGCATTAGGTGCACGGAAGTCAGATATCCTCCTGCAATTCTTGACTGAATCAGCCTTGCTGAGCCTGATTGGCGGCGTGATCGGCATTGCTTTTGGCTGGGGGCTCTCTTCATTGGTCGGTTTGATCGCGGCTAATTCGGGAGCACCGCTTACGCCAGTCATCGGCGTCAACTCAATCTTACTCGCGACCCTATTCTCTGCTGCTGTTGGCCTGTTTTTTGGTTGGTACCCTGCCCGCCGCGCAGCGAATCTACAGCCCGTGGAAGCATTGCGCTACGAATAAGATCCCTGTGTGAGAATGCACTAGACATAATCACTAGGAAAAAATAAAGCGGCTGCTTTTGTAAGAGTAGCCGCTTTATTTATTTAACAATCTATGGTTATGGCCGGCTTCCTAAAGTGACTGGCACGTCCATTTGTTCGCCATCTCGCAAAATAGTAAAGGTCATCACATCCCCAGGGGCTTTGTTCAAGATCATGTAGCTGAGGAGATCGCTGAACTCCTTGACCGGATGTCCATCTACGGCGATGATAAGGTCGCCTCCAGCATAGAGCCCAGTGAGATTCGTGCGGCGCGTTCCGCCACGCAGCCCAGCTTGGTCCGCAGGTCCGCCAGGAACCACATCGGTGATGTATGCGCCAGTTTCTTGCGGGAGACCCAAGGTTTCGATGACCATCAAACTCAAACTGTTGAGGGCAGTGAGACCTAAGTAGGGATAATCGTAATAACCATTTTCGATCAGCGAAGGCAGCACTCTGCGCAGGATGTTAGAAGAAACCGCAAACCCAATACCTGTATTCGCAGCTTCACCGGTGAGCGTTATACCGCTGGTTTGAATAGCACGGTTTACGCCGATTACTTCGCCGTTTAGGTTGAGTAAGGGTCCACCAGAATTGCCTGGGTTAATCAACGCATCTGTTTGGATAACATCACCGGCAGAAAATGCTGTTCCACTCGCCGTTGTACGCAAGGAATCGAGAATTCTGCCGCGCCCGGAGATAACCCCTAAAGTTGTTGTGCCGCTCAAGCCAAATGGATTGCCAATCGCGACCACTAACTGCCCAACCTTGGCGGTATCAGAGTCACCCAAAGTCAACGGCACGAGTTCTTCCTCAGGCACATCCACAGAAATCACAGCCAAGTCGGAGTCGGGATCAACCCCAAGGATCTTGCCATAAGCTTTTTCGCCAGAAGCGAAATGGACTTCAAGTGAATCCACATCTTGCACAACGTGATAATTGGTCACAATGTGGCCTTGCTTATCGACCACAAAGCCTGACCCTAAACCTTCACCTTCCGTGGTACTAAATTGGATCGAAACCACACCAGGGCTCACCTTTTCATAAAGCGCTACCAACGTGTCATTTAAATCGACAATATTTGGTGCAACCACATTAGTCGTTGGGGTTTCTGTAACCTGAGGTCCTGGGATTGGTAATTCTGGTGTTGGGGTTGCTGTCCCTTGACCTCTGAAAACATACTGTAAACCAAATGGGGAGCATGCCAGAACCACCATCGCGATCAGGAGGATAACAAATACTTTTCCAGTTTTATTTTTCATATAAGCCGCCTTTAACACTTTGAAAAACTATGATTGTTTTAATTGTAGCCTGCTGTACCCTATAGTCAAGAATGAGCATAAAACCTTAAGAGAATTCATAGAATCTTACCTTGAGATTTCTTGGAACTAAACCAGAAGCCGCCAGAAAACCGCTGGCGGCTTTGGAAATTTTCAGGGGATAGATTAGCTCAAGCCCAGGATGCGTCCAGTCGCAAAGTCGATATCGATATCGTAATAAGCTGGCCGTGTGGGTAAACCCGGCATGGTGCTCATCGTGCCCAGCAGCGGGTAAAGGAATCCTGCTCCGATTGAGGCGCTCACATCGCGAATGGGGATGCGGTATCCTTTAGGCACGCCCTTGAGCGCCGGGTCGTGGCTCAGGCTGAGGTGGGTTTTAGCCATGCAGATCGGCAGCTGATCGTATCCCAAGCGGGTATATTCCCGAATACGTTCTTCAGCTAACTCACTATAATCGACACCATCAGCGCCATATACCTCGCGGGCGATGATTTCGATTTTTTCCTTGATTGGAGCTTCCAGTGGATAGAGGAATTCAAACTTGGAAGGTTCTTGGGCAGCTTTCATCACAGCTTTGCCCAGTTCGAGCGCCCCAGCCCCACCCTTAGCATAATGCTCACAAATTACGGCATCTGAAACCTTACCTTCTTCGCGGGCAATCTTCTGCACCAGCTCCAATTCAGCTTGCGTATCGGTAGGGAAGCGGTTAATCGCGACCACCACTGGGATGCCAAATTTGGCGGCAATCCGGCAGTGTGCTAAGAGGTTCTCGGCACCTGCGCGAACCAGACCTAAGTTTTCTTCGGTATATTCAGGTGCGAGCGGAGTACCAGCGGTCACCTTAGGCCCGCCGCCATGCATTTTGAGCGCACGCACCGTCGCCACAAGCACTACGGCGTTGGGGATATTGCCGGAATAGCGGCATTTGATATCGAAGAATTTTTCCATGCCCATATCCGAACCAAAGCCAGATTCGGTGACCACATAGTCCGCTAATTTCAGTGCGATCATATCGGCGATGATGGAACTGTTGCCGTGGGCAATATTAGCAAACGGACCGGCATGCACCAGCACGGGTGTGCCTTCCAGCGTCTGCATCAGGTTGGGTTTGATAGTGTCTTTCATCAAAACAGTGAGCGCGCCAGCCACGCCTAAGTCTTCCGTCGTGATGGGTTCGCCGTGACGGCTGAGACCAATCACGACGCGCCCGATCCGCGCGCGCATATCCGTCAGGCTGGTGGAGAGAGCCAGAATCGCCATTAATTCACTGGCTACAGAGATGTAGAAATTGGTCTTGAGAGTGAAGCCCTTCTCCTCAGGACCTTGGCCGACGGTAATGCCTCGCAGCATACGGTCATTAACGTCCACACTGCGCCGCCATGTGACGGTTTCGGGGTCGATATCCAGCCGGGCGAAGCGGGCGCGTTCCTCCGGGCTGAGCTTTTCTGGGTCGCTCTCGGTGATGCCCAATTTTCGCAGGCGACCAAGCATGCCGATGGCAAAATGCCGTTCGCCATGTTTATCCGGCGGGCAGAGACGATTGAACAGGGCAGCATCGCTCTGCTGTGCTTCGTGGAACATGCGTGTATCAATAGCAGCGGCTAATAGGTTGTTGGCTGCGGTAATAGCGTGAATATCGCCAGTCAGGTGCAGATTAAAGTCTTCCATAGGGATAACTTGCGAATATCCGCCGCCGGCTGCTCCGCCTTTGATGCCAAAGGTTGGACCTTGCGAAGGCTGACGGATGCAGGTGAAAACGCGCTGCCCTAAGTGTGCCCCTAAGGCTTGGCTAAGGCCGACCGTGGTAGTGGTCTTGCCTTCGCCCAGAGGCGTGGGGGTGATAGCCGTAACATCAATGTACTTGCCATCGGGCACATCTGCCAAGCGTTCGAGGACGCTCAGCTTGATTTTAGCTTTGTAATCGCCATACAGTTCGATTTCTTCTGGCAGCAATCCGGCTTCTTCGGCTACTTGTGCAATGGGTTTAAGCTTGGCTGCCTGCGCAATTTCGATATCTGGCGGAACAGGGTTTTGGGGGTTGATCGGCGTGGGGATAAAACGACGCAATCCGGGTTTTTGTTTGAATGAAGTCACAGTTCTCCTTATCGTTCTGTATTGATTTATTCTCCAATCACAACACCGGTGGGCAAAGTCACCGATGCGGCAATGGTTAGGTTTTCAGGGTTACCGAGGAATTCTACAGGCACATCTACCTCAAGCGTACTTCCAGCAAGGATCGGACCGGTGAGCGCTTGCCCACCGCCAACGATGCGCCCAAGCTCATTTTTAAGCACTACAGTAACTAAAGTGCCCGAAAGGCTCGCATTAAGGTTGTTGAGCACCTGAGTTCGGACTACGGGAGCCTCTCCCTCCTCCAGGAGCAGTGTGCTTTTGGTGATCGAAAGCGGGTTATAAGCCAAGGGGTACTCGCCAAATTCTCCCGGCACGATAATCATATCCACTTTAGCGGCTTGAGCCGTTGTAGGCGGGTATAGGATCCCTGGGGAGAAGTTCAACGTTTCCCCGGGGAGCAGCATGTGGATAAAGCCGCGGGAAACAGCGCAAACACGGTCATAAGCATCCGCGATGGTGATGATGTAATAAGTGCCCGTGAGCACTTGATCGGTAACATTCGTGAGTATAGCCCCACCAGAGACGTGCCCGTCCTCGCTAATGATGAAGTCCCAATCCTCAACCTTGATGTTTTTCCACCAGCTGCCGCCTTCTAATGAGGCTGTGTAGGAAGAGATCCATGGGTAAATTTCCACAAGAACCGGTGCTTCAGAAACGGTTACGGGGATGCTCACACCGATGCGGTCTTTCTCCGGGACAAATTCGGTGAGGATGCTGCCGCCGCCAACAATTTCACCTTTGGCGTTATAGCCAATAGCGTTGACTTCAACCTCTGTGTAGGTTTGCTTATCCCGGTTTTGCAGCCAGCCGGTCATCACCGCCCCGTTCAGGTCCACAAAGAAAGCGGGGTTGATGACCTCGAAGGGCGACTGAAGTTTTAGGTCGGGGTCTTGCGTGCCGGCGCTAAAGCGCACCTCGACGGTTTCAGCTTGCACGCCGGCTTGAAGCTGAAAACTACGAACCAAACCCATAGTTTGTCGCGGGATGAGGAAGGGGATCACGCCGGCTTCTTGGGCGATGCGGTTACCAACATCATCTAATGCCAAGACTTCGTAGTTCACATCGCGTAGGAGGGCATCTGGGAGGATATTCTGGAACTTGACTGCAACGACCAGCTCGCGCTGCACTTGGACGTGAGTTAACTCGGTAATTTGGACTGGGTTGGGCTCTGCCACGTTTACGGTTGGTGTGGGGTTAATCGGTTGGGGGGAGGGCGTCCAGGTCGGCTCGCCAGGCAGGGGGGTATTGGCTACGGTCGGCTGGGGGAGCGTGGCTAAGGCAGTCGGAAGGGTTGCCTCTGGGCTGCAGCCCACCAGAAGAAGGCTGAACAAGAGGAAGAAAAGCAGAAAATGTCTGGGCTTAGGCATTCAGCACCTTCCAAAAAGATGCGTAAAGCAGACAAATTGGATGGATGCTGATTTTAGGGGCGAATGTAGTAAGCATAGGTAGATGTATTATGCCATAGTTAGCTCTCGGGCTTTTCTAGCCTAAGAGCTCTACATAGGGCGGGTGGGACTTGAACCCACACGGTGTCTCCACCGACGGATTTTAAGTCCGTTGCGTCTGCCTATTCCGCCACCGCCCCGTGTGAAGTGCACTTATTTTACCATGATTGCAAGCTTTGCAACAAAATATTCCAGGTTGCAAGCACTCCGGCTATAATTTGATCATGCCGCTGAACCTGCTTACCTGGCTGCTTTCCCTCTTGCCCCTAATGGTCGTCATGGTTCTGATGTTGGGTTTTAGGGCTAGCGGTAAACGCGCGAGTGCAGCTGGCTGGGTTAGCGCTGTACTCGTGAGCTTGTTAGCCTTTGGCGGCACCTGGAAAGTATTAGCCTACGCCCAGGTGAAAGCGCTCTGGATGAGCTTGGATGTGCTTTATATCGTCTGGGGAGCTTTGCTGCTGTATAACCTGGTGCATGAGGCTGGTGCCATCCAAGCAATTAGCGCTTGGCTGCCCAGCGTTTCTGGGGATAAGGCTGTTCAAGTGTTATTGGTTTCTTGGCTGATGGTCTCCTTTTTGCAAGGGATGGGCGGCTTTGGTGTACCTATGGCAGTGTGTGCACCGATATTAGTCGGCATGGGTTATTCCCCGGTTCTTGCCGTGGTGATGACAGCTATCGGGCATGCTTGGGCGGTTAATTTTGGCTCGATGGCGACAGCTTTCCAGGCGCTGATGGCAGTTACCGGGCTCTCAGGGGCGGTTTTGGCGCCTAAAGCGGCTATTTTGTTAGGCTTGGCGATTTTGCCCTCTGGGATGATCGTGGCAGTGCTTGGCAGCGGGTGGAAGGGTTTGAGGCACACTTTTCCTTTGCTATGTTTAGTGAGCTTGGTAATGGGAACGGTGCAATACTTCTTAGCCGTGAACGGATTGTGGAACTTAGCCGCAACTACTGCCTCGCTTGCCGGCTTGCTGGCAATGTTGCTGCTTTTACGCATACCGCGCTTTCGCCAAAAGCCAGCAGCTTCTACCCAAAGTGTACCCACCTCAGAATTGCTCGTTATGGTCTCCCCCTACCTTATCTTGATGCTGGTTGGGTTTGCTGTGGTGCTCATCCCGCCTTTGAATGCGTTCCTGAGCCGCACCGCGTTCAGCTTGACCCTGCCAGAGCTTTCCACAAAGTTAGGCTGGGTAACAGCGGCTGAGCAAACGCGTCCGTTGCATCCTTTCTCACATCCAGGCAGCATTTTGCTCTTTACGGTGCTTGTTTCTTGGCTGATTTATACGCGGAAAGGCTATCTTTCCGAAGGTGCTGGGCGAAGAATTGCTCGCAACGTGGTGAGAAGCGCAGGTGATGCCAGCTTAGGGGTGATTGCAATGGTTGGTGTAGCGGCTGTGATGACCACCAGCGGGATGACCAATCTCCTTGCGCGCGGGCTAAGCCAAAACATTAGCAAAACGCTATACCCTGCTATGGCACCGTTTATTGGCGTGTTGGGGGCTTTTTTGACTGGTTCGAACAATAATTCCAATGTCCTTTTTGGCGTGCTGCAGATGGAAACCGCACGTATGATGGGTTTAGATGTGCCGCTCATTTTGGCAGCCCAAACTGCCGGTGGTTCGCTGGGGAGCGTCATGTCTCCAGCGAAAGTAATCGTCGGCTGCAGCACGGTGGGTTTGAGCCAAAAAGAAGGCTTGGTCATGCGCCGCTTGGTGCTATTGGACCTTATCCCTGTGGTGATTGTGGCGGCTGTTGCGCTCATTTGGTCTGTGTTTTTAGGAGCCAGCGGATGAACAAAAAGCAATTGCACCTGCCAACACTCTCCATGCGTGCTAGCTTACTGCTATTGATTTTAGAGCTGAGCCTCCCGTTCGGACTTTATGCGGCACTGAGCGCTGAAGAAATAATTCTGGCTAAGCTGCTTTTTGGTTTGATCACCGCCGGTATGCTGGTGATATTAATCCTGCCGGAAAACCCTAAGGGTTGATAGCCTTTCGTTCTGGTTGTCGTTATCGCAATGGAAATTTTGCAGTAAACTCATGCAGAGGAACCTCATGACCAAACGCCAAAGCAATTTGCAGTCTCTTTTCCGCAAGATCCCGATTATGCCCATCGGGCTGGTGCCGAGCGTGCGCATCTCCGGCATTAGTCTCGATTCACGCGAGGTACAGCCTGGGATGTTGTTTGCAGCGCTCAAAGGGGAAAACGCTGATGGTTTCGACTATATTCCGCAAGCTGTGGCAGCTGGTGCTGTTGCTGTGATGAGCGATCGCCCAGCCCCCGAGGGCTTATCTGTGCCTTACGTGCAGGTGGAAGGTGATATGCACAATGCGGTTGCTTATCTGGCTGCGGCACTGCATGACTTCCCCGCGCGAAAGCTTCGTATGATTGGCGTGACCGGGACAGATGGCAAAACCACGACTACCTGGATGATTTACCATATCTTGCGCAGCGCCGGCATCCAGGCTGGGATGATCTCGACCGTGAGCGCTTGCATTGGCGATGCGGTGCTCGATACGGGATTTCACGTCACCACGCCTGAAGCTCCGTACGTTCAAGATTACCTGGATCAAATGGTTCAGGCTGGCTTGACCCACTGCGTCTTGGAAACAACTTCCCATGGCTTGGCGCAGGGGCGTGTGATCGCTTGCGACTTTGATGTGGCTGTGGTTACTAACGTGACGCATGAGCATTTGGATTTCCACGGTACATACGAAAATTACCTTGCCACCAAAGGGAAGCTTTTTGAAAGCTTAGCTCAAACCCCCCGCAAGTCCATTGGGAATCTGCGCTTGGCGGTGCTCAATAAGGACGACCGCTCTTATGGTTACCTCAAACGTATTTCGCCAGCCAAGCAGGTCAGCTACAGCATCCTCAATGAGGCGGACTTATGGGCTGACGCAATCGATAACCAGCCGCAAGAATTGGCTTTTACCTGCCATATTGGCGCAGAGCAGACCGCACGCGTGCGCACCCCTATGGTCGGGATCTACAACGTCTCCAATAGCTTGGCTGCATTGGGGGCATGCGTGGTTGGCTTGGGTATTCCATTTGAAACTGCAGTGGCTGCGCTGGCTAATTTGCCTGGTGTGCCAGGGCGTATGGAAAAAATTGACCTTGGGCAGGATTTTTTGGCAATAGTGGATTTTGCCCATACCCCCAACGGCTTGGCACGGGCGCTGGAAACAGCTCGCGGCTTGAGCCATGGACGGGTCATTGCTGTTTTCGGCTCGGCTGGGCTTAGGGATCGCGAGAAGCGCCGCCTGATGCCTCAGGTTGCCTTACAACAAGCCGACCTCACCATTTTGACTGCCGAAGATCCACGTACCGAAGCGCTGGAAGATATCTTGGCGGAAATGGCAGAAGCTGCCCGTCAAGCGGGCGGCTTGGAAGAGCAGAATTTCTGGCGCATACCCGATCGCGGTGAAGCAATCCGCAAAGCTGTGCAAATGGCGCAGCCGGGGGATCTGGTAATTGTGTGCGGAAAGGGTCATGAGAAGTCGATGTGCTTTGCCAAGACTGAATATGCATGGGATGACCGCCAGGCGCTGCAGGCTGCTTTGGCTGAGCGCTTGGGCAAAAGCGGACCAGAGATGCCTTGGCTGCCAACCTCCTCATGTTGAATTTATTTTAGTAGGAAGTTATTGTTTTTTCTTGCGCCTTTGCTGGTTTCGGCGAAAGTTCTCTCCGAGCAAGCCGCCGTTGAAGCCGCCCATCACGCTCATCAAGCCTACCAAAATAGCAAGCAAGATGGAGCTATTCCAGACCCTTACGAGCGCCAGCACAAACCCACCTAAGCTGCCGAAAAGACCGTAAGTGATTCCGCGGTTATCTTTGGCTAAAAAGCTGATCAAAAAGGCGATCAACAGCGCCCCCATAAACAGCCCCAGCATCAGGGTGGTATCCACACCCGTAACCGCTTCACCGTAGTTGAGCAGCAGCCAATCCACAAAGCTGAAGAATGCCAAGGCGAAAGCTAAGTTGGCAATGACAGCCAATAGTAGGTAAACAACCTTTGTACCGCGGATGTCAAAGGGTGAAGTTCTGTTTTGTTGCATGCGCACATTATACCTACATTCATGCATTCGATTGAGTGTGGAAATCCGTTGAAGGCAATTCTTGTTCTCGCCGGTCTCCAAGGGCGCAACATACCCGTAGGGCACCAAACTAGAACACGAGTTCTTAATTCTATTTAGGATATTTCTATCTTTCTACATTGGGACATTATCACTTTGCCATTACACTTGGTGAAGCTTTGGCTTGCGAAATTTGAAGTTCTGATATAATAAGTGCCAATGACTAGTCCGTTGTGCGGTACCTTGTGCTGTGCAGCAGGAGACTTGCAAAAATACATTAGGAGCAGATGTCATGGCATTAAAACAAGCTGAAAAAACCGAAATAATCAATAAATTTGCCCGCCAGCCAGGCGATACGGGTTCGCCAGAAGTGCAAATTGCCTTGCTGACGGCACGGATCAACCAATTGACGGAGCACCTGCGTGCCAACAAACACGATGAGAGTTCACGCCGCGGCTTGCTCAAGCTCGTCGGTCAACGCCGCCGGCTGTTAGCTTATTTACGCCAAAAAGATTACGATCGATTCCTTGCAATTACTGAATCCCTCAATATCCGTAAGCGATAAATCGAAATTTCGGAATGTATAATCAAACCGCAAGAGGTAGCGCGCAGGCAGTACAGGCGGCTTGCGCTGCTATCTATTTGCGGATATTATGATTAAAAATTATTAATAATTTGCAGCCAGTCGGGTATTGAAAGGCGGTGGCCAAGTGCTGACCATTGGCTTTCAGTCCCTGAACTGGCGCAACCAGACGAAAGGACAAAATGAAACCTGAAGCAAAATATTTTTCAACTCACTTAGGCGATAAAGAAGTCACCTTCGAGACGGGGCGGCTCGCCCGCCAAGCCGGTGGTGCGCTCACTTTGCGCCAAGGGGATTCGGTAATCTTCGCTGCTGCGACTATGGGCGCGGTTCGCGAAGGTACGGACTTTTTCCCCCTGACTGTCGAATACGAAGAACGTATGTATGCCGGAGGAAAGATTCCTGGCTCGTTCTTCCGCCGAGAAGGCAGACCGAGCACGGAAGCCACACTTGTGGCTCGGCTCGCTGACCGACCGCTGAGACCACTCTTCCCAGAAGGGATGCGCAATGAAGTGCAGGTGGTTTTGATGTCGCTATCAGCTGACTCCACAAATCCATTGGATATTCTGGCGATCAATGCAGCTTCAGCTGCCCTGATGATCTCCGACATTCCCTTTGGAGGGCCGGTCGGAGCTGTGCGCATTGGCTATATTAACGATCAACTTGTGGTCAACCCTACCTTACCAGAGATAGAGGTTTCGAAGCTCGACTTGCGCGTAGCAGGCACCAAAGAAGCGATATTGATGGTGGAATGCGGCGCCAATGAGGTTAGTGAAAACCTTATTGTGGAAGCGTTAGAGCTCGCGCATCGTGAGATCCAACCTATCATTGCTCTGCAAGAACAGATGCAGAGGGAAGTGGGTAAACCCAAGCAAACCGTCGAGGTGAAAATCCTTGATTCAGCATTAATCGCGCAGGCACGCGATAGCATTCGTGATCGCTTAACCGCGATCCTAGACCAGCCTTACAGCAAGGAAAATTTGTATGGCGGTATCGACGCGCTGAAGGAAACTTATTTAGAAGAAGTCGCCGCATCAACAGAATTGACTGATGAGCAAAAACTGGATTACGGTAAAGCGTTTGATGAGGCAGAACGCCTGATCGTACGTGACCGCATCCTCAACGAGGGCAAGCGCCCTGATAACCGCACGTTTGATGAAATTCGTGAGATTTCCTGCGATGTGAATATCAGCCCGCGTGCCCATGGCTCTGGCTTGTTCACGCGCGGAGAAACCCAGGTGCTCACTTTGGCAACTTTGGGTACGCCTAAGGAAGCCCAAGAGTTAGATAATCTAATTGAGACCGAAGCCAAACGTTACATTCACCACTATAACTTCCCGCCTTATTGCACGGGTGAAGTTGGGCGTCTTGGCAGGCAATCCCGCCGCGAAATTGGTCATGGCGCGCTGGCAGAGCGGGCGCTTGTGCCGGTGCTGCCGGATGAGAAGGTCTTCCCCTACACCATGCGCTTAGTCTCCGAAGTGCTTTCTTCTAATGGCTCTTCTTCGATGGCATCGGTGTGCGGCTCGACATTAGCCCTAATGGACACTGGCGTACCGATTAGCGCGCCTGTTTCGGGCGTCGCAATGGGCTTGATCAAAGAAGGTGAGCGCTATATTATCCTGACCGATATTTTAGGCGCAGAGGATCACTTGGGCGATATGGACTTTAAAGTCGCTGGCACGCGCAATGGCATTACGGCTTTGCAGATGGATATCAAGATCAGCGGAATTACTCCGGCAATCATGGCAGAAGCATTAGCGCGGGCTAAAACTGCACGTTTGGCAATTTTGGACATCATGCTGCAGACCATTGCTGAACCCAACCCCACGCTCAAGCCGCATGCCCCTCGCATTGAAACCGTAATGGTCCCGGTGGAAAAAATTGGAGCCATTATCGGCCCAGGCGGGAAAAACATCCGCAGCTTGCAAGATGAGACCAACACCCGAATCGATATCGATGAGGATGGAACTGTCTACATTTCCTCAACTGATGGGGTTGGCTTCGATGAAGCTAAAGAACGGATTTTAGGAATGGTGGAAGTGCCAGAGATTGGGCATATTTACACAGGCAAGTGTGTGCGTGTGACTGATTTTGGCGCCTTTATCGAGATTTTGCCCGGCATAGACGGTATGGTGCATATTTCCCAACTTGCCAGCAGCCGTGTGAATAAAGTCGAAGACGTGGTCAAAGTGGGCGATGAGCTGACCGTGATGGTTACCGACATCAGCCCCGATGGCAAAGTGCGCCTCTCCCGTGTGGCTTTATTAGAAGGCTGGACGCCAGAAGAAGCCCGTGAACACGATAACCCCAATCGTAAGAAGAGCAGCGGCAGCTCCGGTCATGGTGGATCAAGCCGGGGCGGTGGAAGAAGCAGCAACCGCGGCGATCAACGCGACCGACGCTAATAGGCTTACTTTAGATACAAAAAACCCAGCCAATTTAGGCTGGGTTTTTGTGATTTAAATCATCTTGTAGCGTTCTAGTGCGGTGAACAAGATCATGTTGACCAATTCAGTATGGTTGATGCCGGCTGCAGCGGCTTCAATAACTAAGTCAGAAATGCCTGGAGAAAGCCCAGGCAGCGGATTGATTTCGAGGATATAAGGCTTGAGGTTATCGTTGATGTCTAAGCGGAAATCAACGCGTGCCACATCCAATGCACCTGTGACGCGGAAAACGGCTGCGGCTAACCAGTTGAGCTCATCCACAATTTCTTCTGGGATAGGCGCAGGGCAGAGGTAATCTAACTGGTCGGCAAGAGCAGTCTTCAGGCGGTTACCATACACACCATCGGTGAGCAGATAAGGCTTCAGATCCACTTCCATAGGGGGCATAAAGTGTAAGCCAGCTTGAATACGCGGGGCATTTTCATTGACGGGGATGCGGTGTGCTACGGGTCCGACGAGATTGCCGACCAAGCCAACAGTAACCTCCCGCCCTTCGATAAATTTTTCGACCAGAGCGGATTGATGATACGTGCGCAAGATGAATTCTAGCTGCCGGCGCAATTCGCATTCATCATGCACGATTGAATCATAACTGATGCCCATACCTGTGCCTTCACGGCTGGGTTTGACAAACAGTGGAAAAGTCATGCTCTCATCCAGAGGCTCATCCACACGTTCAAAGGATTGAAAGTCTGGGGTAGGCAAGCCATGCCAAGCGAGAATGCGTTTGGTCATGGGTTTATCCAAGGTGAGCGCCAAACAAAGCACCTTGGAGCCTGTATATGGAATTTGTAATTTTTCTAAGATGGCGGGAATTTGCGCCTCGCGGGCATCTCCATAGTGCCCCTCACTAATATTGAAGCAAATATCGGGCTTATAGGCGCGAACGGTGTCCATGATTGTCTCGTCAGCCTCGAGAAAATCAGCTTCGTTGCCACCGGCACGGATCGCTTCGCAGATTGCTTCAACGGTTGATTCAGAATCAAGGTCTGCCCATTGATCTTCGGACAGACCTTCAAAGTGCGGGGCATTTTTCTTTAGGTTTGCCAAAACCGCAACGCGAAACTTTTTCATTTTTTAAGTGTCTGGAACTCCTCGGACATTTTAATTTAGCGGAGAGATTATAACATTACCTACTTAGCTGGCAAGTAATTTTTATATCCAGCCCCTCTATGGAAACTGAGAGGCTGGACGATTTTCGCTCAGGTTCTTTTATGATTCAAGCTTGATCATCTTAGCGTCTTCTTCAGCGGCGCGCTGCATGCCGCGTTCGATATCTACACGCTGCAGCATGGCGATGCCAACCAAGAAGAAAACCACGAGGGAAACGATACCCCATCTGCCGCTGCCGGTTATATTGGTGACCAGTGCCATTACTGCCGGACCAATAACCGTGTTGAATTTTTCCGCCACACTAAAGAACCCATAAAACTCGGCGCTTTTGCTCTTGGGGAGCAGTCGACCAATCAGCGAACGACTAAGAGCCTGGCTGCCACCTTGCACCATGGCGACTCCAAAACCAAGCACAAAGAAATGCCATTCTTGGTTCATAAAAAAGCCTAAGATTGCGACAAGCGTATAAATCAGTAGGCTGACGGTAATCGCTTTTTTACTGCCCCATTTTTTGACCAGGTTTCCAAAGAGGATAGCGAAAGGCGCCGCCACAAATTGCACCATCAGGAAGGTGCCCAGAACAGTCATCGTGCCAAAACCCAAATCGGTGGCGAAGGCAGCCGCCATGGTGATGATGGTGCCGATGCCATTTGAGTAAACTAAGAAGGTGAGCATGAACCAGAAGAGATCTTGGAATTTGCTAATATCTTTGAGGGCTTTAATAAAACGTTGAAAACCCACTTTGACGACACTCTCGCCAATTTCACTCTCTTCAGCCATACGGACAGGTTCCTTGACATGCCTGAATAGCGGGATGGAAAAAGCTGCCCACCAGACCGCTACGCTTGCTAAGCTCAAGCGCATCCAAAACATCGTGGCTTGCGGCTCGCCCATACCGGGCGTTAGCCGAGGTCCAAGAAAAATCATCAGAACATTGATGAGCAAAAGGATACCGCCGCCAATATAGCCCATAGCAAAGCCGCGCGATGATACCTGATCGATTTCATCTTCGCGGGCTACATGCGGGAGGAGCGAATCGTAAAACACCAGCGAGCCAGCAAATCCGATTGTGCCCAAGATATAAAGGATGCAACAAAGCAGCCATTCTTCAGGTGTATCAACTAAAAAGAGCAAGCCCGTGCTGATCACGCCCAAGGCAACGAAGATCGCCATAAATTTCTTTTTAGATGCCCGAAAGTCAGCGATGGCGCCCAGGATTGGGC
>ERZ1026792.716-NODE-716-length-25034-cov-3.413860_pt1 | contig 25034 bp, 24 predicted proteins | sample MGYA00520884_ERZ1026792 | MGnify/ENA primary metagenome ERZ1026792 (study PRJEB33270, sample SAMEA104284473) | anaerobic digester metagenome | biome: Anaerobic digester microbiome; feature: mesophilic sludge digester; material: Anaerobic digester biomass | place... | reverse complement strand
GCTCTATATCGATTGTATCGAATCGCATCGCCGACTTCGAACCTATTCTGTTATTGGTGTTCGCGCGCCGCTCCATTGCACATCTGTTGGCAAGGCTATTCTCGCTTTTTTATCAGATTCCGAAATACGGGGTATTATCTCAAGGAAAGGCTTGCTGTCCTTCACATCCCATACAATAACGACCGAGGAGCGCCTCTGGAACGAAATTACAATTATCCGTGAACATGGTTACGCAATCGATGATATGGAACACGAGGATCATCTGCGCTGCGTAGGAGCCCCCATCTTCAATGTGGAAGGTAAGGTCTTTGCATCGGTCAGCATATCGGGTCCTGCCGAAAGAAATACGCTAAAGCGACTTGAATCGATGGCTCCAGCCCTTTTGGAGGCAACAACGGAGATATCGCATCGTCTTGGATATCGAAACAAGGATCAAAGCCGCGCAGGCAGCCAAATAATATAATCCGATTTAAGGAGGTTTTTATGGCAGAATATGAAAAAGAACGCTATGGAAAGATATTGATACCTCTGCTTACATCCTTCTGCGAAGATGGCAGAGTAGACTTTGAAAGAACCGCTGCTCTTGCCGAATTCATTATTGATCAAAAGAAAGGTGATAGCCTTGTCCTCGCAGGATCAACGGGCGAATTTTATGCTATGTCGTTTGACGAAAGGGTAAGGTTATTCGAAACAGTCAAAAACAAAGTCGGTGATCGAATCCCCATAATAGCGGGCGTCGGAGCAGCTTCTACAATCGAAACAATTCAGTTGGCAAAAATAGCCGAAAAAATCGGTTTTGAAACGGTTATGATTGTATCTCCATATTATACAAAACCAAATCAAGAGGAGCTATATTGCCATTTCATGAAGGTAGCGACATCGGTATCTCTCAACATACTCCTATACAACATTCCTATCTATACGGGTGTTAATATTGATCCATCTACAGTAAGCCGTCTTGCAGAACAGCCAAATATAGTCGGAATCAAAGAGGAAGCTGAGCTGAATCCAAAACAGATCACGGCTTTTTTGAATTGCACACCTGAAAATTTTGTCATCTACAATGGCGATGATACTATGATCCTTGAAGCTTATGCCCAGGGTGGCGAAAAACGCATAGGTGGCGTTGTTTCAGGATCATCTCATATCATAGGACATCTTATAAGATCTATGATCGAAAATTTTCTTACAGGGAAAGTCCAAGCAGCAGCAGAAATGCAGCAGAGAATCTATCCATTCCTGAAGAGCATGGGGCAGAATAATAGGATTAATGCCGCTCCCCTCTTGAAAGAAGCGCTTCGACTTTATGGATTCGATGCTGGATATCCTCGAGCACCACTTAAGTATGGAAATCCAAATGAGATTGAAAATATCCGATTGGCAATGATGCAACTAGATCTCTTGGGGAAATGAAGAAACCAGACCTAAACATTGCCAATTAGACTGATAAAGGCAATATCTATTGCCGTATAGATAATAGCTAGGCATTTAGCCGTCTTTTGTACGGCTGGAGATAGAGGATGCATATAAGGAGGTATTTTATGAAGAAAACCATTGTTGCAATGATGGTATTGCTCCTACTTGCAAGCTCAACAGCCTTCGCCCAACAAAAACCTATTAAGCTTGTCTTTACTTCAGTCAGTGTGCCAACAGATGCGCATACACAGGCAATGTACGTTTTCGAGGAGGAAGTTGAGAGACTTTCTGGCGGACAAATCCAGGTCGATGTCTACGACTCTGGCAAGCTCTTTACCCAGCAGGCCGAGCAGGATGCTATTCGTAAGGGAACAGTCGATATGGTCTATAGTTCCGCATCGTGGCTTGCAGAATTTGTCCCTTACCTTTCGATGTTTGGCGCAGCCTATACATTCCAAAGCTATGATCAGATGACTAAGACCTTCAATGGTCCAATTGGTAAGAGAATGTTCGATGATGTGGCCAAGAAGACCGGTGTTCGGCCACTCTGTGCTTTTTACCTTGGCACTCGTCAGCTCAACCTCATAGCAAAAGTTGGCCCTGTAACAAAGCCTGAGCAGATGAAAGGTGTGAAGTTGCGTGTTCCGCAGAGTCCTACCTGGATCGCGATGGGCAAAGCTCTTGGAGCAAACCCGACCCCAATGGCCTTTAACGAATTGTATATGGGTCTCAAAACTGGCGCTGTTGATGGCCAGGATAATCCTCTCCCAACAGATAAGAATGCCAAATTCTATGAAGTCACCAAGTATATAGTCCTCACAAATCATCTGGTTGACTCAGTATGGCCTTCTATCAATGAGAAAAAATGGCAAAGCCTGACAAAGCAACAGCAAGAGTGGGTTCTGCAAGCGATTGAAAAAGCACGCCAAGTCTGTGATAAGACAAATCTCGATAACGAAAAGGAAATCCTGGATTTCTTCCGCCAGCAAGGTCTTGTTGTCATAGAAAATCCTGATCGCGATGCATTTGCAGCTTACGCAAAGAATTTCTATCTCACAGAAGGCAAAGATATCTCAAAAGATTGGGACCTCACTCTCTATGATGAAATACAAAAACTGAAATAATACCTAGAGCTTGCCTGCAGCAGAGATCTGCTGCAGGCAGCCTTGATTCAATAAGTATGTCGATATCGTATCGATGCTTTTTGAAAGGGTATTTGAAGGAGGAGGCATTATGCCGGTTTGGCTGAAAAAGACATGCAAATTTCTTGTAGACTGCATTGAGCTCTATATACCTATTCTCAGTTTTAGTACGCTTTTCGTCTCTTTCGTTCTGCAGATATTCGCACGTAAATTTTTCAAGCCGCTTTTATGGCCAGAAGAATTGAGTTTGATTTGCTTTGTATGGACTGCTCTACTGGGTGGTCTTTACTCGAAGAGAATGGGCACTCAGGTCGCATTCACAATGCTCTATGATGCTGCCAAACCAAAGACAAAGCGCATTATGCGCATTGTGGGCAATGCTCTGCTTCTTGTAGCTTTTTTAATCATCCTAGTTCCTTCATGGGATTATGTGCAGTTCATGCAATATAAGAAATCAGATGCACTGGGCATTCCCATGAATATCGCGTATTTCCCATTTGTCGTGTACCTAGTCGATATGATTATCAGGTTGAGCATTGATATCGCAAAAGATTTCGGCACGCTCAGAGGGACTAAATGAACCTCCCACTTATTGTTTTCATATTGTCGTTTGTAGCCGTATTCCTGCTTGGTATTCCCCTTGCGCCAGGGATGATGTTGTCTAGCGCATTTTATTTTCTCCTTTCGAGCAACCCTGCTGCGTCGCTAGATATGGTCGCTATGCAGTTTCTTACCAACTTGAATGCGAGCTTTGTCCTGATTGCGGTACCACTTTTTGTCTTTATGGCCGAGATAATGAACTCAGGCAAAGTAACTGAAATGATCTTCTCATTTTCTAGCGCGCTCGTGGGTAAGCGAAAAGGCGCTCTTGCACACGTCAACATTATCAACTCGATCATTTTCTCTGGAATGACAGGTTCAGCGCTTGCCGATGCCTCAGGTCCAGGCAATATGGAATTACAGGCAATGAAACAACAAGGCTATGATGATGCTTATACCTGTGCCATCACCGCAGCTAGCGCGACCATTGGACCAATTATCCCGCCGAGCATCCCTATGGTTGTATATGCTATGCTCTCCAGTACATCGATAGGATACCTATTCCTGGGAGGGATAATTCCAGGACTACTCGTTGGCATAGCTCTCCTGATCTACAACGCATTTATATCGAATAAAAGGAATTATCCTCAAGGAAAACAATTTCCAGCTAGGCAATTCTGGAAATTTGCTTTGCAAGCTTTGCCTGCACTTTTCACCGTAGTAATTTTGCTGGGAGGAATATATACGGGCGTTGTTACTCCCACAGAAGCAGGGGCTTTGGCAGCCTTCTATGGAATACTCATATCCGTGTCCGTATACCGAGCGCTTGGTTGGAAGGAATTCAAGCAATGCCTTATCAATGCGGTGCGCACCACAGGAACGCTTTCGCTTCTTGTCGGAAGCTCCTTTGCCTTTTCTTATATCGTCAGTATCGAACAAATACCCAATGTTATCGCCACATTCTTACTTGGGTTAACCCAGAATAAATATGTCATGCTCGTAATCCTCAACATCGCCTTGCTTATTCTGGGTTGCTTTCTAGATACCACGCCCATACAACTCATATTCACCCCTATCATAATCCCTATTCTCAGCCAGTTAGGGATAGACCTCGTCCATTTTGGCGTTGTCATGGTGCTAAATCTCATGATTGGACTTTCGACTCCACCATATGGCATGCTACTCTTTACGGTATCGGGACTTACAGGAACTCCGCTAAAGGATATAATCCGAGAAATATTGCCTATGGTTTTGATTATCATTATTGTTTTGTTCTTAATAACCTATATCCCTGATCTTGTACTTTTTATTCCCAAGTTATCAGGGTATAAATGAGGCCACAATGAAACAGACTATTCCCGACGGTGTATATCCAACCCTTATTACGCCCTATGAGGAAGATGGTAGCATCGACTGGAATACACTTGAGGCGCTCATTGAGTGGCATATTGCACGCGGAGTAGCAGGATTCTTTGCAGTCTGTCAATCGAGCGAGATGTTTCATCTGACGCTGCGTGAACGACTCGAATTGGCAAGAATGTCGATCAAGTTTGCGCAAGGTCGAGTGCCTGTCCTTGTCTCTGGGCATGTAGCCGATACACTCTATGATCAAATCGAAGAAGCCAAGATGATGGCCGATACAGGCGCTGATGCATTGATTCTAGTGACAAATCGCCTGGCAGGCCGCTATGAAAGTGATGATATTCTCAAGAGAAATCTCGAGGCATTCTTGACCGCCTTCCAAAACGACATCCTCCTTGGCTTCTATGAGTGCCCTGCTCCATACAAACGACTTCTAAATGCGGATCTTGTGCAATTCATTGTCAAAACAAGGCGATTTGGTTTCTTGAAAGATACAAGCTGTCGCGTTGGAGATATGCAGGCCAAAATTGAAGCGGCAAAAGGCAGCAACTTCAAGCTTTTCAATGCAAATGCTGCGACTCTGCTCGCATCGCTGCAGAAAGGAGCAGCAGGGTACTCAGGTATTATGACTCACTTCCACTCAGACCTCTATGTATGGATGTGCAAACACTGGAACGACCAGCCAGATGGAGCACTCGAGCTTCAGGATTTTCTGGGTCTGACATCCGTCATCGAATATCAAATATACCCCATCAACGCTATGTATGCACTGCAGCGTGAGGGCTTGCCAATTAATCTTGTTTCTCGTCGAGTCGATGCCCAGCAATTCACCGAATCTATGCGCCTCGAAGTCGAGCAGCTTATGGGATTATCACATAGGTTTTCGGAGGCTTATAGAGACTAAAAAACCCTTCGCAATTTCTCGACTCATGCATAATTCATTTCTTATGCTTCTCTTTTTTAGTCGGCTTAACCTCTGTTTTTTGGTTGATTTTCTCTTGCCTTCAGGCCTTCCTTACTGACAGATCGCTATCGAATTCCCTGCAATATATATTTGATCTTTGTCCATTTGATAATCCTTGATCATTCCGCCTTATCAGATACCTTTTGAATGAGCCTGGGTCAAAAAATTGAGCTTCACGTGATGCATAACAAAACCTAGCGACAAGCTCTTAGTTCCGCTGATCCTTTCGATCATTGAGGAGTTTTTCTGTGCGTCCACGGATCCTGATTATGGGATAGATGATGCACTACAGGAATTATTGGTGCACATGGGCCCTGCTGAAGCGGACATACTTTTAAAGCCAGCGCAAAAGGCGCTGAAAGTCAAGGGCATACGCACGACTAGGGCTGTTAAGACACCTCTGCGCCTTCTCATTTCAGTGCACACGTATTTTGACCGGGATAGAGTAAAGCCCACAGCCTTTGCGTTTGATATGATAGCGCACTGTAGGATCGCGCGAGCTGACAGTTCTGCATGACGCTGACAGGGATAGAATTGGGGCAGCGAAAGGAACTGTACAATCCAATAATATTGAATCGTCAATTGAATGAAGCGCTGGGAGAGCTCTTGCGCGTCCACCAGCAGAAAGTCCTATGGTACCCGCACCGCGCAGAATATGGCTGATATGGCTACTGCTATCTAACATCGACTAGATTTTAGTTTTTAGGCAATTCGTGCTTTTGACATAGAGGCTCATCATAAATATCATTCTATTAGATGAGGAGGGAAGCAATAGTGAAGAAAATATTCAGATTCTCTGTCAGAAATGTAATCTTCTTAAATCAGACAAGATTGGCTCGTCCATATAATTTTTTTGCTTTGTATGTTTTACATCATGGGCTTGTTTGGCGGGATCGAATTTGTTGCAGCGCAAATCATTGGAATTGCATAATGTAGATGAGAATCTCTCATATTGAGGCTGAGTTGAAGATAATTAACATTGGAAGGAGGTCATCCGAAAATGTTTTTTAGGCCCTATCAGCAACAAGAAGATCATCTTTATGCGCAATTGAGAGATGATCAAAAATATTCAAAAGCAAAAGATCAGATCGAGTACTTTTGGAGTATTTACGCTCCCTATGCTGATAATACTTTCATTATCCAGGCTCAAAAACAGAATCAATTTAAGCAAAGATGGTGGGAATTAATTCTGGCTGCTGGCTTAATTAAAAGTGGAACAAGTGTTTGCAAGAAGACTACTCCTGAAGGACCAGATATAATGGTCGATTCTAATCCAACGATTTTTATTGAAGCTATTGCTCCTACAAGAGGAAGCTGCATGAGCAAAGACCAACTGCCCGAACTGGAATTTCGCAAAAACAAACCTATCGTAAAAGATCTACCTAAGAGGCAATTTTTGCTCAGACTTACTTCCGCCTTCAGGGAGAAATTTAAAAAGTATGAGCTTTATCGGAAAAATGGCCTTATAGGGTGCAACGATCCATATATAATTGCAATTTCAAGTTGCGATCTCTCAGACTATGGAGACTTAATGGATTTCCCTGTAAGTGCAGCTTTCTCTATTGTTGCCGGAGCGGGAGATTTAGTCCTTTCAGAAAACGGAAACTTTGTCCAATATCAGCCAACTATCTCGAAATCAAATTTGTCCTCTGTCGAAGCCAATTCATTTCTTAATCTCCAATACTCTGGAGTTTCTGGATTTATATACTCTTTTTCTAACGTACTCAACTGCCCAAATTGTCCACAGAAAGAATTTATTCTTATTAGAAATCCCAATGCGCAAAACAAGATATCTGACGGCATCTTTAAGATCGAAACATGGGACTGCAATGATTTAAACAATTCTTGGCATAAACATAAATAAATATTCAAAGAATGAATTTTCAATCAGTATAAAGGATTGTATAAAGTGATGCTTTTAATTTTTTCAAAGAAGTCGTTGGAGCTCCCTCTTATGTTATGCTATCTGATAAAGAAACTTTGCTTGCAAGGAGAACTTCGTAACCATCAAACGCGCACTGTCCCTCAAATAGAAAAAAGCTGAGTATCCTATCTTCCGAAAGGAAGACAGGAGGATGCACCTCAAGAAGAATCGGAAGATCTATTTAGTGATGGGCTTCACCGATATGCGCAAGCAAATCAATGGCCTTGCCCAAATTGCGGAAGCGAAGAAGCCCAAGAAACTGCTCTCGGGGAACTACTTCCTCTTTTATCAGAGATGGAGAGAATGGTTTTATCTCTGAAAACGACATAGGAGTTTTTGTACAAACTGTTGTTAGCGCGCTTTTCGAGAGAGAAAAGTTTGAAAGAATCGGAGCAGAGGCACAGCGCACACTGTGCCGCACCTGGGAGAGCATTATGGAAGACATTGCCACGAGGTATCGAACTATTTTAGAGAAATAGCTTCGAAAATGAGGCTCGTGCCATCGAGAAAGAGATTAGAATTGAAATAGAAATGAGCAGACATCGATATGATAAGGAGCGATGAAGCCCTATCTATAGTCTCTCGTTTCCAAATTCGCAAGCAACGATATCTGCGATGGTCTCTGTGCCAGAGGTAAAATGGAGCGCCTCGATTCGCTCGCTATACTCGTGCACCATATGAGGCTCGCTCGAGAGCTTGCTGATAATGGTGAGAAAAGATCGAAGAGTGGGGCAGTACCATCCAATATTGTGTTTCAATGCAAAGTCGATGATGTACCAGTCATTGTAGGCGGTCCATCCCGTGAAAATCATCGGCTTTTTCAGAAAGAGCGCTTCCATGAAGGTCGATGCGCCTGCCTTTCCTGCGATGACATCGGAAGCCGCCATAAGTTCGTTCATGGTATCAACGTATCCAAGAGAAACCAGGTTTGTCTCATTTTTGATGGATGCAAGAGTATCAAGGTGTTCCTTGAGTTGCTGATTTTTTCCTGCGACAGAAATGATGTTGAAAGGAATACCCTTCTTTTTTACGCACTCTGCAAACGAATAGACATTTGAAATACCTCGAGAACCAGCAGAAATGAGGATTGTACACTTTGCAGGGTCGAGACCAAGTTCATGAACAATATTGTCTTTGTTTTTCATGAATACAAAGAAGCTCTTGCGCATTGGGAATCCTGTGACGAGTATCTTCGATGCATTTACGCCATGATCGATAAGGCGTTTTTTCGATTGTTCAGTCGCGACGAAAAAGAGATCGGTGTCAAGGTTTGCCCAGAGACTGTAACCATCAAAGGGATCGACCACACAGCACAAAACCTTGTAATTCCCGCCAAAGGTGCGCCTCGCTTTGCACGCGATATACAAACAAAGTGTGTGAGTTGCAAGGACTGCATCAGGCTTAGTGTTTGCAATATAATCCATTCCCTTCTTGATGAAATCTCTACAGAGAAGCTCGATATAAAAGAAATTATTTTTGATCAACTCAATAAAGCGATATCCTATTCGAACGCTAAAAGGAAAAGAGAGAGCGATATCCCATCCTTTCTTAAGTTGGCGGTCTACTCCTAGGGCACCGCACTCTCTCGCAAAGTCGAGAACGCTGATATCAAATCTATTCGGATATTTTCTTTCCAATTCTTCCTTTATTGCGAGGGCAGGAATTTTATGGCCCATTCCAACTTCCATCATCAATATCAGAATTTTCTTTTTCAAGAGAGACATGAGAGCCCCCATTTTTTCTGGATCAATAGGCACCTATTGCGATAATGATGCCGCCATTGACAGCTAGAAGATAATTCATCACATGTCAAAAGGGAATAGATAGGACTGATCGTCTTCTCTTTGAGATTATCTTGATGATTGCTTTGAGATTCTTCGATTCAGCAACAAAATCGAGATCATCGCCAGGCACGATCAACACAGGGTGCCAAGAAAAATGAAGATACCCATTCCTCATAGAGGGCATCGAGCCCTTCGAGATAGCTATCAGAGATCGACGACTCAAATTCTCTTTCCTTCTGAGATGGATCGATCTTGGACTACTGAGTGAGGATCCTCGCTGAGCCCGCGATGCATCTGGGCTCGATACGGCAAAAAACAATATAAAATCTGACTTTACTATGGAGGTCCATGCGGGCGAATATAGAATTTATCTATTTCCTTCTGTGCCCACGCCTAGGTAGGCTACACTGACTTTTGGGTTGGAAGAGAGTTCTGAGGTATTGCCTTGCAAATCAACTTTGCCCAATTCGAGAATGTATCCTCTGGAAGCCAGCTTCAGGGCTTTTCGAGCGTTTTGCTCAACGCTAAGGATGGCTACTTTTCCTCTTGGTGAATTTTCTGGATCATATCGATCATATCGAAGATCCTATTGATGAGGATTGGCGCAAGGCCAAGAGAAGGTTCGTCGAGGAGGAGTAAGCCAGCTGCTGACACAAGTCTCCTGTAAAGAGCAATGTCGACTAAATTGATTCTTAGGTTTTTATAAGGTATGAGCGAAATACAGAGTCGTCCGTGTGTCTTTGGTCAACACCGCGCGTTCAAGGTCGTAGACAAGGGAGAATTCGACACCATTGTCCAGGGTAATGGAGCGAAACATCGTCCGAAAAAGCTCGCCGCCCAACTGCCGTTCAAGCTGGTCAAAGGCCTGTCTAACCGCAACCGCGGCCTTATTTGGAAGTTTAAGTATCACTTCAAGCCGGGTCTTTCGTTCCACCAGGGTAAGTAGGCACTCCCGTGATTCCTTGTGTCCACTTGTCCACTGTACACCGCGTCTCCTTCCCAATGCCCTGCTCATTGACGCGTAACAATATCCTTGGGACGTTTTTCTATGCTCCTTACTGCAAACGCAACGGTGGCGTGCTCGGACATCCTGGCCTAAAGGATCCTTACCTCCCCGGTCAGCATTGTTTTTGGCCGATTTTGCGTTCATATCATATAGAGAATCTCATAATTGCGCCCGATTACCGTAATGCTTGCGCCAAACTCCTCCTGCCATGTGGGCAGGAATTCTTCGATATGCTGTATTGTCATGCAATAATCATAATCGAAATTGCCAACCTAATGCAGGCTTCATCCATGCATAGTCTCGCAAAGTTGTGCAGATGATTGTTGATTCTTGCAAAGCTATATCAGGAATAGAAAAAGCAGGCAAAACTCAAGATCAGGATAGATCGATGAATTGATAAAGCAACAAGTGGTGCATAATGGATTTATAAGAAAGCAATCCGAGTATGCGATGATTTTTTGCAAAAATACTTATTTGTTCTTGACAGATTATGCATCTTGAAGGAAAATTGTCACATGGCTGAAAACGTTTTTAGATTATCAGCCACTGAAGGTTCTTAGGCATTTAACAAGTCTTCCTGACATCTGTGATTTAATTAGATGCTTATGATTTATGGTTGATTAATATGATCCTGTTTTGGGGATCTTAAAATCATAGGGCGAGAGGAGGACATTATGAAAAGAATACTCTCAGTATTCATAGTTCTATTGCTTATAGCTGGAGCAATAGGTACCGTCGGTGCTCAGGCTCAAAAACGGTATAAATTCGTGGTTATTACCCATGCAACCGCTGTTCCATTTTTTGTTCCGGTTAGAAAAGGTGCTGAAGATGCAGGCAAGCTTGTTGGAGCGGATGTTGTATATACTGGCCCAACCGGTTTTGATATTCAGCAACATGTTGAATTTGTAAAATCAGCAATTGCGCAGAAGGTTGATGGCATTGCCATGACAATGCCCGATCCGAATGCATTCAACGCCGTAGTCAAAGAGGCGATGTCAAAAGGTATACCTGTTATTGCCATAAATGCAGATGCCCCAGAAAGTGGAAGGCTCGCCTATATTGGCCAAGGAAACTATGAAGCTGGGCGATCAATGGGAATGCAGATCGTAAAACTGCTGCCAAATGGTGGAGATGTGCTTTTAACAATTCATACTGCGGGTGCAGAGAATCTTGAAGACAGGATTCGCGGCATCAAAGATATACTCGATGCTCAAGGCGGTAAGTTCAAATATCGAGTGGTCGCGACAGGTACTGATATGGTACGTGCAGTCTCTCTCATTTCTAGCGCCCTGCAAGCAAACCCAAACATCAAAGGCATGTTTGGAGTGGAAGAAGTAACAGGGAGCGCAATTGCCCAAATCATCGAGAGAGATCGCCTCAAGGGGAAGGTTATGGCTGGTGGTTTTGATCTTGTTACAGATGAACTTGTTGCAATCCAAAAAGGTAATATGCAGTTTACTATTGATCAGCAACCGTATCTCCAGGGGTTCCAGGGTGTTATGGAGCTATATCTTCTCAAGAAGTTCAATCTTACTCCATGCGATATAAATACTGGTATTGCACCTGTCACGGCTGAAAATGTAAATGAAGTCATGAAACTTGCAGCCGAAGGCTATCGTTAGAATTCATTTGGCGTCATAAAAATTGGCTCTTCCATCTGGAGACGGTGTCTTGAGGCACCGTCTCCTCGATGAAAAGGAGAGTGTTTTGCAGAGTCTATTATCTGTACTAAATATCTCAAAGCATTTTGGCAATATTCATGCTCTGAGAAATGTATCTTTAGATATTTCACCAAAGAAAATTATCGGTCTGGCCGGCGAGAATGGCGCAGGCAAATCGACGCTTGTCCGAATTATTTGCGGGGCTATTCCTTGTGATTCAGGAGAAATGAAATATCAAGGTAGACCATATAAGCCTCATGATGTATCGGATGCCGAATCTCTGGGGATAAGCGTTTTTCATCAAGAGATTCCTATTTGTCCACATCTTTCAATTGCGGCAAATGTGTTTCTTGGGCCAACTATCCCTTCTCTTAGAATAAGGCCTGATTGGAAATTCATGAATAATCGCTGCATAGAATTGTATAAAAAATTCCTGGACGAAGATATCGATCCGACCATTCCAATTGGAGAATGTTCTGCTGCCGAGCAGCAATTGGCTCTTCTGGTCAGAGTATTGTCTCGAAATGCAAAGCTTGTGATTCTCGATGAGCCAACTACAGCATTGTCTGCGCCAGAAGTAGAAAGACTTTTTGATTCGATAAAAAGACTGAGAGATGAGCAAGGGATTGGTTTCATATTTGTAAGTCATTTGCTCGATGAACTTATGGAGCTATCCGATGAGGTTTTTGTTCTAAGAGATGGAGAAAATGTAGGCCATCTCTACAAAGCCGAGTTTTCAGCCAAAGAATTATCGAGGCTTATCGCTGGAAGATCAATCGATGTGCAACATCGCAGCGCAAAGGGTTTTGCCGAAGCAGAGATTACTCTTGAAGCAAGATCCATCTCATTATCGAAATCTTACGAAGATATTTCTTTTTCCGTCTATAAAGGTGAAGTCTTTGGTATAGCGGGCTTACAGGGATCGGGAAGGTCCGAAGTCATTTCGAGTCTTTTTGGATTGCCGCCGCCAGATAAAGGCTCTGTCATTATCCAAGGTAATGATCTTGGGAGGATAACTATATCTAAAGCGATTACCGCGGGTGTTGGTTACTTACCAGAAGATAGGAAAACCAAGGGCATTTTCCCAGACCTAAATATAGCAAAGAATATTGGCATTGTGAGTATTGCTCAATCAAGAGATCTAACTAGCTATAATGAGGAAGAGTATATAGAGCTAGTAGATACTATGGCCAGCAAGCTTTCTATAAAGATTTCTAATCCTAAAGATTATATATCTACCTTGAGCGGAGGAAATCAGCAAAAGGCTATGCTTGCACGTTGGCTTGCTCTATCTCCATCGATTCTCGTACTCAATGAACCTACCAGAGGCGTAGATATTGGGGCTAAGAGCGAGATTGCCAAGATCATATCCGATATGGCAGAGGCAGGCTGTACGATAATAATAGCATCGTCAGAAATGGAAGAGCTTTTGCTTATGTGCGATCGAATTATGGTTATGAATCGGGGTAGGGCAAGAATTATCCTTGAAAAGGAATCTTTGACAAGGGAAAATCTTTTCTTTTATGCAATGAGTTAAATAAAAAAGGAAGGGCTCATGAACAAAGCACCAACCAAGGATCATAGAAGTAAATCCAATATAGTATTGGGGCGCGATTTTGGTGTTCTGATTGCTGCTATATTGATTGCAGTTTTTTTTACAATTGCTTCGCCCGTCTTTCTTACTGCATATAATTTTTTTAATCTTCTGCGACAGACCGCCCAGCTCGGCATAATTGCCATGGCCATGACAATGCTCATTATTTCTGGGGAATTTGATCTCTCTGTAGGAGCAATATATGCAGTGACAGGGGTCCTTACCGGAATACTGGTAAAGAATATGGGTTTGAATATTTGGTTAGCTGCATTTATCGGATTTCTAGCTGCTCTTGTCCTTGGCTTCGTTAATGGTACTCTCATTTCCATTACAAAAATCAACTCATTTATCGGGACTCTCTCAACTCAGATGATATTCCGAGGAATTGCTATGGTGCTATCTCAAGGCCAACCAATATCGTTTCTACAGAGCTCTCTGTTTTTTGATGCCTTTGGGAGGGCTGAGATCTTTGGAAATATTCCGGTGCAGATTTTATGGCTTTTGGCATGGACATTGATCTCATTTTATCTCTTACACAGGACATCTTTTGGAGTGAAAGTATTTGCCACAGGCGATAACCGGCTTGCAGCCGATCTTTCAGGAATAAAGACAACTCGCGTCAAGAAGACATGCTTTATTATTACATCCGCTGCAGCAGGTTTATCTTCGCTTATATCCCTGGCTTTTCTAAAAACAGTTACGCCGACTCAAGGCTCTGGTCTTGAACTGGAAGCGATAGCCGCGGGAGTTATTGGAGGAACTTCGATGTCGGGAGGGGTTGGAAGTATCCTGGGGACCTTTATTGGCACATTTATAATGGCTGAGGTCAGAACAGGGCTGGTTTTGATGGGTACCGACGCCTATGTACAGGATGCCTTTGTAGGATTAGTTATCGCCTTGGCCGTTATTATCAATGTGAGATTTAGCATTTCCAAAGGTCGCTCCTGAGCCGCAAAATGCTAAACACTTGAAAAAGAACCCGATTGAGGATTAATATCGGCAGTTGATAATCATGAATTTTAGCATTCGCGCTATAGCTCCGATAGAAGCGGAGACTTATTATTCCCTTGTCAACGAAGTAAAAGATGAAGGGAAATACCTATTTTCGACCATTCGCATTCCGCTCGATAATATGAAGAAGTACCTTGCCCAACACAATGGGTCTTCCAATCCGGTGCTAGGGGCTTTTGATGATAAGGGAACACTTCTAGGCTGGATTGACATAAACATAAGCAATATCGAGGAGCTTATGCACATTGGTACCATTGCTATGGGTGTTCGAAGGATCCATAGAGGGCAAGGCATTGGCGGTGCTCTTCTCGATGCATGCATTTCTCAAGCAAGAATGCTTGGTCTCGAAAAATTAGAACTTGAGGTTTTTGCCTCAAATTCAGTTGCCCGCGCTCTTTATAAGAAAAAAGGCTTTTTCGAAGAAGGTATTCGTCTCAAGAAGCGAAAGTTCGAAGGACATTACGATGATTTGGTCTGTATGGGTCTGTTTCTATAGAGATAAATCCTTCTGCATAAATACCTTTGTGAAAAATGAGTTCTGCGAGCCTTCTGCTATACTTGATGCAAAATGCCATTCGACCTTTTCCATAACTTGGAGAATGCCCTTTTGTCTGGCATAATGAGCGGCTTCTCTATGATCTTCGGCGAAATACAAATCGATTTAATGGTTAGGGCTCCTGGCATCTAATAAAGTACAGATAGTTCTTTCCAGCCAGTCTTATTATTGTGGAATTCGTTTTGTGTTAGAGATATTGCCCTAAAACTGGGCCCCTAACATTATTTCATCTCCGCTAGCAGTCTCTTTGCGTTTTCATTGCCCATCGAGGATGCTTTCTCCAGATCGGCCTTGGCCAAGTCTGGGCGCTTAGTGTCTTTGTAGAGCTCACCGCGGAAATACCAGGCATCGCTATTGGCCTTAGGAGAGGATCCAAATAAGGCAATATACTCATCGAATAGTTTTTCGGCTTTCTTGCGATCCTGGCCTGCAATTCCCGGCAAGACCTGCCAAAAGCGACCTAATGCCAGAATTGGACCACCATTATCGTAGGTCTTATCGAATTTATAGGCATTCTCAAAGCCCATTTGCGTCTTGCCTTTTAGCCCTTCGGTCAAGGCTGTAAGTACACTGACGCAATCCGAGTAGGTTCCCACGCAAAGGCCATAGTAGTACCATCCTTCGATGCCGCTCGGGTTCAGATTAAAGGCGATCTCCCCATATTTCATGCCTTCTTTAGCTGCTGCGCGAGCGGTTTCTTTCCAGCTGGTAGTTTTGTGTACAACGAGATAATCACCATAAGATCGCGCGGCGCGGGCAGCTTGCCAATTCAAGGTGTAATCCTTGGGGGCGGAAGCGGCTAGTTTGACGGCGTTTTCGTAAGCAGCCTTAAGTTCGGCTTCGGTTTGTGCAAAAGCGGGGACAATGGCGAAGACAGTTAGGATTGCGAATAATAGCAAAAAGCGTTTCATCAAAGATGCCTCCTTGTGAAAAAGCTATCCTGCTGTGAGTTAGCGGTCAAGAGTCCTTAACTGCAAAAAATTGAAAAAACTTGCCGATAAACGTTGACATATAAATTTAATGGTGCGATAATCCCGAAACAAAAGTTACCAAGATTAGATCTGGAGAAAATGAAACGCATGGTTTTTGATAAGATCAGGAAAATGCTTCCTGAAATGGCCAATAGCTATCAGAAGATCGGCTCTTATATGCTGGATCACGAACAGAGTGTTGCTTTTTCGTCAATCCACTCGATAAGCAAGTCCATTGGCGTAAGCAGCGCGACTCTTGTCCGATTCGCAAAAAGCTTGGGGTTTCAAGGATATCAGGAATTCAAGCATGAAATTCAAGATGAAATAAGGCACAGATTGAATCCTTATGACAAGATTGCTCTGAGCGAACTGGATATCTTGCCAGGGGAAAAACGTCTGCAAAAGTTATTCCAGAATGAATACAATAATACCCGCAGCACTTTTGCCAATATAAAGATCGCTGATCTGGAGATAATGGGAGAAGGCATAAAGAAGGCTCGCAGGGTATACCTGAGTGCATTTGGGGCAACTACCTATGTGGCACATATTTTCAAATATACTTTGATGAGTTCTTTAGAAAAAGAAGTATATGTAGTTTCGGGCTCGGTCTCGGATTACGCTCCGGTGCTCAAATCTTTTTCGAGCGAAGATGTTATGTTTCTAATGACATTTCCTCCATACTCGTCGGAAGTAAGGCATGTGGCAAAAGTAGTAAAAGAAAAGGGCGGTTCGCTGTTTCTTTTTACTGATTCAGCTTCATGTCCTGTATATTCGGAAGCAGATGAGGTCATACGTTGTATCACTAATTCGCTATTGTTGACCAATTCTTTTGCCGGGCTTATATCGATTTTACATGTACTGGTGCAAATGGTGTACCTAGATGAAAAGGAAAGCGCGGCTATGAGTAGGCAGAACACCATATTGATGCAAGAAAGCGGGTACCTGGTTATCAGTAATCCGAAAGAATAACAAATCCAATACAAATTATGGAGCACAAGATGAGTATGTTATTGCTGAAAAATGGAGAAGTATATGCACCCTGTCCGCTTGGATCCAGGGATATTTTGATTGGAAGCGACAGGATTATCTCAATTGGTTCTGATATCGATTTATCCGATTCGATTCCGGATGTCGAAACGATAGATGCCTCGGGATGTATCGTCGTTCCAGGATTGATAGATGGGCACCAGCATTTTATAGGCGGCGGAGGGGAGGGAGGATTTGAAACCAGAACTCCAGAACTTCAGATATCAATGAATTTTCTAAACGGTGTTACTACAGCTATAGGGCTCTTGGGAACAGACTCTCTAACTCGGTCGCTCGAAGATCTCTATGCAAAAACCAAGGCTTTCAATATCGAAGGTATGACTGCCTTCATGCTTACCGGGGCCTATTGGTATCCTTCGCCAAACATAAGCGGCTCGGTTTCCAGGGATATTCTGTTTTGCGATCCTGTGATTGGGGTAAAGCTTGCTCTATCGGATACTCGCGGACCATATATGGATGCTGCGGATCTTGCAAGGCTTGCATCGGATGTCTTTGTAGCAGCTCTAATTGCGAACAAACCTGGAATAATCACAGTCCATACTGGCATTAGGCCAGAGGCGCTTGATCTCATTATGGAGGTGATAAAGAATCCCGGCATCAGGCCAGCCATGTTCGTTCCGACGCATATCAACCGCAAAAATCCGAAGTTATTGGAGCAAGTATTTGAACTGGCCAAATGCGGAGGAATGGTCGATGCCACATGTCGCAAAGACGTGAATCCCGATTCTGAAAACATGAGCGCTGCCGATTTTGCAATGCTCGCCAAGGAAAATGATCTTTTGGATCATGTTACCTTCAGCTCTGATGCTGGTGGTTCGCTTCCAGAGTGGAATGGAGATCATAGCAGAATTACCGGAATGGGTATCGGAACTCCTGAGACACTGATGTTCGAGTTAAGGAATCTTGTTCAGAAAAAACATTTGCCATTGGAGGAAGCTCTCTTGCCTTTGACATCCAATCCGGCCCGAATCTATGGATTGGAGGGTAGAAAGGGGGCAATTAGAAAAGAGGCAGACGCGGATATTCTGGTATTGGAATCCGATGGGCTCGAGATTCGGGACGTAATAAGCCGTGGGCGTTTAGTCGTTCGCAGGGGCGAAGTCATCAAGAAAGGTTATTTTGAATGAACTCACCGACAAGCAAAAGATATCTCGCTATTAAGCAAGAGATTGTTCACACAGAGGATGAAGCATGAAGGTTTTTATTTCTGTAGACATGGAAGGCATTCATGGTGCTGTCTCATGGAGCGATATGGAAGGCAATGGCCACCAGACAGTGTATGAGAATGCATGGAAAGAATTGTCTTGGATAATAGAGGGAATAAATAGATCGAAGTATAACGATGAAATCAGAGAAATATGTATATGCGACTCCCATGCCAGGGGCGAAGGGATTCCGTTTAGAAGTTTTGGCGATTCGCGAGTTACCTTGATTCGTGGCTATCCACGTCCTTTCTATATGCTCGAAGGCCTGGACGAGAGTTTCGATCTTTTGATGCTCGTGGGATATCACGCAAAAATTGGGGCCTTGCATGGATTGATGGACCATAGTTATTCATCCTCATGTATTTATTGTGTACGGTTGAATGGCCAGGAAATGTCCGAAGCGGACATAAATGGCATGCTTGCTTCTCATTACGGAGTACCCATATGTTTTGTATCTGGCGATGATATTCTCAGGAAGGAAATAGAAGAGCATTTTTCGATTTTACCTATATTTGTTTGCACAAAGCAGAGTCTTGGTCGATTTGCAGCTAAGATGTACTTCGAGGAAAACTTAAAGCCTGAGTTTGTCGAAGGCGCAATGCAAGCCATCGACAGGAAAGATGTATTCAAGCCACTTAATCTAGCGCCAGTTTACGATCTCGAGATCGATTTTGCCTCTACCGCGATAGCGGATGCTGTTTCTGTGATACCAGGGTTGGAACGAATGGAAGGCAGGCGCGTGCTCTATAGGTCTACCGAAATGAAAAGCATATATCGAATGATTCATGCATCCGCAATGCTAGGCGGTAAGTTTGCGGCTTTCACTTGATAAAAAACACCTATACAAGCTTTTTATTCCTTTTGGGAGAAAAACTTATTTATATGGAAAAGAAACTAAAGCTGCGTTGCAGTTATAGAATATCTTCAAGGGGGGTTATTGACATGAAGAAATTTCTGTCGATTGTACTTATCTGCCTTGCTTTGGGTGGAATGGTTTTTGCACAAGCAAAGAAGGGACCAACTCTGCGAAACAGAGATCCTGATACATTGGTCTTTGTCCTTGCTGCTGCTCCACAGCCGCTCGATCCAAACATATACACGACTCTGAACGAAGCGCAGATAATGCGAGAGATCAATGAAACACTGGTGGGGATGAAGTCAGACAATACCTTTTATCCGGTGTTAGCCGAGACGATTCCAACGATTCAGAATGGGCTTGTTTCCAAAGACGGTTCTGTCTACACGATTAAGCTCCGAAAAGGCGTAAAATTCCACAATGGCAATCCATTTACCGCCGACGATGTAGTTTTCTCATTCAATCGAATTCTGCACCACCCGAAGTCGAGTTCCAAGAGCATGTTCAGTGCGGTTCTTTCCGTAGTCAAAGTAGATGATTACACAGTAAAAATTACCTTTGGCAGACTTAAAGATCCTGAATATGCGACTATTGCATTGACCTCATGGGAAGATCGCGCAAAGTATATGACGGCTTCTCCATACGGACCAGCTCTCAACATTCTGGCACACTATTGCTCGGGTATCGAAGATAAAGAGACAGTGGAAGCTGCGGGTGCAGATTATGGTACGAAGATTGTTGTTGGAACTGGCCCCTACAAATTTGTGTCATGGCCCAATCCGCAGGAAGTCCAGCTTACGCGGAACGAAGAATGGTGGGGAGGCGCTAAATCAGTTGCTTACAAGAATGTGGTCTTTAGAGCCATGTCAGAACAACCGCAGGTCAACAATGTCTTGATAACCGGCGAGGTAGATATGGCTTTCAACCTCTCCAAGCTTGATATAGGAAATTTGGACAGAAATGGCCTTGTTATCACAACAAAACCTGGTGTTACGATATGGTACGGCGTTTTCAACATGAATTCCGATTTGGTTGGGCAGAAAAAAAATGGCAAACTTGATTTATCTGGCCAGTACACTGAAGGCGACTCCACTCATCTTAGAAGGGCAATTTTCTATTCGATAAATCCAGTGCCCTTCATCAAGCAGGTTGATATCTTCAATGGCTATGCAGTGCCAGCCAATCAAATGATGCAGCCAGGATTCTTGGGCTATGTCGAAGGTGCTCCAGCGGGTACTCCCTTTGCAGAATTCAATGAAAAGACTTGGTATTTCAACAGGGAAAAGGCAAGATCCGAATTTGCCATGCTTTCGCCGGAATTCAGAGCAAAGCTAAAGCCGGAATCAGTCACCTTGGTTGTGGGCAATGTTACCGATCGAGTGAAAATCGCTAATAATATCAAAGATCAGGTCAAGACGACTCTCGGAGTTGACTTGATAAAGGTAGTTCCAATGGTGAACGCGCAGATTATACAGCAGAGCAAGACTGGCGATGGCTACGACATGGTGGTAACCGCCTGGTTCACGCCCACTATGGATCCCGATTATACTTGCATCATTTACGGCGGCGACTCTATAGGAACCGGAATGAATGGCGCACTCTACAACAATGACATTGTCAACAAGAACATTCAAATTGGCCGCTATTCACTCGATCGTAAGATCCGAGAAGAAGCCTACATAAAAGTGCAGACCCAGCTCATGACGGATAAGCCGTATTTCCCAATGGTATACGAAAACGTGTTATTCGCGTCGCATCCAAGAGTGGGTAACCTGGATCAGGCGATATTCAAGACAAAATTGGTCGATATTCATCTTTTGACTAAGCTACAATAGTCCTTTTGAGATGCATGCCTGCTCCATGCAAGCGGGGCAGGTATGCTTTTAAAATTCTGATATCGCCATTCGTTCCAGATCAATATTTCCGAAAAGGTTCTGTTATGTTCAGATATATAATGCGTCGAATACTGATGCTTATTCCGGTTCTATTAGGTGTGACATTCATTGTTTTTTCTCTAATGTATATTACTCCCTCGGATCCCGCTCAAATGATGTTGGGAGCAAATGCTTCACCAGCAGCATATAAGCAGATGAGAGAGGACATGGGTTTGAATGCGCCTTTCATTGTGCAGTATGGAAGATTTCTCTTTGGATATAAGCACCCTATCTTTGGTTATAAGGGACTATTGTTTGGAGACCTTGGCAGGTCCTATGTGTCGAATAGGATAATATTCGAGCTCATTTTCAGCTCTTTTCCTAATACGCTTATCCTTGCAGTCGGAGCGCTAATTCTTGCTATAATACTGGGTATTCCGATTGGAATCATCTCTGCAACAAAACCATACTCTGTGGCTGATATGGTTTTTACGGTTTTTGCTCTCCTGGGAGCATCGATGCCAGTATTCTGGATTGCAATGGTGCTCATCTATACCTTTGCCAACAACTTACGCCTTTTCCCTGCCATAGCCAATCCGCGGGATTTATTGTCTCTTGTGCTGCCAACAATAACTTTGAGCATGAATTCGATGGCCATCATTATGAGAATGACACGTTCATCAATGCTCGATGTCATGCAGCAGGATTACATCAGGACAGCGAGAGTAAAAGGCATGGACGAAAAGACAGTGGTCTTTAAGCATGCCTTGCGTAATGCCCTCATTCCAGTAGTCACAGTCGCAGGTCTTCAGTTTGGAAGTCTTCTTGGTGGAGCCGTTCTGACCGAAAAGATTTTTTCCTACCCCGGACTTGGTTCTATAATGGTGGATGCAATATTTCAAAAAGACACGCCGCAGATTCTCGGATCGGTATGTTTCGTTGCAATAACATTCACCATCATAAATCTTGCGGTCGACATTCTATATGGATTCATCGACCCACGCATTAAATCCGCTTTCTCGAAAAAGAAAAAAACAGTGCGAGGCGACCTATGAGTAACCAGTCATTTTTGAGATTCTTGAAGCGGCAATCAAAGAATATTTCTCAATTCTGGAGGCAATTCTCAAGGAACAAACTCGCAGTTGCAAGCTTGATTCTAGTTTTGATATTCGCGCTTGTTGCTATTTTTGCTGACATTCTCTATTCGTATGATTTTGTTACTTCGAATTCGCTCGAGAATGCGCTTCTCAAGCCCGGAGAAACCAGTACGGTCTATTTTCAAGAGAAAGATATAGAGCACACTTTCATCCTTGGCTCGGACAATTATGGTCGTGATATTCTCGGCAGGCTGGTCCATGGTGCAAGAATCTCTATGATCATCGGTTTTGTTACTGTAGCGATGGCGGTTGTAATAGGTGGCATTTTAGGAGCTATTGCTGGATATAAGGGAGGGTTATTCGATACACTCATTATGCGACTTACCGACATAATCCTTTCTATTCCGACCATTCTAATGTCGATTGCCATTGTAGCTGCGCTTGGGAATAGCTTTTTCAATTTGCTGATTGCTATAAGCACATCCTTGATTCCTGGCTATATACGAATAGTCCGCGCTTCTATTATCTCGATCAAAGACCAGGAATATGTTGAAGCAGCGCGCGTAATAGGTGCAGGAGATTTTCGGATCGTGCTCAGGCACATACTGCCAAATATCACCTCTCCGATCATTGTTCAGTCTACGCTCAATGTAGGCTCATCGATACTCTCTGCCTCTTGGTTGTCTTTTTTAGGACTAGGAATTCTTCCGCCAAAACCAGAATGGGGCAATATGCTTTCCGAGGCTCGCGAATTCATTCAATACGCGCCGCATCTCCTATTTGCACCCGGAATAGCCATCCTGCTCACCGTATTGGCCTACAACATCATTGGCGATGGATTACGCGATGCTCTAGACCCAAAACTCAGGCGTTAGGAAGCTGATTATGGATAAGATTCTAGAAATAAAAGATCTACATGTACACTATTTTTCAAATCGAAGAACGGTCAAGGCGGTTAATGATCTTTCGCTGGATATGCAGAGAGGTCGAGTATTGGGTCTTGTTGGCGAGACGGGAGCGGGTAAGACAACGCTAGCACTTTCGATACTCAACATGATACGTGCACCCCAAGGCAAGATCATCTCTGGATCCATTCGCTTCAACAATACAGATATTCTCGGCATGTCCAATCAAGAGCTGCGAGAAATGCGGGGAAAAGATATAGCAATGATTTTTCAGGATCCTATGACCGCTCTCAATCCTGTGCTAACCATTGGAGAACAGATCGCTGAGACAATCTATAAGCATGAAAAGATATCTAAGGCTGAGGCTTGGTCGAAGTCTGAGGAGATGCTCGAAACTGTCGGCATACCTGGCGTCAGAGCAAAGGAATATCCCCACCAGTTTTCAGGTGGAATGAAACAGCGCGTCGTAATAGCCCTTTCATTAGCATGCAATCCAACGCTTCTTCTGGCGGACGAGCCTACAACAGCCCTGGATGTCACGATTCAGGCGCAAGTTCTCGATTTGATGCGCGGCCTCATAAAAACCAATAATACATCGGTTCTATTTATTACCCATTCGTTAGGGCTGGTTGTCGAGAACTGTGATGAGGTAGCGACCATGTATGCAGGAGAAATCGTGGAGTATGGCACGGTAGAACAGGTGTTTGGGAATCCGCTTCATCCTTATACAAGAGGTCTTTTGGGTTCTCTCCCTGATTATAGCAAAGGCTCTCCTCGTCTCCGGCCAATACCCGGGCTTATGCCCGATCCAACCAATTTGCCAAAAGGATGTTATTTCAGCCCGCGATGCCCTAATGTAATGCCTGAGTGTCACGAGGTTCATCCGCAAAACACTTCTATAGAAGGCCATTTGGTGAAATGCCATCAGTGTCAGGAGAATTTGCATGTTGAATAATCAATCTGAATTGCCCATTTTGCGAGTAAAAAACCTCAAAAAATACTTCCATGTTGCTAGAGGGACTCTCCATGCAGTGGATGACATTTCCTTCGATATAAAAAGGGGAGGAACACTTGGTATGGTCGGCGAATCCGGTTGTGGCAAATCTACTACTGGAAGATTGCTTGTTCGCCTTCATGAATCAGACGGAGGTTCTATCAATTATGGCGGAGTTGAGATTACAAAAGCTCCGCAAAAGGAAATGAAGACACTGCGCACCAAAATGCAGATGATTTTCCAGGACCCATATTCCTCTATCAATCCTCACCATACTGTTGCATCGATCATCGGTGAGCCGCTCAAGATATATAAAAAGGTAAGAAATATGCAGGAATATGAGGAAAAAGTGCGATCGCTCATGGAAACTGTCGGTCTAGCTGATAGATTGTATGATGCCTATCCACATGAATTAGATGGAGGCAGAAGACAGCGTATCGGCATTGCGCGTGCCCTTTCGCTTGAACCTCAATTCATTGTCTGCGATGAGCCAGTCTCTGCCCTGGATGTATCGATTCAAGCACAGATACTCAACTTGCTCATGGATCTTCAGGACTCTTTAAACCTAACATATCTTTTTATTACTCATGATCTCTCGGTGGTAAAGCACATATCTGATGAAATTGTTGTCATGTACCTTGGGCAGATCGTAGAGAAAGCAAACACCGATGAGCTCTTTAAGCATCCAATTCATCCCTATAGCAAGGCTCTGGAATCGGCTATTCCTATTCCAAGACTCAATGCCAGAAAGGAACGGATAATTCTAAAGAGCGAGGTTGTGTCGCCAATAGATCCAAAGCCAGGTTGTCGCTTTGCACCGCGCTGTAATTATGCCGTCGCAGCTTGCAGCGAATCTGATCCTATTCTCAGAGAAATATGTCCAGGTCGTTTTGTGGCCTGCCATCGCGCAGAAATGTTCGTCTGAAAGTCAGTTCTAGCGCTAACAGAGCTGGTGAAATCGATGGTACCCATTTTTGACATGCATGCTGACATCATCATGGATATATTGCGAAGGGAAGACATCTCTGATGAGAATTCAGTGCTTTTGAGATTCAAGCAGCATATTGATAGAATGAAAAGGGGAGCTGTCCAGGGTGCTGTCCTAGTCGACTGTCGCATGGCTGG
>ERZ1026792.712-NODE-712-length-25127-cov-4.143480_pt1 | contig 25127 bp, 25 predicted proteins | sample MGYA00520884_ERZ1026792 | MGnify/ENA primary metagenome ERZ1026792 (study PRJEB33270, sample SAMEA104284473) | anaerobic digester metagenome | biome: Anaerobic digester microbiome; feature: mesophilic sludge digester; material: Anaerobic digester biomass | place... | reverse complement strand
CCTTCTGTCCCAAGGCACGGATTCCCTCCTGACCGAGCAGATCGGCGAGCAAGGTCTTGATTTCGGCGTTCCGGTAGGTGTTGAGCTGCCGTTTGCCTTGGGCCGAGAACACGGAGGTGAAGAACGTCTCAGCACTTCCGCAGATGCTTTCCACGCAGCGCGTATAGGTCTCCACCTTGCCATCGGAAACGGTGCCGTCGTCGAGCCGCAGCCGGAACTCGACCTCGAACGGCTTGCCGCCGTCGACACCCTCCCGCAGCCCGTCGATCGCGGGCAGGTCCTCGGGATGGATAAAATCCAAGAGAGATTTTCCTTCCCTGTCTTTGGCCTGGTATCCCATGACGCTGTAAACAGAGGGGCTGATATAAATAATATTGAAGTTTTGATCGGTTAAGGCCACGATATCCTTCATGTTGTCTGTGACTAAACGTAACCTCTCCTCACTTGCGCGCAACGCCTCCTGAGCTTTTTTGCGGCCGGTAATGTTGAGTTGCGTACCGGTAAACCTGAGTGGTTTCCCTGATTCATCCCATTTGACAACTCGTCCGCGCCCCAGAATCCAGATCCATTCCCCCGATTTATGCCGCAGGCGGTATTCCATATCAACCAGTGTGCGGTCACCTGACAGGACTTCCCGCGCCCTTTCCTTGACGCCGGCCAGATCATCGGGGTGGATAATGTTGAGCCAGTCGGAAAACCTGAAAGACAGAAAATCTTCCTTTTCATATCCGAGCATGTCTATGTAGAGGTCCTCGATATACGACTCGCCCGTTTTACAGTTTACATCGTAAAGGCCCAGCTCCGCGCCGTCCAGAACCATTTCCAGCCTTTCCTGGATCGAGCGGACTGCTTCTTCACCCTTTGTGCGTTCCGTGATGTTGTGATAGAAAGTTCGAAATCCCGCGGGGTTGCCCTGCAGATCGCGGATGAGGCTGATCGTGCATTCATAGCGATTGATCTTTCCTTCTTTATTTATGGATTCAAGCTCCAGATTTCTGGCGGATACGCCGGTCTTGTAGACGCCGTTATAGATTTGGAAAATGGAATCTGCATTTTTCTGATCCACATCTTGCCGGTAGCTTCGTCCCGGCATCTCCTGGCGGCTGTAACCGATTTCCCGTCTGTATGCATCATTGAAATAAGTTAAATTGCCGGCAAGGTCGTGCTCGGCGTAGGGCTCTAAGAAGGTTTCAATCACGGCGCGATAGCGCGCCTCACTCTCCTTTAACAAATCCTGGTCCTGCTTCCGTTGGCCTGTGTGGCATTTGCGGGCGGGGCTCTCATGCATCTTTATTGATTGCGCGGGAAGTTGTTGTTCTTTCATATTTCTTGTCATTTTCACGATCATCGGGCGCGCTCCCACGGCTCTTTGGCAAAGTGCCGCGCCGGGGCTCGCTGGTAAACAAGACTACCAAAAGGAGTTACTGATTTCAAGAAGCTTTGCCCGCTTCTTCCGGTGTCCGGTTACCAATGGCCTGTCAGTATTTGCTTGACAGAAAAGCTCCCCTTACCTATGCTCATCATGTAACGAGTTGTTTTACAATTTACCATTGACGGATCAATCGGGCTGTCAGGAAGCGGTCTCGTCGCACGATGACTCCTTTCCCTTATCTGTTGCATGGTGACTAACCGCTTCGGCTTCGTTTATTTGTGTTTCATCTGCGTGATAAAACATGGTTACAGTCAATGAACAATCAAGCCGGCAAACTCTCCTAAAGAGAATTCTCAGTTTTTCGATCATTCCCAAAGAAGATAAAGATCAAACCATCCGTATGCAGCGTTTCATGATGGCTTTTGCCTCCTATACTCTTTGCTGCATTTTGGCTTATCTGTCCTATCTGGCCGGTATCATGGAATGGCGTGGTTTGATCGGCCTTCTGCTCATTTGCTCTTTTAACAACATCGTTTTCTACGTCGCTTTCAGGACAGGCCTGAACCTCAGGGCCTCGGATCCCAGTCTGACGACCATCCAGATGTGCGCAGCGGTTGTGGCGCTGACCTACGGAATGTATTTTGCGAATGAATCACGGCCTGTGCTGTTGCTTGTTTATGTTATCATCCTTATGTTCGGCATATTCAGGCTGGTCCTCAGCGGTTTTTTGTTTGTCAGTCTGTTTATGATTGCAAGCTATGGACTTAATCTTTTCCTTCTTTATCGTTTTCGTTTTCAGGACGTCAATTTCAAGATGGAGTTTCTCCATATGCTGCTTTTTGCCCTGATGCTGGTTGCCCTTTCCGTTATTGGCAGCTACATAAGCATTCTGCGCAAAAAACTTCACAAAGCTATGTGCGTGAATCTGGAGCTTTCCATCCGTGACGAACTCACCGGAGCCTATAATGTTTTTTGCAAGACATTTTTCCAGAAAGTTGCAAATCATTTTTCCATAAAATTGCAACTCCATTTTCCAGAAAGTTGCAAAATTGATTTTTCCGTTGTTGCGCATTGCAGCCGCATTTTCTTTCCCATCGTCGTTTACAATTGATCCCGTTTTATCGTTCATTTTTCCCTATGGCTGCGGTTATCAACAGCCATCCTTCCGCTTATGCTTTCAAGGGCAGCTTCAGGATGGCTATTGATAACCGCCCCTGTTGCCTGACCCTTTAAAAACCTTTTAGTCACGTTTTTTTATGCCATTTGCTGCTTTATGCCCTCCTGGTGTTTCGTTGAGGCGATGGAGCCATAAAGGTCATTAATGCTGGATTCCCTAAGTCTATTGTTTTCCCCCGGGAACAGCAAAAGGTAGCAGTGATGCATGAGTCTTCCCACCAGAGCGGCGGTCATCTGCTCATCGTAGAGGACATTGACCCACCGGGAGAATTCCAGGTTTGTGTTGAGGATGACGCATTTGTCCTCATGTATCTCGGACAGGTAATCAAACAAGAGCTGTGCTCCGGTCCGGTCGTAGGGAACGTATCCCCACTCGTCCAGGATGATGAGGGAAGCCTTGCGAAGTTTTTTCAAAAACGCTCCCAGCGTCCCGGCCTTTTTTGTTTCCGAGAGCTGGTTGACCAATGCCGCAGTGCGGTAGAATTTCACAGGGATACCCTTCTGGCAGGCGCTTACGCCGAGCGCCGTGGAAAGCATGGTTTTGCCTGTTCCTGTTCTGCCGTACATGATGATGTTTTTGTTTTCCCTGATGAATTCAAGGGATTTCAACTTCTCCGGGGTTAAGCCGGAGGGAAGAGTAATCTCATCGAAACGGAATCCGTCAAACGTCTTGATACTGTAAAATCCCGCGCTGTTGATCAGCTTGGCCGTGCGTCCCAATTCGCGGTTTCTCAGCTCTCCTGCTAAAAGCTGATACAGGTATTCCTGATGGGATGTGCCGTCAGTTGTTTGGGATCTCTCAGCAAGATTACGACTGAGCTTTAATCTTTTGCAGCAATTGATGATTTCTTCTTCAAGCATTTGCGACACCTCCCTTCATGAGGCAGGCATCGTAATCGCCAAGATTGCTTTGCATCTGACCGACTTCAGGTATTTGGGCGTCAATAGACATCGGCGGCAGTTCCGGAACATCGGCATAAATCCGCCGGTAGAGATTTCTGAGACTCTCCGCGTCGGCGGCACCATAACCCAGCGCTTCCCTGACCGTGTAAAGGGCGCTGTCAAAACCCGTCCTGTCCGTCAGCTCCGCCAGAACCTTGAGCACCTTGCCTGTTTCTGCATTTGATAATCCTCCGATGAACTGTTTCATATCCGGCGGCATCAGCTCATAGATGCCGGAATACTTCAAGGCCCGCGGACGGATGGAAAGCTGCCTCAAATAAGGAAACCAGTCCATGCTCTGCTGCTTGGTATCCCCGTAAAGGCGGCGATGTCTGACAATCTCGCGCAGGTTTTCATCCAGGACAATGATAAAAGATGAGGTCATCTTCAGATGCACTCCCGTATTGGCGTATTTTGGCGACACCGAATATTCGTGCATCCCATTGTGCAGGGTAAACTTTCCCCAGTTGTTGGTCGTCACACTTCTTGAGCCGCTCAGATCAAAGAAGATTTCCGGCAGCTTATGGCAGTGTTTCAAATCTTTCACAAAACGATCCTGGATCGTCTCGTTATGACGGTAATGCTCCCTCTCGGCATCACGATTGCACAAATAAAGAAGCTTTTGATTGAAATCAGCAAGCGATTGAAACTGCGGGATCGGAACCAGAAAATTGCGTCGGTGGTAGCCAACCTTGTTTTCGACATTGCCTTTCTCGTGTCCCTCGCCCGGATTCATGAACACCGCGTGTATTCGATAATGTTGTGCAAAGCGCTCAAAGCGTTCCGTCGTCCGGCGCTTGCCTCCCCGAATCACCTTCGTGACAATGGTCTTGGTATTGTCGAACCATAACTCATCGGGAACGCCGCCAATGTGCCGAAAGATAGAATCGAGGCCCTCCAGGAGACATTCCATGTTCTCACCATAAAACAACTGCAGGTAGCCCTTGTTGCTGTATGGAAACGAAACCTCAAGGTATTTGCCGGAAATCCTCCTGCCGTTTTCATAAAAATCCGCCGCCCCAAAATCCACCTGCGCTTCTCCAGGACGATGTTCCAGTGGCAAAAAACCCTTCTTAGCTCCGCTGAAAACCTCTCTACGCTTAAAAGCATAATACGAGGCAACCGTCCGGTAAGATACGCTAAACTCCGAGAATTCCTCTTTGAGACGATTGAATACCCTCTGGGCAGTATGGCGCTGCTTCCGGGGAGCATTCTTGTCACATTCAAGCCATTGGTCAATGGTCGCTTTGAAAGGATCCAGCTTGGGGAAAAAATGCCTTTCTATGGCAGGCTTAACCAAACGATCGTTAAAGTCAGCTTTGTCAACGTATTTCCGCACCGTCTTCCAGTCCAAATCCATATCAGATGAAATCTGCGAAATCTTTTCACCTTTGAAAAAAAACCGAAATCTAACCTCTTGTATCTTATCCATCGTAAGCATACTCCTCTCCTCCTCGTACCATTTATTCAGATACAAGGGCCTATGATGGGACGCTTTATGCATGCAACAGGGTTTGCAACTTTATGGATTTTCCAATTGCAACTTTATGGATTTTTGTTTTGCAACTTTCTCCATTTTTTGCTTGCAACAAATACCTGGGGGTGTCGATCGCCATTAACGTTTTTGTTATAATATTATCATCTATTTTAACGTTGTTAGTAGCTGACGGAATAATTCATCGTTCTTTTCAACGAGCGAGCCAATGACAATGGCATTCGGTGCATTTATTTTATGAAATATTACCACTTCTGAAGTCACTGTTTTGTCTCCCGATTTGTCTGTTTTAAAATCTCGCCGATATGCTACGAAATCATTACCTTCGTATTTATAAATAGCTGTTACTTGCCTGGGAGCTGCAAACCAAGAACCTTTTTGATGAACTATCCAGCTATTACCTTTAGCTGCGTATTCTTTTTTGCGTAGATCATCAGGCGTGAGCATGTAAAGCTTCTCGTAATATTCCTTTGTAGAATTAAATGCCGAGCAAAAGTCTTTATTAGCTTCTCTTGATTCAGGCAGGGCGCACCCCATTAATTGCTCGCTATCTTGATATAAAAAGAAACTTTTTTCATTGTCTATTAGAAAAGTAATTGTTTTGCCATCAGCGGAGATGTCTTGATTGCTAAACCATTCTTTTGAAATTACTGCGGAAAGGCCAAAGAAATTTATTTTGGTTTGACCGTCATGGGAAGGTGAATGTAGTTTATCAATATCAATAACTTTTGCTTTCATATAGTATTCCGGATATGGAAATTGAAATGGATTGAATCTGTAGTTTTCAAAATCCGTGCATAAATTGTTGTTTGTTGTGCAAGCCGCCGTTAATAACAAAACAAGGACAATTGTTATTTTTTTCATAATTACGCTCCTAAAGCTCCTTTGATAAGAGTTCTGTATTTTGAGTATCCAAACACCTTGCAAGCTTCAAAAGTACCACATCCACCCACTCGACTACGGTAAAACCGTGCTGCATGAAGAAGGGCTTTGCAGCCAGACTGGCTTCTGTGAAAAGCGAAACTCCTGGAAGCGCTTTCTCTACCTCGCGATATAGAGCAGATGCGACGCCTTGACGCTCGAAACCCGGGGCGGTGTAAAAAAACTCGATGTGACCGTTGGGCTCGTAACAAATGAACCCGACAATCGCACTCTTCTCGATTGCCAGAAGAATCCGCAGGCCAGACAGGCGAGCTGCCCACGCATTCCTCTGTGTAGCATCGTAATATGACGCTCCAAGTTCATGTACCAACATAGTAAAAACTGCCGCGACAGCGGCAATGTCAGAGTCGTTGCAGATACAACGTATGTTCATATCGGTTTTCTCCGCCCAATCGAGGCAGGGAGAAGTCACGCGACAACGAGCCTGCCTTCTCCTCCTTCCGCCCTGCGAATACCTGGTATGTGAATTTTACACATCATTAGTTACGTGCCATGTCCGGCACGCACATGCGGACCAGCGTCGGCTGAAAGCCGTCCGGTGGATCGCATTGTTAAGCACCTTTCACATTAGTGCTGATGTATTTTTTAATTGATTCAATAATTACTGTGAGCCTACTCATTGGTATTCTTGCTTTCCGATTACTATCTTCGGAACTGTTAGCTGATAGTTCCTGTGAATTCTCAAAATCAGACAAAGTCTGCTCTGTTGTTCTGGTTTTCGACCAAATTGTAAGCGTATATCGGTCACCAGTTCTTCCGCTAATGGCAAGATTGTACTGACCAAGTTGAAATCTCACTGATTTCCCATTTTTGGTAATGTTGTACTTTATTGACAAACTATCGAGCACTGGGATTACTTCGGTATATATTCGTTGAGCATTCTTCCTTTGCACAACTTCTGTTGCTGCTGATACATCTGGGTCATTAGAGATGGCAATCTCTTTGGCCTCAGGATGGTAAGCTTTAATGAAATCCGTAACAGCCTCAATTAGTGTTTCGTTGCCATCCCAGAAGAACTCACCGTCAAGCCTGGTATTGTCGAGAATTGTATGCAACATGGACTCGACCTTACGTGCATCTATATCTGTCCATGCCTTTACGATCGATATTTTTACCGGACTAGTTGTCCCCAACAGCTCTTTCTCTCTACGTTCAGGATGATCAGTCGTAATACCGATTTTCTTAATGGGAGGGAAGGCCGACTCACTATCAAACTTCTGAAGCTTCTCCGAGAATATTGGCTCCGCAATGTACAATGTGTTCTGGCTCATGACACTGTATTCCTTTGTTTAACGTTTTGCTCAGTGGCGGCGGTACGCCGTACCATTCGGCGTGTTGTTCGCAGTCAGTATATGTCCGTTCTCAGCCACTCGATATGCCGGCACAATCCATCCATGTCTGGGAACAGGATTGCCTCGTGTATTCCGTACTTGTAGAGAGTGCGCTTCAAGTCCTTGCGGAAGTCGGCCGGGATCAAGAGTCGGTCAACTCGTGTGGACTCAAATGGGACTGTAGGTTCAGGATGGATCGTGAACAGACTTGTTTGTGCGGTGATTCGGCGCGTAACGTGTCGAGGGATAAATTTGCCGAGTTTGCCTCGGTCAAATGGGTCTGGGTTCTTTTCAATGTTAATGTACTGGTTACTCTTGAAGGCGTAAACACAACTGTCGCCATCATGCTCCTTCCGCACTGCGAAGTACGCCGCGACGAGAGGATTGCGGGTCCAGTCGAGTAACCGCGTTGGCATGCCGTGGTGTTGCATGATGGCGAGCCACTCCCAGTTGTTGTCCGGTATGGTGGCCATATAGCTGACGGCCTGCTCTTTGAACAGGCGAAGCATGTAGCGTTCTTCGCGAACGGTGTCGCGTGACTTTTTGAACTTCTTGTAGCGCCCGATCTTCGGGACCAACTTGTGCTCCGTGGAGCGGACGCCACGAAAGATTACCGTTTTCCCGGAGTAGGCTTCTACCGCGCGGTGGAAATCCTCAAAGGTCGCGATTTGTTTATCTGCCATACAGCTGTCCTCTCTGCGAACGAAAAGCTAAGCAGGAACCGCGAGGCGGCGCTCGGCTTGAGTGGGTTGTTGGGCCATTATTCTATGTTTTCGCAGGGTCGCGACGACCAGAAACAATTGCAATAACATTGATTACAGAACTTGTTGCTTCAACGCATAATGCTGCATCTCGAAATTTGGCCGTGCGCCGATGTTGTAACTCAACAGCAAGATCATATGCTGCACGCGCATGGCGCCTTGCGACACAGTGAGCTGATCCAGGAATCGTGGCTGTAATGTATGCGTCGAACATTCTCTTAGCATCAGTTTCACTAGGAATCGTCTCGTCCAGAGACGGATGCTTTGCAGGATCATGGACTGCTTGAGCCAGAGAAATCAGTACTTCTCTACATAAGAGCCCAACGGCTTGGAATTGTTCTTCATCAATAGCTTTTGCAAGGCTACGACGGACTTCTCCAATAGCCCTGTCCACTCTTTGCCACCCCGTTGGTTCTACTTGAACTACGGGCCTCCCTGCTGCGTGCTGTCGAACCTGGGCAGTTAGTGGGTTGATAATCTCTGAGATAAATTGGCGACGTGATTGATACGAAGGGAGATCACCGCTTCGCCATCTTCCATACCAATCCCATAAATCCGGGAAAGGGATGTTATTAGTGATGCCCCGGTTGATTAGTTGAGCATCAATCTTCGTATAGAGTTCGTGGTATGATTCATTAATGTCATCGATGCGTGGACCGCCTGTGGAAACCGAGATTAGCATGCCCCTCAGTCGCTCAATATCCGCGATCAATTCCTTTTCCGGTGCGTCTGCCTCACGTTGTTGCAATCTCAGTAAGTACTCACGTCCGGGAATTGTGATGTGCATATCCAGATAAACGATGCCATCAAAAGAACTGGCGTCAATGGCAGTTAGGTAACCAGCTTGGACAAGTTCCCGTACAATAGAAACCGGAATATCTGAATCTTCATCAATCGGATCAGGGAGTGCATCTCGGGAAGCAAGTTCAAGAATGCGCATGTGTTCTTTCATCTGAGAACTTCCTTTTGAGGCCTAACGCTCCGCATAACCAGCAGGCAATGGTGCGCAGCGGAATTGCCAGTTCGAGTTGCTGCGGTTGTTAGATGCTCTCTTCAAAATAATCACTATCAACCTTTTTGACCGGATATAATGAAATCGTGGACACACCAACATCATGCTCGATCATCAAGCTTGTCAGTTGTGCTCCGTCAATTAAAACTATCTTACTACCGATTTGAGAAACGTAACTGCGCGCATCATAAGTGAATCTGGATGTGGTAATAAAGATGCCTTTATTTGCTCTTTGAGCTTGGAGCGCACCTGCAAATTGCATGACATCAGGACGGCCAACCGGATTGTTATCCCAGCGCTTTGCCTGAATGTACACAACATCAAGACCAAGCTTGTCCTCTTTTATGATTCCATCTATTCCGCCGTCGCCGCTCCTGCCGATAGCTTTCCCTGCATCAGTACGAGAGCCCCCGTAACCCATTTTTACCAGAAGCTCAACCACGACACGCTCAAAAAAGGATGGTGAGGTTTTCTTTAGTTTACCGAGCAATTCACCAGCCAACTCATCACGCAAATTTTCATATGCCGACTCCAATGCTTCTGATGGGGTCGCAGTTGATACTTCTGAAATCCTTTTTGATTCGATGACTTTATCCTCATTTCTTGTACCCTTGAATTGCTTAAATTCAAGAAATTCTGGATATTGCTTGAGAAGTTTTACATTTATTGTCTTGGGCTGTTTCCCGAGGAGCTCCCTTCCTCGGTCGGTAATCTGATAAAACCCCCTTCGAGTTGCTTCAAGTAACCCGGCTTTTTTCATGTAGGTCGAAGCCCATCCAACACGGTTGGCGAAGGTGGATTGTATCCTGCTAGGGAGCATTTCCTTTAAATCATCTTCTGTAAGGCTCAATTCTTTTGCAAGAGTTTCCAAGGCTTCAGTGGTTGAGATTTCAGTCCCTTTTCTCGCCGCGAACTGAAGAAGCGGCAACATCAAACTCTGGTAATCTGGAACTGCCATTTATTCATCTCCTTTGCATATCTAACGTCAAAACTAAGCCGACGTGAAACAGCGTAGCGGTTGAGCGGTCGGCTTCAGCGCCTTGTTAGCATTCATTTGGTCAGCTCTGACTTCTAAGTCTGGTTGCCGCCGCTATATAAACAATCATCGCGCGTTTGCAGTCACCAAGTGCTCGATGGGTTCCCTCAGCAGATAAGCCTCCATCTTTGGCCAGATCAGTGAGGCGATAACTCTTCCGCCCAGGCCAAGCGCGACGTGCCATCTTTAATGCACAGGAAACACGATTGTTGACCTGTTTGCCAGCTTTAGCTTTTTTAATTGCGGCTGTTAAAAAAGCCATATCAAATTCAGCATTGAAGGACACGAGTGGTAGATCACCTACGAATTCAATGAATTGGGAGAGAGCTGTCTCTAGAAAATCACCGTCTTTCTCTACCATATCCTGGGTAATTCCGGTGATTTCAGTAATTTTTTTTGGAATCTTCTTACTGGGCCGAATCAACGCTTGAAATGTATCGTGGTTACCAGAGTCTCGATTCACTCGGATTGCTCCGATTTCAATGATTTCGTGAGTGTCTGGGTTTAAGCCGGTAGTTTCCAGATCAAAAACCACAAAACGTTCCGGCAGGATTGAGAGGTCTGAACGACTTGGTTTTCTCTTTATCCACATATAAATGATCGCAGCTGCAATTATCGCTATGACAAACCAAGTCATACTCTTTCCTCAGAATGCCAACAGAGTAATCCACAGAAAAACTTCCGTCATATTAACCCTTATAAATGAAACGATTGTGCACTCATTGATGTATTGAAACACAAAGCGGGAAAAAAATCGATAATATTTCCCGCTTTAGCGCGGGGCTATAGGGAGTTTTCAGGGGCGGCCGCATAAGCGCCGCTTAACTGGCCGCAGGCTGCCAGTATGTCGGCGCCTTTGCTTTTTCGCAGCATGGCGGTGTAGTGGCGGTCGAGCAGTACCTGCTGGAATGCCGAAACAGTTTCGGGGGAGGGGGATTTTGAACTGGAGCGGAGCGATCAGACGGATTGCTGTTGTCACTTTTTATCGCTTCTTTATTTATTCCTCAAGCATACGTTCTAATTTATCAATGAGCCTGTCCAGTTTCTTTTGAAGCTTTTTATCTTCCGCGTGATTTGCCTCAGCCGCAATGAATCCGATCAAATCATCCAGATCACTTATCGAATACCTCGCCACCAGATGTTTGCCCCTCATCTCGGCTATCTTTAATCGATCGGTGAGGACTTCATCAGCAAAAGTAAGATCAAGGATTAGATCTCTTTCTTCGGGGGTAATTTTAATTTCAATCTCGTCCATTTCAGTTCGCCTTTTCAACCTTGTCATTGTTCTTTTCCTGCCTAACGCAAATATTCGATGCAAGCGGCGCGATCAGGTGGGTTGTTTTAGTCATGTGTTTATTTCTTCCAATTTGCTTCGCAGCATATCAATAGGGTGTTGATAATCAATTAAACTTAAAATAGTCCTGTTCAAGTTGTAGTTTAGCTCCGGTATATTCGTAGCTTTTATTCCGCCATCCATTTTAATGTGGCATTTTAATTGGAATGTAAGATCATTCATCGAACCGAGAACTCTGCGATTATTAGTTTTTCCGTATTGAATATCCCGGTGCTCATCAAGAACCGCTTCAATTTGCTTTTGGCTAAAATCTTCATTCAAGAGATTCTTAAACAGATGCTGCCCGAATAATATAGAAAATACTTGAAAGTCCGGCTTTGTGAGGCAAGGAATGAATATTGTGTATAAAGTGGAGTCGTTAGTCACAAGAACGCATTTGTGCCTTTCAATAATCAATAAGTTGGCGTGCCAGCTTCCCAATAAATGATTCATCGGAACTACATTCGTTGGTTCTTGTTTTAACTCCCGAAGCAATTTTTGTGTACATCGAATCACTTGCATTTGGTGATTCCTTGTATATTTTGTACGGATTTATCTTTCATCTTTTCGAGGTCAACACTGATATTCATAACAAAGAAAATAGAGTCTTTATTTGAAGCTTCGCTGGAATAACTTTTTACGCTTTTTTATTGTATCTTAGAGCTCTTGCTTAAATTGTGACGTGCACAAAGGAGTTGAATATTTTCAGCCTTCAGTGACGTACCGCCTTTTGAAAAAGGAACAATGTGATCAAAGTGAAGCTCGTCAGTGGCGCCACAAATTACACACTTGCCTCTATCGCGTGCCCATACTTCAAGTTTTACGCTGGTTGGGATAATGCGGCTATGTTCAACATGTTGATTGACGTTTTCTTCCGCGGCCAATTCATCAGATACGCTTTCGACAGCCACGAGCTTAAATTTAAATACATTCCTGACACCATCGTTTTCAATCCAAGAATCCACAAGATGAAAAAAGCCGTTATCAGTCCAAATACCGGTTTTAATCTTTTCGTAAACCTTGACGATATCCGGCCCTTTTTTGCCGGCTTTGTGCTCTTGAGCGGCTTGATGAAATTTTCCGTTTTCCGTAAGAGTGCCGCTAGGTAGCCGTTGTGGTTGATCGAAAGATTTTGGGTCAGAAACTCCCTTTCGCTTCGGCACATCATGGCCTTCGTAAATAAGCACAGCCCCGTCATCCCGTATTTCATCTCGGTAGGGGGAATTTGAGCGAACAGACATAAGAATTACCGAATGACGTCCCTTTAGCCGGAAATTCATACCGCGCTGTAGACTTGCGCCTTCCCTCTGGCACATCTGGATATATGAGATGACGTTACCTCTCACACTTCAACTCCCGATAGAGCATAAAGCCAAAATCAGTGGTGTGTCTAGAGCGACCGCCGTATATCCCGCCGGACGCCGCCCCTGGACCAGATCAAAGGTGCGTGTCTCCCGCTCATAGCGCCAGTGTCTCGTCGGTTTCTCATAGGGTGAATTGATTATCAGGCGATCTATGGTTGTACGTGTCATTAATTTAACCTATCCAAAAATTGTTTTATCTCCTCAGCAATCGGCGGCAATCCTTCCACAACTGTTTTCCACAGAATATCGAGGTTTATATCAAAGTAGGCATGAACCAGTCGGTTGCGCATCCCGACAATGTTTCGCCAAGGTATGTTGGTGAGCAGATCTTGAGACTCCTGGCTGACCTTGCTGGCCGCCTCACCAATAATTTCAATTGCCTTTACCAGTGCCCAAACAAGCTGGCGATCATGATCCAGATCCTCCCGCCGGCGGTCGCGTACGAACCCAAGCGCTTCTGTTGCGGCATCACGTATGTGACGCAGACGAATCAAATCATCCTGACGCATACTGCACCTCTGCCTCCTGTAAGACCTGGTCACGGAAATAACGGCTCAGATCCTCCGCCGTGCGTAAATCCACTTTGCGGCCGCCGAAAATCTCTGAAAGCTCCAGCTCCATTCCCGCTATGTCAAAAAGAGTCGGGATATTGTCAGGGGCAAACTCAACCAAAATGTCAATATCGCTCTCCGTACCAAATGTGTCGCGAAGTGCAGAGCCGAAGATAGCCAGCTTCTTGATGCCGTGTTTCTGACAAAAAGAGGCGATCTGGTCACGCATGTTTTTAAAGTCTGGTCTCATTCTCACACCTCCATCACCTTCAGGCCCTCAATGCCCCGGTCGTCCACGATCTTGGTCGCTTTGTAGTAGCTTTTTTCTTTCAGGCCTTAATTATTGTCCTCTCCGCAGTTTGCCGTTCTATTCATAGGGCTGCGAGTCCGATAAGTTGAAAGATTTTCTATCTATTGGAGTATTAAAGCAAAAACGTGAGGAAATGGCCACTTATTTTCCGGTGATTACTCCACGAGCTGTCCGCGGCACTTCGTAATAATCACTACTTCGGATGGAAAAGGCTATAGCTGCATTATTGAAATTCCGGCGGAATCCCCCAAATATCCGGGTTAAGCTTTAGTGTAAGCGCCGCTTAACTGGCCGCAGGCTGCCAGTATGTCGGCGCCTTTGCTTTTTCGCAGCATGGCGGTGTAGTGGCGGTCGAGCAGGACCTGCTGGAATGCCGAAACTGTTTCGGGGGTGGGGGATTTGAAGGGTGAGCCGGGATATTCGTTGAAAGTAATCAGGTTGATTTTGCAGCGCTGGCCCGCCAGCAGGCGCGCGAGCTTTTGTGCATCCGCGCGCGATGAATTGACGCCGTCAATCAGTATGTATTCGTAGGTGAGCATTCTGCGGCCCGGCATGGGATATTTTTTGCACGCTTCCATAAGCTCGGCCAGCGGATATTTTTTATTGACAGGCATCAGCCGGTTGCGCGTTTCATCGTCGTGTGCATTTAACGAAACCGCCAGGTTGATGCTGTTTTCCGTGCCCAATCGGCCGATCTGTGGAACAAGGCCGCAGGTGGAAAGCGTGATACGGCGGTTGGACATCCCGACGGCATAATCGGAGGTGAGGATTTTTATCGCCTTGATGGTGTTTTCGTAGTTGGCCAGCGGCTCTCCCATGCCCATCATGACGATGTTGCCCACGGCCGCGCCTTCCTTTGTTTCATGCCTCAGGGTTACAAACTGACCGACGATTTCCGCCGGGGTCAAATTGCGTTTGAAGCCACCTTTGGCGGTCAGGCAAAAAGCGCAGTCCATGGCGCAGCCGGCCTGTGTGGAGACGCAAAGCGTCCAATGGTTTTTACCGGGAATTAGAACACTTTCAATATACAGGCCGTCTTCCAGTTCCAGAAGAGCCTTTTGCGTGCCGTCCTGCGATTTCTGAATTTTGGCAATCGTCGGGCGGTAGATGCGCGCCATCGAGGGGAGCTTCTCGCGAAAGTCGCGGCCCAGTGTCGTCATGGTCTCAAACGAGGTGACGCCGGACTGGTAGAGCCATTTCATGATTTGCCGGGCACGGTATTTTTCCTTTCCCGATGAGAAAATGAAAGCCTCCATTTCCTCAAGCGGCAGATCCATGAGATTGGGAAGTCTCCCTGCATCCGGTTTATCAGTCTGTTGATGGCTCATGACAATGCCTCGCTGCGGTATGGACAAGTGTTTTCACTTACGGATCGCTATTGCAAAGTAATGAATCTGAAAAATCATACTTCAGAAAATAAAAAACAGAGGGTTAGAAAATGGGTGCCTGAATGATTCGAAAGATCCAAAGCATGCGCCGGCCAACGAGCTCTCTATAAACTAAAGCCATGAGCTACGGCTTGTCCCCCGCCGGCGGGGGTGGTCCGCTCGAGCGGGCCGGGGGTGGACGTGGTTGTTTTTTGCTTTCCATCCTCCCCCTCTTCCCCCTCCCAAGGGGGACACTATTCCCATCAACTATCCACCATCTAACATGAACTATGAGCTACGAGCTATTTGCTCATTATGTCCTGGATGCCGGTTTTCACCGGCATGACAATTCCGCGCCTCAAATTATTCCCTTGAGCTTGTCGGCGATCGCATCGATGAAGCCTTCCGTGTTCACTTTGCGGTTGGAGGGTTTTTTCTCGGCCAGCAAAAGTAGATCGCCCGTCATGATGCCCGCCTCGACGGTCTGGAGCGCTGCCGCCTCAAGCGCGTCGGCAAATTCGATGACCGCAGGCGTGCCATCGAGCTCGCCTCGTTTGCGCAGTCCGCCCGTCCAGGCAAAAATGAGCGCCATGGAGTTCGATGAGGTTTCTTCGCCCTTGAGGTGCTTGTAGTAGTGCTTCTGCACCGTGCCGTGCGCCGCCTCATATTCGAACCAGCCGTTTGGTGAAACCAGCACCGACGTCATCATGGCCAGTGACCCGCAGGCGGAGGCAACCATGTCGGACATGACGTCCCCGTCATAGTTTTTGAGCGCCCAGAGAATTCCGCCTTCTGTTTTCATGACGCGCGCGACCGCGTCGTCAACGAAGTCGCATCCGTCGGCGCGCGCGCCTTTCAGGGCGGCGAAGAGAAAGCCGTCCCGAACCGTTCTGGAGTCCAGGCTGATCCCGGCGATCTCCGGGTCGCGCCCCCCCCGGACGCGGCACCCCGGCGCCGCCGGAAGCAGTTCGCTCAATTTCATGGAGAAATCCCGCCCCTAAAAAACCGCCCCCCTCCACGCCCGTTCATCGCATCACTCCGCCTTGACCGGCCGGGCTGCGGCGAGCCGCCGCCCGGTGTCGGAGACGACTATGGCGCCGGCGTCCTCCTTGTCGGGCGGGACGCCGAGGTATTTCAGCACCCTCCCGGCAATCTCCTTGAATATGGGCCCGGCCACCGAGCCGCCGTAGTAGACCGGTTTCGGCTCGTCGAGCAGCACGAGGATCAGCACGGCCGGATTCCGCGCGGGGGCGAACCCCACGAAGGAGCCCACGAAACGCGAGTGCGAATAACGCCCGTCCGGGTCCACCTTCTGCGAGGTTCCGGTCTTGCCGGCGACCGTGTAATCCTTGAGTTCCGCCTTCGGCGCGGTCCCCTCCCGGGTCGGGACGCCCTCCATCGCCCTCGCCAGAACGGATGCCGCGGCCTCGCTGATGACCCGCGCGCGCGCCTCCGGCGAGAACGACCTGACGACCCGCCCCGATGAATCCCGTATCGTCTCGACGATATACGGTTTCATAGCCAGCCCGCCGTTCGCGATCGTAGCCGCCGCGGCCGCCATCTGGATCGGCGTCACCCCGATCTCCTGCCCCATTGGGACCGCGGCGATCGAGAGCCCCGACCATTGGGCGAGCGGGTGCACTATCCCGCCCACCTCCCCCGGGAGGCCGACGCCGGTCGGGACCCCGAAGCCGAACCGCCGGATCCCGCCGTGGAGGAACCGATCGCCGAGCCTCATCGCGATCTTCACCGCCCCGATATTGCTCGACTTCTTGACGATCTCCGCCGTGGTCAGCGTCCCGTACTTGTGCACGTCGTGCAGGGTATGCCTCCCGACCCTGAAGGCGCCGTTCTCGCAGAAGAAGCTGTCGTCGATCGACACGGCCCCCTTGTCGAGGGCGCAGGCGACAGTGACGACCTTGAACGTGGATCCGGGCTCGTAGACGTCCGTGATACACCTGTTCCGCCGCGCCTCCTGCGGATACTCCGAGGGGCAGTTCGGGTCGTACGTCGGCCGGTTGCACATCGCGAGGATCGCCCCCGTCTGCGGGTTCATCACGATGACGCACCCCCCGACGGCGTTGAACTTCCTGCAGCCGTTCTCCAGTTCGCTCTCCGCGATATGCTGGATGACGACATCCATGGTGAGATCGAGGTCGTACCCGTCGATCGACTGCACCTCGCTGCTGCGCAGGGTCATGATCTCCCGCCCCTTGCGGTCGCGCCTGGAGGCCATCCACCCCGCCTGCCCGCGCATGGCGCCGTCATGCTGGAGCTCGAGCCCCTCCAGCCCGCGGTTGTCGATGTCCACGAAGCCGATCACGTGGCTCATCAGCGGCCCCTGCGGATAGACCCTGCGCACCTCCTCTCGAAAACCTATCCCGTCGAGCTGGAGCGATTCGATGCGGTCCGCGATCCTCCCGTCGAGCTTCCGCCCCAGCCAGACGAACTTCCTGCCCTTCTTTTCGATCTTGGCCGCCACCTCCTCGCGCGGCGCCTTGAGGCATTGCGAGATCAGGTCCGCGGTCTCCTCGGGCGATCTGATATCCTCCGGGACGGCGTAGGCGGATTTGACGCGCACGCTCATGGCGAGGGGGCGGTTTTCGCGGTCGTAGATATTGCCGCGGCGCGGGTCGATCTTGACATTGAAGCGGTGAAGATCCTCGCCGCGCGTGGCGAGCGCGTCGTGGCGGACCACCTGGAGGACGAAGAGACGGGCGTAAAGGGCGACGAAACAGAGGAGGAACAGCGCGTAGACGGAGTTCGACTTCAGCCGGTAGCGGTTCCCGCTCACATCACACTCGCCTTTTCAGCGACCGCGTCCGCGCGCCCGTCCCACAACGGGCGCGCGGCGCGTCCCCGCGCGCGCGCGGGGAACCGTCATCTAACTTCTCTCACGCCCGGCTCCGCTGCCCCCGCCACTCATGCAGCTCAAAAGAGTGTCGGTGCCCCCTTCGCTCCCCGATCTCTCCTTTTCGCGCGCCTTTGAGTGACGGGGACAGCGAAGCCGGACGATATCCTTCGCCTGCGGGAAGACCAGCCCCAGCCTGTTCTGAGCCAGCGCCCGTTCGACCCGCTGGGGGTTCTTCAGCCGCTCGTTTACGAGGCGGAGCGCCTCGTTCGCCTTCTGCCACTTCTCAAGCTCGCGCTCCATCCCCCTGATGGTGTAGCCGGTCCGCACCAACTGCACGTGCTGCCAGACGTAGAGGAGCGACGCGGAGACGCCGATGACGGCCAGCAGCATCCACCGCCCGGTCAGGGCGGCCGTCGAAAAGCCCTCGTTCAGTTTCCGGTTTTTCCTTCGCATAGGCCTCGGCGCCCCCTCAGGCGCACTGCATCGCCGTCTGTATGGCGTCCCTGGCGAACGGCTTGGAGATGACCGTGTGGGCGCCCCGCTCCAGCGCGACGGCGGCGTACAGCTCGCTCAGGGCCGACATCACGATCACCGCGGTGCGCGGGCTCCTCCGCTTGATCTCCCCGAGGAGGCTCAGCCCGTCCATGCGCGGCATGTTCACGTCGGTTATCACGTAGTCGTAGTCGCCGCTCGAGGCCTTCGAGAGCGCCTTCTCGCCGTCCTCGGCCTCCTCCACGATGAAACGCCCGCCGAGGTAGATGCCGATCAACCTCCGCACCACCGGCTCGTCGTCCACGACCAGGATGCGTTTCACCGGGCCTCCCATCCGGGCGCGCGCCTACGCGCCTGCATGGCGCGGCAGGGGTCGGGACCGGTGATGGCAGGGACCTTTAGGGTTGGAGGTGCATCATTGACGAGCTGCACCGCGCAGCTCTCGATAGCATCAATGATTGCGCTTAAAGATGTACCGTCCATCCCCGGCCCGTCCCCCATGCCTGCCTTGTTTCTCCGTCAGATCTTTTCAGCCGCCCTCAACCGCGCGCTCCGCGCCCTCGGGTTAGCCGCCGTCTCCGGGGCGGAGGGCCGGAGCGGTTTGCGCGTGAGAAGTCTCAGCGACGCCGCCGCCCCGCAGGCGCATACCGGCAGCCCGGGAGGGCATACGCACGCCCCCGCCGCCGCCGTGAACGCCTCCTTCACGATCCTGTCCTCCAGCGAATGAAAACTGATCACCGCGATCCTCCCGCCGCGCGCGGCGGCCGCGATCGCCTGGGGGAGCGCGGCGGAGAGGTTTTCGAGCTCATCGTTCACCGCGATGCGCAGCGCCTGGAAGACCCTGGTGGCGGGGTGGATCGCGCTCCTCCTTCCCGCGCGCCGGTACACCCGCGCCGCGAGGAGCGCCAGCTCCCCGGTGCCGCGGATGGGGCCGGCCCGGCAGATCTCCCGCGCCATCGCCCGCGCGAGCGGCTCCTCCCCGTACTCCCTGAGGATGCGCTCGATCCCGCGCGCGCCCTCCCCCCCCAGGATGGACGCCGCCGTGACCGCCCTCCGCCGGTCCATCCTCATGTCCAGGGGCCCGGGCGCGTCGAAACTGAACCCGCGCGACGCCGAGCCGAGCTGCGCGCTCGAGATCCCCAAGTCAAAGAGCAGTGCGTCCGCTTCCCCGATCCGCTCCTCCGCGAGCGCCTCCGCGAGGTCGCGGAAATTCCGCCGGCGCAGCCTCACCTCCGCGCCCGTCCCCTCCAGCCGCGCGCGCGCTATCCGGAGGGCCTCCTCGTCCCAGTCCAGCCCGATCAGAATCCCGCCGGGGGCTATCCTCCTCGCGATCTCCTCCGCGTGCCCCCCGCAACCGACCGTCGCGTCCACCACGCGCATCCCCGGCCGCAGATTCAAGAGGCGGAGCGCCTCTTCGCGCATCACCGGAATGTGCGGCGCGGTCATCACGCCATCGGCCGTATATAGAACCTGAAATTCTTCCTGCCCCTCCCGACGAAATCGATGCTTCCGCTGGCGGTCATCATCGCCGCGAGCGCCCCTGTATCAGCGCCCTCCTCCTTCGGCGTCCCCTTCGCGCCCACCGCGGCGAGAGCTGACGCGATCCTCGGGCACCTGAGGAGTATCCTCTCTGCGAGCGGCTTCTTCACCCGGTCAGGCATCATGATCTCGCCCCTCCCGAAGTTGAACCTGCCGACCCACGCCGTACTCGACCACGCCTGCATCATCGTCGCGCGTCCTCCATGGCGCCGCCGTCTAGAGCCCCGTCGCATTGAGCTGTTCGGCGATCTGCTCGAAACTGTTCGCGCACTCCTCCTGGTTTTTCTTCCAACTCGCCTCGTCCCATATCTCGAACCGCCCCAGCATGCCGGCCACCACCACGTCGCGGGTGATCCCCGCGAGATCGAGCAGGTTCTGCGGCAGCAAGATCCTCCCCTGCTTGTCGCACTCGACCTCCGCCGCATACGCGATCAAGCCGCGCTGGAAATCCCTGGACATCTTCTGCGAGATGGGGAGGGCCGAGAACTTGGCCATGAGCGCGTTCCACTCGCGCGGCGTGTAGACATAGATGCAGCGCTCTATGCCGCGGGTCACCCAGAACTTCTCGATGAAATTGTCGCGGAGGGTTTCTCTGAACTTGGAGGGGATGATGAGCCGCCCCTTGCTGTCAATCGAATGTCTATACTGGCCGTAGAACATTTTCTTGACACCTTAGGTTTAGCGGCGTCTCTACCACTATTTCCCACTATCCACCACTCTGCGCCAGAATATAGTCGTAACCTCCCACTGTGTCAACGAGAAATTTCACTTTCATGAATTTTTTCGTATGTTATGCCCTCGGTATGTCAGTATGTCATTTTTCAGGAAAAGTGTTTCGCGGGTTTCAAAAAAGAGGCGGCTATCAGGCGGCGACAGGGGCCGTTACACTGTCCGCGGCGCGGGAGAGTGGCGAAGGGGCGCGGCGCATTTGCTACGCCGGGCGGTGCGACGCGTCGGTGGCCGGGACGGAATGAACCGCTTGGCGGGATGCCTGCTATATTCAGCGCGGGCTGAGGAACGGGGCACCGGGCTTGGCGCAGCGCACTGCGCGGCAGGGCGAAGTGGGGACCTCGCCGCGCTACGCGACGCTCGATGCGCTACATATATTTCCCCCTGCACTTCTCAGCCGGGTACTTCTTCCTGTTTTTCGCCATCTTCTTCTCGATGCAGGAGGAGAGGTCGAGGCCGAGCGTGTGGCAGAGACTCAAGGTGTAGATCGCTATATCGGCGACCTCCTCCTCTATCTTCTTCCTGAGGCGCGGCGCGCGCGACCTGCGCTGCGCCTCCTCCACCTCCATCCATTGGAAGAGCTCCATCAATTCCGCGGCCTCTATGCTCACCGCCATACTCAGGTTCTTCGGCGAGTGGAACTGCTCCCAGTCCCTCTCGCGTATGAACTCCGCCACCGCCTTCCTGAGGCGCGCGACTGTCGCTATCGAGTCGTTCATCGCCCCCCCCCATCCGCGCCCGCGCCGGGGAGCTCGGCCTCGATCCGTTTCACGAGCGCGGCGATCTCGCCGAGAAGCGCCGCCGGCAGGAGTTTCGAGGCGGCCGCCTCGCGGCGGATCGACCGGAGCGCCCCGAGGAGACGCACCATGGTTGCCCGCTGCCTCTTCCGGAAGGCCTCCTCCGGATCGAGATCCTCGCGCTGCCTGATCATCCGCGTGAGTTCCCGCCTGATCTCCGACGGCTCGCTCCCCTTCTCGAAGACCGACGCCCTGAGCGCCGAGTAATCCTCGCCGCCGACCCTCTTTCCCTCTTTCGCCCTCCGGAGCAGATCTATCGATTCGATGGGCGGCACGCGCGCGGCGTCGGAGGATTCTATGAAATCATCCTCCAGGTAGGAGGATCGCTCCTTCTCGAGAAAGTAGTAAGACTTGAGGAGCTTGAGCGCGGTCGCCTTCCTGATCCCGATCTCGCCGGCGGTGTAGGCGTCGAAGGTCGCGTAACCCCACGATTTAAAGAGCTTCTCCTTCCACGCGGTGTAGAGCGCGCGTCCGAGATCCACCCACGATGTCTTGAACTCCTTCGCGCTCTTGAGGATCCTATAGCGCAGCGATCCCTCCTCGACCCCTCGCATCGTCTCCTCGATCCTCCCGACGGCTTTCGTCTTGAGCGTGTCCATGGCCGCGTGTCCTTCCGTTTGGTTTTGGGCGTAGTATAAGCGGATCGGGCGGGTTCGCGCAAGGGCGGGAGGAAGTCAAAGTCAGGAACGGCTGGGGGCGCGGCTGCCGCCTGGGCCCGGCGCGCCCGAAGGGTCGAGGCGGTTCGGGCCCATCCGGCGGAGCCGGGCCATGCGCGCGGATCCGCCGCGAAAACAACCGCGCCGCCGGACGCCTACTCCGGGCGCCCAAGCGGCGCGGCCCTCCCACACCTCCGCCCGCCAAACGGTCCCGCCTTCCCCCCTCCAGGCGGGATGAATGGCCTACCAGCCGTACTCCTGCGCGCCCGCATCCCCCCAATGCGCCTGGCGAGGCGATACTGGGGCGCGGTAATAGCCGGGGATGATCGCCGACCATTCGGCCTGGAAGTTCAACTTCAATACGCCCATGGCTGGGGCCGCCTGCGCGACGTTCCGCAGCGCCGCGTCGTAGTACGTCGAGCCGTCCGAGCCCACGTACAGCATGACGTCATCCGACGTCTCCAGCGCGGGGAGATATACCTTCATCTCCTCACCCTGCAGATTCCCGATCACCAGAGTGTCCCCAGCATGCACCGTGATACTCGCGGCCGCCGACCTTACGATCCGGACCCCAACCGGCATCGGCTCGTATTCTTCCCCCTTGACGAACGCGTCGTCGGCGTCCGACACCGATCCCATCGTCTGCGTCAGAGGGTCTTCCGCCCCGCCGATGAAATACACGAACCCGTCGTCAATGCCGGAACGCGGCACCGTGACGGACATGGAGTCGATCCCATCCGCCATAAGCGGGCTCTTCACCACCGGTGTCTCCGTCGGCGTAGCCGTCGGCTCAGGAGTCTCTGTAGGCGTCAATGTCGGCTCAGGCGTCTGGGTCGGCGTGGCCGTCGGCTCCGGCGTCTGTGTGGCCGTGGGCTCAGGTGTCTCCGTAGGAGTCAATGTCGGCTCAGGAGTCTCCGTGGCCGTCGGCTCCGGTGTCTGGGTCGGCGTAGCCGTCGGCTCAGGAGTCTCTGTCGGTGTAGCCGTCGGCTCAGGAGTCTCTGTCGGTGTAGCCGTGGGTGTCGGCGTCGGCTCCGCATCCAGGGGGATCAGCAGCATCGGACGCGGGTTGCCATCCTCGTCATACATTACGCCGGCAATCCAGCCGTCATTGTTAATCGCGTAGGCGATCGCGGAAGGTGAGTCCGGCGGGGTGATGTCCGTCATCACTCCGTCCTCGTACTTGAATGCACGCTGGTTCCCATCCTCGCTTCTTTCAGAGCACCCGACAACTACGCCGGAGGAGTTGATCCCGTACGCTTCGCTGTTCTCACCGCCGAGCGTTCCGAGCCCAGTTATCACTCCGTCCTCATACTTATATGCGCGCCCTTTCCAATCCTCGCTTTGAGACCACCCGACAACCACGCCGGAGGAGTTGATCCCCCGCGCTATACTATTATATCCGTCGAGTGTTCCGAGATCCGTCATCACTCCGTCATCGTACTTGTATGCGCGCTCTTTCCAATCCTCGCTCTGAGACCACCCGACAACCACGCCGGAGGAGTTGATCCCGTACGCTTCACTGTACTCACCGCCGAGCGTTCCGAGGTCTGTCATCACTCCGTCCTCGTACTTGAACGCACGACGGTTATTATCCTCATCTTCCGTCCACCCTACAATCACGCCGGAGGAGTTGATCCCATATGCCCAGCTCCAACTGCCACCGAGCGTGCCGAGGTCCGTCATCACTCCGTCCTCGTACTTGAACGCAGAATGGTCCCCATCCGCGTTTTCCGCCAAACCAACAATCGCACCGGAGTCGTTGATCCCGTAAGCCCCGCTTGAAGTGCCACCGAGCGTGCCGAGGTACGTCATTACTCCGCCCTCGTACTTGAACGCACGGTCGTTCCCGTCCGCGTCATAGGCCCACCCGACAACTACACCGGATGAGTTTATTCCCCGCGCTTCACCGAGACGCGACTGCATAATGGAGAACGTGCCGAGATCCGTCATCACTCCGTTCTCATACTTGAACGCGTGCTGGTTCCCATCCTCGCCTTCCGCGCTTCCGACAATTACGCCGGAGACGTTGATACCATTAGCATAGCTGTTATCGCCGCCAAGCGTTCCGAGGTCCATTATTACTCCGTCCTCGTACTTGAACGCACGCGGGATATTATCCTCATCATACGCATACCCGACAATCACGCCGGAGGAGTTGATCCCGTTCGCCCAACTCCAAGTACCGCCGAGCGTTCCGAGGTCCGTCAGCACGCCGCCCTCGTACTTGAACGCATGATAGTTCCCGTCCGCGTCTTCCGCACACCCGACTATCACGCCGGAATCGTTGATCCCATAGGCAAAGCTCCCAGTGCCACCGAGCGTTCCGAGGTCAGTCATGACGCCGTCCTCGTACTTGAACGCACGACAGTTCCCGTCTGCGTCTTCCGCCTCCCCGACAATCACGCCGGAGGAGTTGATCCCCCACGCCAAGCTCCAAGTGCCACCGAGCGTTCCGAGGTCTGTCATTATTCCATCCTCGCACTTGAACGCACGATGGTTTCCGTCAGCGTCTTCCGCCTGCCCGACATTAATACCGAAATCGTTAATCCCGTAAGCGAAGCTCCAAATGCCGCCTAGCGTTCCGAGGTCCGCCATTACACCGTCCTCGTACTTGAACGCACGCCAGCTCCCGTCAGCGTCTTCCGCCTGCCCGACAATCACGCCGGAGGAGTTGATCCCATAGGCACAGCTCCCAGTGCCACCGAGTGTTCCGAGGTCCGTCATAACACCGTTCTCGTACTTGAATGCGTGCCCATTGCCATCCACGTCTTCAGCATCCCCGACAATCACGCCGGAGGAGTTGATAGCAAACGCTTCACTATATCCTTCGACTTCCAGTTTTTCCTCGATAGCCACCACCGTGTACGGATACCCGGGCACGGGCGTCTCCGCGGGAGTGGCCGTCGGCTCCGGCGTCTCCGTCGGCTCGGGTGTGGCCGGCGCAGTGGGCTCAGGCGTCTGGGTGGCCGTGGGCTCGGCATTCTGTGTGACTGTCGGCTCAGGTATCTCTGTCGCCGTGGGTTCAGGTGGCTCCGTCGTCGTAACGGCGGGTTTGCCCCGGTGTGTTG
>ERZ1026792.709-NODE-709-length-25167-cov-3.243211_pt1 | contig 25167 bp, 29 predicted proteins | sample MGYA00520884_ERZ1026792 | MGnify/ENA primary metagenome ERZ1026792 (study PRJEB33270, sample SAMEA104284473) | anaerobic digester metagenome | biome: Anaerobic digester microbiome; feature: mesophilic sludge digester; material: Anaerobic digester biomass | place... | reverse complement strand
ATTGGTGTAACATCTGGTCCGGGGCTTATTGGCTCAGTCCTCATGGGGCTATGCTTTGCAAAGGGACTTTCCCTTTCTCTCGGTATACCCATTATCGGAGTTAATCATATTGAAGCCCATGCCATGAGTGTCCTCCTGGAGTACGATGTGGAATTCCCCTTCATTGCCCTTGTTGTATCGGGTGGCCATACCATAATCCTCCGAATCGACGATTTTGGATTATATAAGGTTCTTGGTAGTACCCGGGATGATGCAGCAGGAGAGGCATTCGACAAGATTGCAAAGTTTCTCGGATTAGGCTATCCAGGTGGTCGGATTATTGAGGAAATGTCAAAGGAGGGGAAACCTGATCATGTTTTTTTTCCGAGACCTATGCTTGATGATAACAATTATGATTTTAGTTTCAGTGGTTTAAAAACAGCCATGATAAATTACATTAAAAAATATAATGTAAATAATGAAAATATAAGTGATATATTATCATCTTTCCAGGAAGCTGCCTTTGATGTCCTTGCAAACAAAACATTGAGGGCGGCCAAGAACCTCGGAATTCCAAGAATTGTAGTTGGTGGCGGCGTTGCTTCAAACGGAAGGCTGAGAGCTATTTTTCACGAACGGTGCTCAAAGGATAGAATTGATGTGTTCTTCTCCTCACCTGAGTTTTGTACGGACAATGGGGCTATGGTAGCCAAGGTAGCCCACCATTACTACGTAACAAATAAGACATCTCCCATTGATATTGCGGGGTACTCGCGAATGAAGTTCCATTGATCCATGCTGAAAAAAAGGCTTTCACAACATCTCATTAAAGATAGAAACATAACAGATAAAATGGTAAGGCTCGCACAATTAAAGGACGACGACATTGTTGTTGAGATTGGGGCAGGTCATGGAGATCTCACCAAAAGCATCGCTGAAAAAGCCGGCCATGTGTATGCAGTTGAATTCGATAAAGATATGATTGCCCGTCTTAAAACGCTTGCAAAGAAGTACGGTAACATAACGGTCATCCAGGAAGATTTTCTTAAAACATCATTATTACCCTTCAGTGCAGACAAGAACATAATAATAATGGGTAACATACCTTACAAAATTACTGGCCCTATAATCTTCAAGCTTCTTGAAGATAGAAAAATAGTCTCTGCCGCCTATCTCACCATGCAAGCCGAGGTGGCTGGAAGGATCGTAAGCAGGTCGCACAAGCGTACCTATGGAGCAATTTCAGTGGTATGCCAGATACTGTGTGACGTGAAGATTCTTTTTAACCTGCAAGCCTCAGTCTTTGTGCCACCTCCAAAGGTCGATAGCGCCTTCTTACGGATGGTACCAAAAGAGGAAAAAAAGAACATTGACCAGGAACTGCTGGGCTTTGTGAGGGCATCTTTCCAAAATAAAAGAAAGTATTTAAAATATGCCCTTTCAAAGACATACACGGAAGATATGATTGAGCGCATCTACAGTTTCATGGGGCTTTCAGACACTGCTCGTGCTGAAGAAATTAGCCCTGATCAGTTTGAAAAAATGTATAATTTTGTGAAAGGTAATGGTTGAGGTGAGTATACGACAAAAGGGCACTGTTATTGGATTTACAACAACAATCCCGGTGGAGGTAATCTTTGCCGGTGGGTATACGCCATGCGATCTTAACAACATCTTTGTTACTGATAGTAATCCCATGCAATACATTGAAAAAGCTGAGAGAGATGGATTCCCCAAAAGCATGTGCAACTGGATAAAGGGTATCTATGGTGTTGTTATGAAGCACCCCGTTGATGCAGTAATAACCGTGATGCAGGGAGACTGCAGCAATACCCAGGCTTTAACTGAAATACTGCGTTACAAAGGCATTCGAACAATACCGTTTTCATTCCCCTTTGATCGTGACAGGCAGGTGTTGCAGAGAGAGATTGAAAAGCTAAAGAAAGCGCTCTCTGTAAAAGATGAGCAGCTGAAAGCAGTTGAAGAAGGGATGAGTAAAGCTCGTTCAGCCCTTGGAGTTATTGATAGGATGACATGGGAAAAGAGGCTTGTTTCCGGCTACGACAACCACCTGTGGCTTGTACGAGCGTCCGATATGCTCGGAGATTACAATCGGTACAATTCTATGGCCCGTGATTTTATTGAAGAGGTAAAATCGAATAAACCCAAAGAAGGTGTGAGAATTGGGTGTATGGGGGTGCCGCCCATCATCCCAGATCTCCATGATTTCATCGAAAGCGTTGGTGGCCACGTTGTCTACAACGAGACCCAAAGACAATTTATCCTTCCATTTAAAGTAATGAATCTTACAGACAGGTATCTCAAATATACATACCCCTATGGCATTTTTTCCCGACTGGAAGACATTCAAAAAGAGATTGACAGAAGAGAAATACAGGGCATTATTCACTATGTCCAAGCTTTCTGCTACCGGACAGTTGAAGACGTTATTCTCCGTGAAACACTGGGCATACCCATGATTACCATAGAAGGCGACCTGCCTAAACCCCTGGATTCGAGGACAAAGCTGAGGATAGAGGCGTTTATAGAGCTCCTGAGCAACGCTGGTGATGCTGCATGAAATCCTTTGTTCACCAGACGCCACAAGAGCCGGTAGAGAAAACACGAAAACTCATAATTGAGAGAAACAAAATTGGATTTTTTAAAGCGATTCTTGAATCGTACGAGGATGTGGCAATCTTCACTGTTTTAGATGGAAAATCAGGGCTTATCGAGTTGATCTATTCCACCTGTTTTGAAGAAGAGATTTCAGCGATTGTTCAGGATATGATACATTGTGGCATTGCTATCAAGGAGGCCACTGATGGTGAATAAGGAAAACATATTAAGAAAATTATTGGATGGGAATGGGCTCTATGGAGACATATTCTCAGAGAAAAGAACTTATACACATATTCAACTGGAATCCGATAGGATCGAAAAGCTTGAGCGGGGTCTTGATGAAGGGGTAGGCCTACGTCTCATAAATCCCTGGAAAATGTATTTTGCATCAACAAATAATATGGATGAAGGGAACTTGCTCGACATGGCCGGTACTTTGTCCAGGTTTTCACGTGAAAAGTCAAAAAGTCAACAAAAAAAAATACAAAAACAAAATGGTTTCTATCCATTTACAATCATTAAAGATCCTGAAGGAATAGACATCGATGAGAAATTATCAATGGTGAAAAAAATCGGGACTATGGCAAAAAAAATGGAGCCAAGGATACGGCAGGTCAGGGTCGTTTACAGGGATACCCACCAGACAACATATATATATACGAGTGACGGAAAAGATTTCAAAGATAACCGGACCCAGGTAGTCCTGAGCCTTCTTCTCGTTGGGGAGGAAAAAGAGGAAATACAGACTTCATATGAGGCTATAGGTGGTTTTTACGGCTACGAATTTTTCACCGATGATGTGGTAGAGCAGTTCGTTCCAAAGACAGTAAAGCGCTTGTCCGGTTTGCTGTCAGCGAAAGAAGCACCTATGGGAACAAAAACAGTTGTGCTGTCATCTGAGGCCGGAGGTACTATGATTCATGAGGCTATTGGTCATGGCCTCGAGGCAGACCTGGCAATGGAAGGACTTTCGTGTTACAAAGGCATGCTTGGGGACTCAATAGCCTCGCCTTTAATAAATGTTGTTGACGATGCAACAGTACCTAATCTCAGGGGAACATACGCCTTCGATGATGAAGGTACCGAGTCCCAGCGCACAGTTTTAGTTGAGAATGGGGTCCTGAAAAACTTCCTCTTCGACAAGTTTTATGCAATGAAATATGGAAAGAATTCCACAGGGAATGGAAGAAGGGAGTCGTATCGTTATAAACCTATTCCGAGAATGAGCAATACCATGATATTGCCAGGCAGTGAAGATCCGGCAGCGATTGTCTCAAGTGTCGATGACGGAGTGCTCGTCGTGAAAATGGGGGGAGGACAGGTAGATACTGTCCGTGGTGATTTTGTCTTCGAAATCTCTGAAGGTTACATAATTGAAAAAGGACGTGTTGGAGAAATGATTAAGAATGCCACCATAATGGGCAACGGACTTAAAGTTCTTCACGAGATCGACATGGTGGGCAATGATCTCGGTTACGGGATAGGAACATGTGGCAAAGATGGACAGGGTGTTCCCGTTTCTGATGCCCAGCCCACACTTAGGATACCAGAGATTGTGGTTGGTGGTAAGTCTGCAGGATAGGGATATTGCGAATGAAAAACACATATTTCTTAAAGATAAAACACTGCGAATGTCATTGACTTTGTGAAATAATATACGTTATATAGACAAATAGATACCATTAATAACTAATTCACCGTTAATGGTCATCTGAAACAGGGTCAGATGACTGCTCAAAAGAAGAGGTAGATATGAAGAGGACCATCGGATTTTACTTTGCTATGCTTTTCTTTGTTATGTTTATAACAACACCTCTCTTTTCAGCCACTGAAGATGATCTTGTCGGGACTTGGAGCATGTACCATTCAGCCAAACTGAAGGTCAGCCGTATTGGCACGACAACCAGTCAAAACAATTCAACAGTAACCCTGAACGGTGATGGTACCTTTACCATGGTGGAGAACGATCCACCGGACACCTATACGTATACAGGGAATTGGCAACTCATCAAGAAAGGTAAGAAGGTGCTCATCAGCTTTGACCAGGGCGGGCGGGATGAGTTGATTCGCCTTCTCGAAGACTGGATGACGGAGGTGGCCAGTGGATATGGAGTCCCTATCTCCGATATCAATATCAGCCTAGCAAAACTGACCATATCCCAGCCAAGTATACCGAAAAAGACGAACATCCCCAAAACGACTACGATAAAGGCAACTGGATTGGTGAGTGCTTACTTAGACGGTATGTTCATAACAAGGAAATTTTCATATGACAGCAAAGTCTCTTTCATCTGTAGACAATAAAGAACAGTTGGACAATATGATAGCATAACAGCCTTCATATTTATTGAAACTGATAAAACGGATTTATGACAAAAGAGGTTGACTGGCTAGAATTATGGCGTGAGCTGGTATCCAGAAAACTCCATCCAGAGACGGAAAGCCTGGTTCAAAAATACAGGGCTCATGGTCAAAAGCATAATGAAAGGCCAGACAGCCTTCTCGATTTTGTACTGAAAAAGATTGACCCTGAAGACACCGCGGTTGATATCGGAGCTGGTACCGGGCGTTGGACAATCCCCCTGGCCAGAAAAACCAGAAATGTGACTGCAATTGAACCAGTTTCCGGCATGGTGGCAATGCTGAAAGAGAATCTTGATTATGCCAACATAAAAAATGTAAAGATTCTCTTAAAAACATGGGAGGACGCAGCTCTACCAGTCCACGATACAGCAGTTTGTGCCCATGGCATGTATGGTAGTCCTGATTTGGCTGAATTTGTGCGCAAGATGGAACGTCTTGCCCGTAAGGGTTGTTACCTGGCCATGAGGCTGCCACCGGCAGACGGCATCCTATCAGAACTCTCCCTGCAGATTTATGGATGCCGGCACGATAGCCCTGATGCTATGATTGCCTATAATGCCCTCTACACCATGGGAATTGATGTAAATATTTTGGTTGAAACCAGTATAGTAAACTGGTTTAATCAAACAATAGAAGATGCCTTTATCCGTGCAAAGAGACACCTGCGTATCCAAATGTCTGATACCACCTACGATGATCTGATTCATTCCACATTAAAGCGCCGGCTGAATTTTTCTGATGGAGCATATATATGGCCTGACGGCATGCGTTCAGCACTTCTCTGGTGGACCCCTGTTCACTGAAACATTTATGCCTATGGTTATGACTGATGCAAATAGGAGGTTGTACATGATGAAACCTGCATCTGAGGCTGGTGACATCCTCAAGGAGACCATGGAGGCTATCCAATCCAGCCTTGGTAATGAAATGGAAACAATTACTGTTGAGAAAACAGTCATTGGTCTGTTTTTCACTGGAGTCAAACTGGACACAGGTGAGGGAGGGCTGTGTTTTACCCCAGTTAAGTCTATTCCTGAAGCCGTGTGTTGTCCAAGTTCTGCACAGTTTATGCCTGCATCGGGAAAACTTGAAGGCAGAAAAGCGACACGATTTTTAAATGACATGTTTTCAGGAGGTCCTTTAAAAAAAGCTGTTGCGATTGCCGTAATGAATGCCCTTTCTTCGATATGCTGGAAAAGGCAAAACCCGGAAACATACAGAATCAGGATTGGTGTGGATCCTATTGATGAAATGGTCATTCCTGATGATGGCTTTGTCGTTGTGGTTGGCGCCCTTGTTACGGCTTTGAAAAAACTGAAGCAGAGAGGCAAACCCTTTGCAGTACTTGAGCTTGACCCTTCAACACTCAAAGGTGACGAACTGGAATATTTTGTGCCCTTTGCAGAGGCCTATAAGGTTGTCCCTAAAGCCGACATTCTTGTCATCACAGGAACAACGCTGATTAACAACACCCTCGAAACTCTTCTGGAGAAGAAGAAGCCGGGAGCCGAAGTTATTGTGGTTGGCCCTACTGCAAGCATGCTCCCTGAGGCTTTTTTTCGACGTGGCGTGAGAAGGATAGGCGGCGTTATGGTTAACGATGCAGACAGGGTGTTGAACGTTATTAGCCAGGCGGGTTCTGGGTATCACTTTTTTGGAAAAGGAGCAGAAAGAGTAGTCATTGAAATATGATTTTACAGAAAACGGAGAGAGCACAAAGCTATTTTAGATAGTGGTAGAGCATGTCAAGCCTTCCGCGTTTCACAAGATAAATCCCAGAAAACTTCATTATTTCTCTGATCTTTGATCGATATTGACCCTTATAACACTGGGTTGCACATTTCTTGCACATGGGTTTGGGATCGTGGGGACACTTGAGACGCATGGTAAGGCCATATCTGAGGAGTTTTGTGCATTCCCTACACAGCACAAGGTCTTTTCTTCTAATTAATTTCACATCAACTTTATTAAATGTGAATGGAGATTTCTCTAAGACATGTTTTTCTCTACAGTAGACCTCTACAAACCTCATCAATGTGCGTATGTCCGATTTTTCTTTAGACGTGAATTCTCTCGGTACTTGTTTCTCAGGGATATTGCAATGACAAGCCATGGTAGGGTTGGATGGGTTCTGTCTCACTACTTTGAAGATAAAAAAATCTCTTCAAGAATACCTGCTGCATCTTTAACAAATCTGATACAATGGGTTTCGGCAAGGTTCCTGTCCTTAAAATCCTGAAGCCCTTTATGGGTGCTCATGTCACAGTCGATCAATTCTCTGCAAACAATTGACTGATGTTTTGCTATGAACTTATTGATAAACTCTTTGACATGGTGGTAGGTTTTTTCTCTTGCCTCATGATCGTCAGCTCTGGCTTTGCCGTGCTTCAAGCCTATGGCCATCATTGCGCCGGTAACAGCACCACATGTCTCACCCATACGGGCCATACCTCCGCCAAAGGCACAGGCCACTTTCAAGGCCATTTCCCGGTCGAGTCCCAGCTCCTGGCCAAACGTGGCCAGTATAGCCTGTGCTCAGCTGAACGTTTCCCTGAAGCAGTTAGCTGCCTGTGTTGCTATATTTTCATTATTTTTCATAAGATTTCTACTCATCACCTGTTACGCACTACTGATCACGGCTTGTTTCAGAACCTTACCATCTTTAGGCGCTCTATCGCTTCAGCTATACGTTTTTCATTAATAGTAATGGATATGCGGAAATAACCTTCTCCCTCTTCGCCGAAACCGCTTCCTGGCGTCACAACAATTCCTTGCTCCTCAATAATTTTTTCACAGAAATCAGCGCTTGTGTAACCTTTTGGAACCTTTGCCCAGATATAAAAAGTTGCCTTTGGTTTTTCAACATGAATGCCTATGGAGTTGAGCCCATTAACCACCATGTCCCTGCGCTTCTGAAAAGTTTTTTTCATAATCTCTACAGAGCTTTGGTCGCCGGTCAGGGCCTCGATCCCTGCATATTGTATGGCTTGAAACACACCGGAATCTATATTGGTTTTTAGTTTACCAAGATTGGAAACAGCTTCTTTGTTACCGACAACAAAGCCGATTCTCCAGCCTGTCATACAATACGTTTTTGAAAGGGAATGAAATTCAACGCAGTATTTCTTGTTTTTATCGAATTCGAGAATACTCCTCGGAGTATATCCATCGTACGCAATTTCACTATATGCAGCATCATGACAGATCAGGATATCGTATTCCCTGGCAATCCAGAGGGATCGCTCATAAAAATCATCATCGGCGTGAGCGCCTGTAGGGTTGTTCGGATAGTTCAAAAACATAATCTTAGCCTTATCCAGTATGGATGCTGGTATATCGTCGTACTTTGGCAAAAAATGGTTCTCTTCTTTCAACGGCATAATATATGGATTACCGCCTGTAAGAAGGGTCATTATTTTGTATACCGGATAACCTGGGGATGGAATAAGGGCAATATCGTCATTGTCGATATATGCCCACGGCATATGAGCAATGCCTTCTTTTGATCCTATAAGGGCAACAACTTCATCGGCTGGATTTAAATCAACAGAAAATCGTTTTTTGTACCAGTCAGCAACAGCCTTTCTGAATTCAAACATTCCTTCGTAACTCGGATAGCGATGATTGGCAGAGTCGTCAACAGCCTCTTTCATCCTCGTGATAATGTTTTGAGGAGTAGGGATGTCAGGATCTCCAACACCAAAATCTATCAGATCAAGACCTTTTTTTCTTGCTTCGGCCTTCTTTTTATCAATACGAGCAAATAGATAAGGTGGTATATTCTCAATTCTTGAAGCTGGTTTCACCATTACGTGCCCCTCCTTAATATTATGAAATCTACCGGGATTTCAGTTTGACTTCGGTCAAAAAAAACAGAACCATATTTTATACTATAATTAATGACATGGTTGCATTTCTTTTTTCAAGTCCCCGTCTCATATGAGAAAGCTGGTTTTTATTTGCAAACCCCCGGTGTATGTGTAAAAATAGACCCATGAAAAAGGACATGGATGTCATATTACAGGCCATCCCCTATGATTTTTCAATATGTGAAAGACCATACGAAGAGATTGCAAAGGAGGCCGGTATCAGTGAGGACGGGCTCATCAATGTGTTAAAAGATCTGAAAGTAATGGGCGTTATCAGAAGAATTGCTGCCATACTCTACCACAGGAGGGCAGCTTACACCCATAATGCCATGGTCGTATGGGAGGTTACCCAGGATGATGTAGAAAAGATCGGTCAGACCATGGCATGTTTCCCAGAGGTGTCTCACTGTTATGAGCGGGAGAAAGGAGGCTACTGGGGGTATAATCTTTTCACAATGATACATGCAAAAAGCCTCGAAGGCTGCACTGATATTGCCCGGCGTATTGCAGAAAAAACAGGTATCAAAAGATATGAAATGTTTCTCAGCAAAAGAGAATTTAAAAAGACTTCACTCATGGTGAATAATGAATAGAGATAAATCTGAAGCCTTATTCAAAAAGGCAATCAATCTTATACCTGCCGGAGTCAATAGTCCTGTCAGAGCATTCAGATCAGTTAATGAAAACCCTTTTTATGTGAAAAGAGCAAAAGGGGCATATCTTTACGATGTTGATGAAAACGAATACCTTGACTATGTGTCTTCCTGGGGAGCAATAATTCTTGGTCATGCAGATGAGGGCCTGGTTAATGCTATAAAAACAGCAGTTGAAGATGGTACAAGCTATGGAGCGTGTCATCCTGGCGAGATTGATATAGCAGAACTTATCATCGAAGCTTTTCCCTCCATGGAACTCTTGAGGCTTACAAGCTCAGGTACTGAGGCTACAATGAGTGCCATCCGTCTTGCACGAGGTTTTACAAAAAAGCAGGGTGTCATTAAATTCAGGGGGTGCTACCACGGCCACGTGGACAGCCTTCTCGTAAAGGCAGGTTCAGGGCTTGCCACATTTGGAACACCTGATAGTGGCGGTGTGCCGGAGGATCTGGCAAAACATACCTATGTGGCAGAATTCAACCATATTGAAACTGTAAAAAGAATTATTCGGGAGCATAAGGACATTGCATGTCTTATCATGGAACCTATCATGGGCAATATGGGCGTCATCCTCCCTGAAGGAGATTTTTTGAAAGATGTTCAGGAAATGTGTCAACAATCCGGCATCCTTTTAATCTGTGATGAAGTGATAACCGGATTCCGGGTAACCTACGGTGGTGCCCAGCACATTTACAACATCGATCCTGATATAACGTGTCTGGGAAAAATAATTGGCGGAGGTTTTGCAATTGGGGCCTTTGGCGGCAAAAGAAGGATTATGGAGTCTGTCGCACCGCTCGGCGATACATATCAGGCCGGAACGCTCTCAGGCAACCCTGTTGCAGTAAGGGCAGGGGTCTACACCCTTCGATACCTCCGTGATCACAAGGAGTTATATGATCTGATGAGACAGAGAATCGAATTGATGAGAGATTACATTCTCAAAATAGCGAAGAAATATGATATTCCGTACTATATTAACGCTACTACAGGGATGTTTACAGGCTTTTTTTCTACTGGCAGTGTCAACGATTATGAAGCTGCAGCAACATGTAACAGAAAAGCCTATGAGAGATTCTTCAAACAAATGCTGTCAGAAGGCATATTTTTTGCACCAAGTCAATTTGAAGCGTCCATTGTGACGCTGTGCCATAAGGAGAGGGAGATTTCTAAAACAGTTGATTCTTATGATAAGGTTTTTAGGGCAATGGCATCTCAACTATGAGGTAGGTACATACAGTGGCAAACACTAACAGAGCCGTTGCCTATATTGATCTTTCAATCCTTGAAGAGAATTATAAGACAATAAAATCGAAAGTCTCACCTGGGACTGAAGTACTGTGCGTTGTAAAAGCAGACGCATATGGTCATGGTGCAGTTGAAGTATGCCGACGCCTCGAATCTCTTGGTGTATTCTATCTTGGTGTTGCCACTATTGATGAAGCGGTTGAATTGCGAATTCATGATATTAGTGCTCCTATACTTGTCATGAGTGGCATCATGCCATGGGATGATGTTTCTGTATTTCTTCGTTACAATGTTACTCCTGTTGTATATGAACTTTCCGGATTAATGAAACTTTGTTCCATGGCAACAGCTTTTTTAACCCCTTTAAAGATTCATCTCAAATTTGATACAGGCATGGGTAGACTTGGATTTATGCCTGATAACGCCTCCACAATAATAAATCTCTTAGCTGGTGTGGACAACATTCAGATCGAAGGGTTGATGAGCCACTTCGCCTGTTCTGAGCTTAGAGATGAAGATGGCATTAGGCAGATTGATTCTTTTAAAAAAGTTATTGAATACTTTTCAAATAATGGTATTCGACCCAAGATTATCCACATGGCAAACAGCGGTGCAATCATTAGTTATCCTGAAGCTAACTTCAACATGGTGCGCACTGGTATCTGCCTCTATGGATCACATGCCTCGAAGGAGCTAAAGGATCAGTTGCCTACTAGACAGGTCATGAAATTTGTTTCAAAGATTGCGCTCATTCGTGAATTCCCGGCAGGGTATGCGTTGAGTTACGGTAGAACATACATTACTAAACGTAAAACGAGAGCTGCATATATTCCCGTTGGTTATGCAGATGGATACCCCAGGGCGCTTTCCAACAAGGGGTCTGTCCTGATACACGGTAAGCGTTGTGACATTATCGGGAGGGTTTGTATGGACTGGTTTCTGGTTGACATCACTGATAATGACCATATGCAGGTGAATGATGAGGTAATTCTTCTTGGAGAGAGCACAGGTGATTGTATTAGTGCTGACGAAATTGCTGAAATCGCAGAAACAATTCCCTATGAAATCCTGTGCAAAATATCGAGAAGGGTCACCAGGACATATGAATAAATGGTAAAAGCTTTGTTTGCACCACTGGAGAGGTTTGTTCGGGAAAGCGGAAGAATGAGCATTATGCTCGCAGAAAGCATTTTTTTTGCTTTCCGACCACCCTTCAAGATGAACTATATATTTAAACAAATGGAATTTATTGGTGTTAACTCGGTCTTTGTAATAGTGCTCACCGGGGCTTTCACAGGTATGGTGCTTGCTCTTCAATCATATTACGGGTTCAGAAAATTTGGCTCAGAGGGGCTTGTCGGTGCTACCGTCGCTTTAAGCATGACGCGTGAATTGGGGCCTGTCCTTACAAGTCTTATGGTAACAGGAAGGGCTGGTTCTGCAATGGCAGCTGAATTGGGAACTATGAGAGTTACGGAACAGATAGATGCCCTTACAGTAATGGCCCTCAACCCAATCAAATATCTGGTCACACCGAGAATAATTGCATCCTTCCTTATGCTTCCCCTTCTTACAGTCATCGCTGATTTTGTCGGCATTATAGGTGGTTACTTGGTTGGTGTAAAGCTTTTGGGTATAAATGAAGGGGCTTATATTGACAAAACCATAACGTTCCTTGAATTAAATGATATTTACAACGGGCTTGTCAAAGCAGCGGTTTTTGGAATTATACTCAGCGTTGTATCGTGTTACAAAGGTTTTTACACTAAAGGGGGAGCAGAAGGCGTTGGAAGGTCGACAACAGCAGCTGTTGTGATATCAAGTGTGACGATTCTTGTGACAGATTACATTTTGACATCGTTCATGTTCTGATATGGAAGAAAAAGCGATACGGGTTGTTAACCTTCATAAGAGTTTTGGTACGCAAAAGGTACTCAACGGGATAAACCTTGAAATAGAGAAGGGCGAAACAACGGTTATTATTGGCAAGAGTGGTGGAGGGAAAAGTGTCCTGCTGAAACACCTCATTGGGTTAATAAAACCTGATGAGGGAGAAATTTGGATACACGGTGTTGACATTACACGGCTCAGGGAAAAGGATTTAAATGAAATCAGAATGAGTTTCGGTATGCTCTTTCAGGAAGCTGCCTTATTCGATTCAATGGATGTATTTGACAACGTTGCATTTCCATTGAGAGAGCATACAAAAAAATCAGAAAAGGAAATAGAAATAATTGTTGAAGATAAATTGAAGCAGGTTGGCTTGCTTCGCTTTAAAGATAAGATGCCTGCTGAGCTGTCAGGGGGTATGAGAAAAAGGGTTGGCCTTGCGCGGGCTCTTGCACTTGACCCAGAAACAATTCTCTTTGATGAACCGACCAGCGCCCTTGATCCTATAATATCTTTAACAATTTTAGACCTCATCAAAGAGACCCAGACGCGCTTGCACAAAACATATGTGGTCATCAGCCATGATATCTTGGGCATGTTCAGAATTGCTGATAAGGTAGCTTTGCTTTCAGATGGAAAAATCATAGAACAGGGAACACCCGGAGAAATAAGAAAAAGTAAAAACGAGGCTGCCATGGAATTTTTAAACGCCACAAAGTTACCTTTTTTTACTGGAGGTGAGCTATGAAAAAACCCCTCATTACTACTGAGTTAAAAGTTGGAATTCTGGTTCTTATTGGAGTATTGATCCTTTTTTATATGTCCTTTAAGGTAGAAAAATTCGGTTTTTTAAGAGAGGAGGGATATGGACTCAGCATTATTCTTGACAACGCGGGCGGACTCGATACAAGAACACCAGTTTTTATAGCCGGTGTGCAAGTAGGAAAAATCAACAAAATAAGTCTTTCCGGATACAAGGCAAGAGCTAGAATACTCGTAAAGAAAAGTGTAAAAATTCCCGTTGACAGCGCAATTGCCATAAAGTCACAGAGTTTGCTCGGAGACAAGTACCTTGAAATAATACCAGGTGTGGAAGGTAAATATTTTGCTAATGGCGATAAAATTACGAATGTTGTCTCTTCACCTGATTTTGATCAGCTTTTTGCCCGTTTTGATGAAGCGGCAAAGAATATTGGCGACACCATGGGTGAGTTCAAGGGAATTCTCGGGGACGCTGATAAAACAAATATCAAAAAAAGCATTGAGAATATTCAGGTAGCAAGTAAGGATTTCCGGGATATCCTTGGGAAAAACAAAGATAATGTTAACCGCATAGTAAGCAGCACCGCTGTGATCACTGATAAAATGGAAACAATTGTAAAGGATGTGGAACAGGGAAAAGGTACTCTGGGACTCCTCGTTAAAGATGACAAATTGTACAATGATGCAAAGGACACTGTTGAATCCCTAAAAAACATTACAAGTGATATTGAGCAAGGGAAGGGATCCCTTGGCAAGCTTGCAAAAGATGAAGCTTTGTATTCCGAAGTAAAAGAGACTTTCGCTAATGTAAGGGAATTAACTGACGGTATCAAAAAGGGTGAGGGGACCCTTGGGAAATTGGCAAAAGACGATACCCTGTATTTCGAAACTGAGAAAGCCCTGAAAAAGGTTCAGAAGGGCGCGGAAAGTCTCCAGGAGATGACACCAATAACCATACTTGGAACAATATTTGGATTCTTTTTTTAATGTGCAGAATCCTTTTTATACTTGTCACCCTTTTTTCCTGTACATCTTGCGCCATTTGGCCCATCTCATGGGAATTTAACAATGAAAAACGATTTTTAGGGCCCCTAATAGCGTATCAAAACGAGAATAATACAAATCATTTTACGTTCAGGCCGCTTTTAGCAACATATGATTCAAACGATGGTGGTGTATATAATTATCTTTACCCTTTAGGATATGCCGCACAAGAGCACTCGTATTTCATTCCTTTGTATCGGTCGAAACGATTGGGTGACGACTCTGATACCTCCCTGATGCTTCTTTTTTGGGGAAAATCAAAAAGGCAAGGGAATTATGGAGGTATTTTTCCTTTTTACGGCAGACTTTACGATAGATTTGCTAAGGACGAAATGGGGTTTGCCCTGTGGCCGATGTACAGTTTTGCAAAATCAGAGGGTGCAACAAAAACCAATGTTGTGTGGCCAATCTTTTCTCTATACCGTGGTACTGAATCCGGTTTCAAGATATTCCCTCTTTATGGTGAGAGAAAGTTGACAGGCATAAAGGAGTCTCGTTTCTATTTGTGGCCTATTTTTTTCACTGAAAGAAAGAATCTTGATACCGATGAACCAATAGACAGCTTTTATGCTTTCCCGTTCTATCTCCGGACAAAATCAAAATCGGCAGTCTCATATAACATCTTGTGGCCATTTTTTAGTTATGTGGAAGGCAGGGATACAACTGGATGGGGTTTCTTCGCGAATCTTATTTCAGTGACAAAAGGAGAACAAAAAGAAGGATACAGTTTTTTCCCATTCTACAGCTACGAAAGAAAGGAACGAGATACACAGTTTAATATTTTGGGTCCTCTCTATCATGAATCAGAATGGTATGTTCGTAATGAAAGATTTTTTCACCGACGCGTTGCAGTTGTAAACAGATATTTTGAAGAAAAGGATAAATCTTTCCTCAATGTCTGGCCCTTCTTTGAATATACGTCTGAAAAAGAAGATTACAGCTTTTTGTTTCCCTCTTTTCTTCCGTTTCGTATTGACAATTTTAATAGGATCATCAAGCCATTATATACTCTCTACGAGAAAAGAAAAGAAGGAGGGAAGGACATGGTGAGCCTGCTCTATGGTCTTTACACCAGGGAGGAGATTGGCGAGAACTGGAAAACGCGTCTTGCCTTCCTTTTTGAAATGAAAAAAGATAAAGGTAAAATTGGTTTTGAAATTCTATCAGGTCTTTTTGGGCTGGACAACGAGAAAGTAAAGATCTTTTTTATTCCTATAAAAAGGGGTTCATGAAAGTATGAGTCTTTTTCATGACGCGCACTAACACTCTAATGAGGATTTTACTATATAACCAAAACGCTCTTTGAAGGCGTCAGGTTCCAGTTTTGCGATTTTTGCGAGCTTCTTCAGACGATCTCCTTCGAGATCAGCTTCTTCCAGGCGGATCATGTACTCTCGCGCCACTTCATAGATCTCTGATTTAATGTCAACTTTCCTTATTTTAACAATTCCTTTCGAATCAAGCATCTCAACAAAAGGTATAGAAAGGATGCGTCCTTCGAAAACAACAATCATCGCACCGGAACCGCCTTTTAGCAGGTAACGAATAGCACCGTAGCCGAGATTTTTTGTATATTCAATATCAAAAGGAATAGGATCAGCAGCTCTCAGTTCATACCCAATGTTCATGCTAACAATTGGAGTCTTAATGCCAAGTGAGTTCAGATTGTCCCTAACCAAAATCCTGAGAATTCGACCAAGTTGGATGTCAGAAAGCCTTGTTTTCCCAGTGGTTTCATCTTTTTCAATATTTTCACACCTACTCAGTTCTTCCGGATCAAATTTTTCAGCAATACCTTCTGCCATTATTGCCACACCATGGTCTTTGCCCATAGAAAGCCTTTTTATGATTGAACACGTGAGAATGTCCGAAATTTTTCTTATGGATACCTTTTCTTCAGGGAATTCTTCGGGTATGAGGCTTATGGTAGTACCAGCAGCTTTTCCTATGCCCAATGCCAAATGTCCGGTATGACGTCCCATAGTTGAGATGAAGTACCACCTGCCCATGGTTCGGGCATCCTCCATTATATTGCTCACAAGCTCAACACCTACATGTCGTGCTGTCTGGTATCCGAAAGTAGAAAATCCCCCTGGAATAGGGATATCGTTGTCAATTGTTTTTGGGGTATGAACAATACTTATGAGACCGCGGGCTTCCCGTTCTATCCAGTTTGCCATGTAGAGTGTCCCGTCTCCACCGATAGTTATGAGATATTTTATTCCGCTTTGTTTGAGGGTGTTTAAAAGATGTTTGAATTTTGACTGTGCATTATCCGGCTTGTCCCGTGACGTACGTAAAATAGATCCACCTGCTGTATGGATTCTCGATACGCGCTCTATGGTCAGCGGTATTATTGCTTCCTTGTTTCCTTCGAACAGGCTCTTAAAACCACCAACAATGCCGACAACCTTTTTGCCATGGTTAATGGCATCTATGGTAGCAGCTCCTATAACACCATTAATTCCTGGTGCCGGTCCGCCTCCAACGATTATTCCAACGAGATCTTTTTCCATAAACTTATTCATTGTGTAACTTTCTTATTCTTTTTGCAAGTAATTTATAAAATATTTTTTAATCCTTTTATCAACTGAAGGTATAATCAAGGATGCGCATCGGCTTCCATATTTCAATAGCACGGGGCTTCGAATGGACCTTAAAGGAGGCAAACAGACTTGGTTGTGAAGTAATCCAAATCTTTCTAAAGAATCCCCGTTCATGGAAAAAAAAGACATGGACCGACAACGACTTCGAAGCCTTTCAAAAGCTTATCTATGAAATTCCGGTTTTTGCTCATTTAACGTATTTACCAAACCTTGCAAAAATTGATGAAAATGAGAAAAACATAAAAGGACTTATGCATGAAGTTGAGCTTTGCGTCAACCTTGGACTCAATGCAATGATTGTCCATTGTGGAGCCCATCATGAGAAGCTAAAAGGAATGAAAATGGTTGCAAATGCCATCAATCGCGTAATATCAGAATACGGGATCAATATTTACATGGAAAATTCAGCAGGTCAGGGCCATAGCCTGGGGAGTACTTTTGAAGAACTATCCATAATCTATGAGAAGATAGAGGAGAAGAAAAAAGTCTTTTTGTGCATCGATACAGCCCATCTGTTTGCTTCAGGATACGATATTCGTACCCCTGAATCATGGCAGAGAGTTGTCACCCATATTTACAAGCTCTTTGGTGAAAATAAGATCGGCTTTTTTCACTTAAATGATTCCAAAGCAGACTTCGCAAGCAGAATAGACCGGCACTGGCATATAGGCAAAGGCAAAATAGGTACTGATGCATTCAAAATCATTCTTAACGATATGCGTTTTAAGAATTTAAAGGGGGTTATGGAAACCCCCATGAACGATAAAATGGACGAAGAGAATATGAAAGTTATAAGATCTCTACTTTCTCCTCTGATGCCTGGTCCTTCTTCTTAGCTTCCTGTATTTGTGCTTCCTGATTTTCTTTTTTCTCCATTTTAAAACACTGCCCATTCATCACCTCGTGCTGTATCATAAAGTTGTTCAATTATTGTCATAAACTCGTAAAGCCTTAAAAGATAACCTTCTTTCCATTTTTTTGCAATAATATAATGAAAAAAACCGCATTGATCTTCAGTAGGAATATTATCATTCAGAGATAATTGAATCTAAGGATAGTATTGAAAAGGATGCAAAAAAACCGTTATAATGTGAACCACGCGCCTGTAGCTCAGCTGGATAGAGCAACGGACTTCTAATCCGTAGGCCGCAAGTTCGAATCTTGCCAGGCGCGTATAATAACGCCTGTGCAATTAACTCTGGGTCTCTAACATCCATCGTTTTTTACCGATTATGCAGCTCTCTTGAATGAAATTCGTTGAAAAATAAAATGTGTGTTGAAATCAGTTTGATCTTAATGAATTCTAGTAATTGTTTGTTGTACAAAGATACTTAATGATAGTTTCTAGGATAGGACAATTACCCTGGGAGGCTTTGATTGTTACCTCAAAACCTGGGTTAATCTGTACTGTAAGAGATAATTTTGAGCGTGCGTCAAAGTCTTTAAAATCATAATCGCTGGCTTTAAGCTTCATATAGCTTATCGGTTTTGTAATGCCAAAAATTTCAACTTCTTCGTTTTCAATGAAATTTTTAACTCTCATTGCATAGTGTTTGGAAAATACCCAAAGATCTTCACACCCAAGTGATCCATCTTCGCGAACATCCATGATAAAAACATGCTCTGGTTCTTCAATCTCCCGGCAGGTCTGCAGCCATGTGCGGGCAAGAAGATCAGCCTTTGGGGGTATCTCCCTGCACTGGATCATTGTGGAGTAATAGTTAAGCTCACTTTTGATATTCCAGATACTGGCTACCATGATTACACAGGTTTATCGGATTTGTCGTAATTTTACTTTAGCTTATCTATTTGACTGTTAAATACTTCTTGACAAAGAAGTGTACCAGTTTCAAAATAGTCTCATGGTTAAAGAAGCCAAAACTCTTATCCTGGAGGAAGACCACCGTCCGTGGGGTTATTATCAGGTCATTTCAGATGAACCGGACCTTAAGTTAAAAAAAATATATGTTTACCCTGGGAAGAGACTCAGCTTGCAGCGCCACCAGCGCAGAACAGAGCATTGGTATATTCTTCAGGGAAAGGCAATTTTTACCCTGGATTCAAAAGAGATTTATCTTGAAGCCGGTATGTCCGTTGATATCCCAAGAGGATCCTTCCACCGCATCATGGCCACTGGAGAAGAAAATTTGATCTTTATAGAAGTGCAAACCGGGGACTACTTTGGAGAAGATGACATTGAACGTGTGGAAGATGACTATGGGAGGGTTCCTTAGGCTTTCGGCCAACCACCTTTTTTAATAAAAATAGTAAAAAAGTATTGCATATTTTTTGTGATAAGCTGTATAAACTATTCACAAGGGTGGTCATTATGAGAACCACGAAAAATCAAACGTTATAAGGAGGGGTGGGTATGACAAAAGCCGAGATAATAGGAAAGATGGCAGCAGGTGCAAAGATTTCAAAGGCAGCCGCAGGTAAAGCTTTAGATGCTTTTATTGATGGTGTGAAGGCTTCTTTGAAAAAGGAAGAGAGGGTTACTCTTGTTGGATTTGGATCCTTCTCCATCTCCAAAAGAAAAGCGAGAAAAGGGAGAAACCCGAAAACTGGCAAAGAAATCAAGATTGCTGCACGCAAAGTGCCAAAATTCACACCTGGAAAAGCTTTTAAAGACGCTGTTTAACGATTCTTTCCCATATACGGTTTTATGTAAATGCCTCTCATCTTTTGAGAGGCATTTTTTTATGAATACCGGCACAAAGCCAGCTTTTCTGAAGCCCTGGTAACCATTTTGTCAGCATCCTCAATATTACCTTCCTGTTTGTCCTTCATAATTATTTCTCCATTTTCTCTGCCAAAAAACATATTAAGAATGAGGGTTTGTTTGTTGATAGTTGCGTTGATACCGAGTGGGGTGTTACATCCTCCCCCAATCCTCATTTGAAGATTCCGCTCAATTGACACTTCTCTATAGCTTATCTCATCGTTAATGGGCCCAAGCATGGAAAGCAAATCCTGCTCGTTTCTTGTTTCAATTCCTATAGCACCTTGTCCTGATGGGGGAACCATGATTTCAAAAGGCAAAATCTCCCGTATCTGGTTGCCAAACCCCATCCGTATCACACCGGCATATGCTAATATGATCCCATCCAAGCCCTCTGACTCCATTTTTCTGATTCTTGTGTCAACATTCCCCCGAATGGGAATCACACTGACATTGCTTTTATGAAACAGGATTTGAGACTGCCTCCTCAAACTGTTGGTACCTATTCTACCACCACCTGGAATATCAGCAAGGCTTTTATATTTTAACGAGAGAAATACATCACGCGGGTCTTCTCTTTTCAGGATAGCCCCGATGGTGAGTCTTTCATCAAGTTCAGTTGGCATGTCTTTCATGCTGTGCACTGCGAAGTCTATGCTGCCTGCCAATAACTCTTCTTCAATCTCTTTAACGAAAAGTCCTTTTCCACCTATAAGGTGCAGGGGTTTGTCCCAGACCGTGTCACCCGTAGTTTTAATTGTTTTGACGTGGAATGTGTCATCAGGATACAACTGCTGAAGCAGGTTTACTACAATTTCCGTCTGTTTTAATGCAAGCTTGCTACCCCTTGTGCCAACTATCCACGTCCTGTTCATCGTCATCCTCTAATCTGAATAGTTTTTTCATCAATTCCAGTATTGCAGGTGATCCATTCTCCTTTATCATGGTAACATGGGGGTGGACAAGTTTATTCACAATACTTTTTGTTAACAAATCCATGTTTTTCATTGTTTCGTCGTCAGTATTTTTGTTTTTTTGTAATATTTTTTTTAATTCTCTGCTTCGAATTTCTTCCACTTTCTCATATATGTTTGATATCAAAGGATTTTTATCCAGTTGCCTTAACCATTGAGAAAACTTTTTTACCTCTTCATCAACGATTGAGCGGGCCTTTTCTGATTCTGCAAGTCGATCAGAGAGATGCTGTTGCGACAGCTCCTTAAGATCATCAATATCATAAAGGTAGACGTTCTCGAGATCATTGACAGATGGTTCGATATCTCTCGGGACTGCAATGTCTATGAAAAACAAAGGTTTTTGCTTTCGTTTTTTCATCACCACACTGACAAGTTCCCTGCTAATTAGAGGTCTCTCTGAACCGGTTGAAGAGAGAATCATATCTACTTTCTCAAGAAGATCCTGAAGATCATTAAACGGGCGAGGGATGCCGGTAGTCTCATCAGCCAGTTTCTGGGCATTGTGGAATGTGCGGTTCGTGATGTAGATATCTCCTACACCTTCTTTTTTAAAATATCTTAGGGCAATCTCGCACATTTCTCCCGCGCCAATAACAAGGGTTTTTTTATCCTTCAATTCACCGAAAATCTTCTTCGCAAGTTCAATAGCCATGGCACTGATTGATACCGGGTTATATCCGACTTTTGTTTCTGTCCTTATTCTTTTTGCAACATTGAAGGTTTTATGAAACACCTTGTCGAGAAAAAAACCGCTTGTATTGCAATCCGTGGCAAGTCTATACGCGTCCTTCACCTGACCCAGGATTTGAGGCTCACCAACAACCATTGAGTCAAGCCCGGAAGCAACAAGGAAAAGGTGTCGGTAAGTGTCTTCGTCTGTGAGCAAATAGGTGTATTTTTCCAGCCACTCCTTTTCAATACTAAAATGTCTGGAAAGTGCTTGATAGAATTTATCAAGGGCTGAATCGAGGTTCTTGCATGAGAAGTAGAATTCTGTTCTGTTGCAGGTTGAAAGAACAATATTTTCATCTACGCCGCTCTCCTGGAGTTCTCGTACAAGGCGAGGAATTGTTTCCTCCGACACGAAAAGTCTCTCTCTCACTTCGATTGGTGCAGTGTTGTGATTAAGTCCAAATACTGCTATAGGCAAACCAGACTCCCATAAATGGCAAGTAATAAGGAGCAGACTCCGAAACAGAGAACATTATCCTGATTATTTGTCAGCATCGTGTTGTTTTTTCTTTGGCTCAATGAAAAAGCCTTAGAGATAAGAATGGAGACCTCCTACAAGAAAATTTATTCCGAGAAACGTAAATAGAATGGAAAAAAAACCCGCAATCATCATATAGGCTGTTTTGCGACCCCTCCAGCCAATAGTGAGTCTGTTGTGGATGAGAATGGCATAGACAATCCAGGTTATAAGGGACCATGTTTCCTTCGGGTCCCAACTCCAGTATGAACCCCAGGCCATGCCTGCCCATAATGAACCTGTGATTATCCCGATTGTCAGAAAAGGAAAACCGTATGACATACATCGATAATTAATCGAATCAAGTACCTCCAGGGAAGGAAACCGGGTGGAGATGGGCGAAAATTTTTTTCTTTTAATCCCTCTCTCCAGAGACAGGTAAAGAATGGACACGAAGAAGCTGATAAAAAAAATTGAATTTCCGATGAAGGCAAATATAGTGTGCACTGGAAGCCAGTAACTTTGCAGAATTGGTGCCAATGGTTTAATATCGCTGGGTAACCATAGGGCCCAGATAAACACGAGTGACAAAAAAGGAACAATTATAGATCCCAGAATAGATATTTTGTAGGACCTTTTAAGAAACAAAAAGAAACCGGCCATACAGAGGGAAAGAAACGATAAGGATTCATGAAGATTCGTTATGGGCGTGTAGCCAGCCTGAAAATAACGAAAGCATGTGGAGATAAAATGAACAATAAATCCACTGAGAAGTGAAAAATGTCCTAACGCCTCTATACCCTTTTTGTCGATAGCGAGGAAAAGGAGATAGAATATTGTTGATACCAGATACAAACAGAGAGCAATGAGAAAAAGAATAAACATTATTTTTCTGACCCAAAAAAGGTTTCCTTTGCCTTTTTGAATCCCATATTGTTTATCACGCTCACATCTGTTCCCATAATTTCCTTCATTAAGCTCTGCCTTAGTTTTTTGTCCTTTATTTCCATGATTAGCAGTTTTCTCAATCGTCCTACAATGTTTGCATACTGAACATAATCCCTGGTTATACCCTCTGCCATATCCTTTCTCAATCGTTTAGAAAGGAAAGGCAGCATGCCTGACGTGGATATGGCAATAATTATAGGGTCTTTTTTGACAATAGAGGGAACGATGAAATCGCACAGTGAAGGGTTGTCAACAACATTTGCAGGAATGTTCTTTTTCACTGCATCGTTATATATTCTTTCGTTCAGTGACTCAACGTTGGTTGCAGCGAACACGAGTGCAACACCGTCCAGGTCTTCTTCACCATACTCTTTGAGAGATATGTGAATCCTTCCTTTATCACCATACCTTTTCAAGGTATTCGATATTTGCGGGCTTACTAATCTAATTATCCCGTTAAATTTGAGCAAAACGCTAACCTTTCTTTCGGCAACTCTGCCACCCCCGACGACCAGGCAAGGCTTTTTTGTTATATCTAAAAATATTGGATAATAGATATTGCTTTTAATAGACAATTTGGAATGTTTCGAATTCACCAGTATATTTTTCCTGTGTAACAGCCGTCTTGCTGACAAAAGACCCTTCCGGCCCCTTCGCGCACCAGTCAACCATGAGTTGTACATCTTGGTCCGTGCCTTCACACAGTACTTCAACTGTGCCGTCTCTTCGGTTTTTAACCCACCCAGTCACCCCAAATTCGTGGGCCTTCTTCATGGTGTTAAGCCGAAAAAAAACACCTTGTACGATTCCACTCACTGTTATACGAACTCTTACCATGGTATTAATATAACAGACACACACATCTTTTGTACAATCAAAACCTTCCTGGGTAATGTATCATTTCTTGTGTCACCATACAAAGATGGGGTACCCTCTCGGCAGTGTGCGTTCTCCACACGAGAACACTATCCAAGAAAAGGAGGTACCCCAAGGATGAATCAGGTTGTGGTACGAAGTGTAGCAAAGGCGATGGATATGGTCAAGGAAATGAATGGTGCAGCGGATGATGAGTGGACAGGAGACTATAAGAGCTATGGGAAGGACGCTATAGCACGGTTGCTGAATGACCGGATGAAGGAGTCGATCACTACGTACCTTGCCCGGAAGGATATCAACGACCGGAGGAATGGTTCCTATGTGCGTCACCTGCTTACCGGGCTGGGTGATGTAATCCTCTCCGTTCCCAGAACACGAACCTTCAGCCCGGTGCACATCATCCGGGCCTATGTGAGACGGGTTCAGGATATTGACCGGCTCATCCTTTCCTGCTTCGTCCTGGGTCTGTCCACCCGGAAGGTGGGAACATCCCTTCTTTCCATTCTGGGAGAGAAGGTAAGTGCAGCTACGGTCAGCAGAGTAACAAAGACACTTGATTCGGCAGTGATGGCCTTCCATCGAAGGAGACTTACCACTGCCTACCGGGCCCTCATCTTCGATGGCGTGGTGTTATCCAGGAAGACAGGGGCAGGATCTCTGAAGCGTCCCGTTCTTGTTGCCTTGGGTATCCGCCATGACGGGAAGAAGGAAGTCATTGATTTTCACCTTGCACCTTCCGAAAGCGCTGCCTGTTGGGAGTCCTTTTTAACGAACCTCTGCAGGCGGGGGCTCACCGGTGAAAACACAGAAATCATCGCTGTTGATGGGGGCAAAGGACTGATCAGCGCGGTGCGTTCTGTCTATCCCCTGATCCCTCTGCAGCGATGCTGGGCTCACAAGATGCGCAACATCATGGACAAGATCAGAAGGGTCGACCAGGAACGAGTCAAGAGAGGCCTGGTGAAGATCTATACAGCAAAGAACTATCAACAGGCACGCTCCTACGCACGACAGTGGACGAACCGATGGAAGGATGTTTATCCCCGGGCAGTCAAGTGTCTCCGGGATGACCTCGATGAACTGCTGACCTGTTTTGCGTTCTCTGATCCATCCTTCCGGGAGAAGGTGAGGACCACCAACGCCATTGAACGGGTATTCCGTGAGGTAAAAAGGAGGACACGACCCATGGGGGTCTTCTGTGACCGGACGAGCATGGATAGAATCCTCTATGCTGTCTTTATCTATGAGAATACCAAGGAGGGAACATGCCCCGTCTTCGGGATGACACAAAATACTTGACGTTACCACTCTCTCAAATTCCTTGACTTCTCCGTCTATTTCCTTTAATGTATTGGTGCGGGGTGGAGCAGTACGGTAGCTCGTCGGGCTCATAACCCGAAGGGCTCTGGTTCAAA
>ERZ1026792.704-NODE-704-length-25254-cov-3.615951_pt1 | contig 25254 bp, 24 predicted proteins | sample MGYA00520884_ERZ1026792 | MGnify/ENA primary metagenome ERZ1026792 (study PRJEB33270, sample SAMEA104284473) | anaerobic digester metagenome | biome: Anaerobic digester microbiome; feature: mesophilic sludge digester; material: Anaerobic digester biomass | place... | reverse complement strand
TGGCATCTCTTTTGACAAGTGAACCTATCTCAGAGGATGAGCTTGGCCGCAAAATCAAGAGCCATCTGTATGACATTTTTCAGCGTCAGCGAGAGGAGGCAGGGAGCCGGGGGTGAAAAAAGATGTAGCAGAGGTCCTCCGGCGCAGGTTCTTCACTGCTGAATCATTGAAAGATCGGGAGATATTCCGGCAGCATGTTGTAGCTGCATTAAAAGGGATTGCCGCTGTGGATGAGCAAACAGCCAAGCAGGGGGCAGAAGCAGAAGAGCGTTTTTTGAAGAGTTTCCCTTTCATCCTGACCTTACCGAAGTACTCTATTCGAAATGGACACAACTCGATCGATTTCAACGAACCCGCGGGGTATTGAGAACCTTTGCTCTGGCATTGCGCGAGGCTGAGAAGTGGGATACAAGTCCGCTGATCGGCCCTGCGGCTTTTCTCTTTGCAGATGGCCAGGAAGGTATCTCCGAGGCTTTGAGAGAAATGGTCACTGTTGCCGATACCGAGGAATGGGAAGGCAAGAAGCAGGCATGGACAGGCATTCTGGATAACGAATTTGCCCAGGCCAGGCAGATACAGGCAGAGTCTGTGGGACTGAAATTCAGGGAAATTGAACAGGTGGTGGTTGCTACATTCCTTCACTCACAGCCTATAGGTCAGAATGCAAAGACGAGGGATCTCTTGGTTCTTCTGGGATCAAGCCGACCTGACAAGATCGAACTTGAGAAAGGGCTTGCGCGCTGGGCACAGAAGAGCTACTGGCTCGATGATCTCTATGCTGCCTCGTCAGAGGACCAGCTTCCCGGAACATGGAGGCTTGGTAACCGGCCAAATCTTACCCAGATGCATGCAACTGCTACCAGAAACATTGCTGAAGGCACAGTTCGTGCCAGCTTGATCGACGAAATAAGCAAGGTCAAAAACCTTACGGCGAATGCTTCTGCGGCAGGAGTTCGCGTTCACACCCTGCCTACAAAACCGCGTGATATAGAAGATGACGGTGCGTTTCATTACGCTATTCTCGCTCCGAGCGCTGCATCGGAATCAGGAAAACCAAGCCCTGAGGCGAAGCGGTTTCTTGATGAAACAACAGGGCCTGACAGGCCTCGTGTATACCGGAACTCAGTCATCCTCCTTGCTCCGTCAAAAGACGGTTTGGAGCTTGCCATGGCCCGCATCAGGGATTATATGGGCTGGAACATAGTCAGGGATGAGATCAAGAAGCAGCAGAAAGATGGAAATGTTGACCCCGCAAGAGTTCAAACGCTCCAGATCAATATAGATAAAGCCAAAGGCCGTATCCCCGATGCGGTCAGACAGGCCTATTGTATCATTGTGACGGTTTCAGAAAAAAATGAGGTCCAGGCGTTCAAGATTGCCGTTGGCGATGAACCCCATTTTAATGTCGTCAAGAGCGATAAAAGGTCTCGCATTCAGGATACACCTGTAACGGCAGAGGCCTTATTGCCAGACGGTCCCTACAATCTCTGGCGTCCGGGAGAGACATCCCGACGGGTAAAAGATTTGGCCGGCGCGTTTGCTCAACTTCCTCACATGCCAAAGATGTTAAAAGCAAGCGCTATCCTTGAGACGCTTGCCGATGGTTGTGAGAAAGGAACGTTTGTGTTGAGGCTTACACGGCCGGACGGCTCCATGAGAACATGGTGGATGTCACGTCCCGACGAGAATGCACTGAATGAGCCTGCCCTTGAACTTGTACTTCCTGAAGCGGCAGAGCTGGTGGAGCTGGACGCGATGCTGTTGGCGCCCAGGAAACTGCCCGGGCTCTGGACGGATGATGAGATTACAGCTAAGGCCGTAGCAAAATATTTTAATGGAGCGAATGTTGTACAGGTTGAACGTGATGGCTACAGTGAAGCCGTGCATATCCCTAAGACCGAACAATCGGTTATTGATAAGGCTATCAGTGAAGCAGTCGAGAAAGGAATTCTGTGGCTGCTGTCAGGGCCGGCAAGCCTTCTCGCTGAACCGATACCCCCGGGTATACTAAACCCAACTGCAATACTCAGCGCTCCCCCGATCATCATTGGCGCAGCGGAAGTGCTCCCTGAAAATGTGCCCGATGCCTGGCAGGATGGGCAGACATCAGCGCTTTCTATCTCAACTGTGCTGTCTGTCAAGACAGGGAAAACTCTGCCCTGGCTAGACCGTACGTGAGGTAATAACATCTGCGCTGAAAGCCCGATTTATTGAGCGTGATATTGTTTCGGGAGAATGGCCGTGCGATTTCCCTTCTGCAAAACTGGCGAGATTCAAATTACCCTCTGGTAAAGGGGGAGAACCTTGGGCGGATGGCATCCGTGATAAGGAAAAGACTAATAAGCTTATGGCAGTCGCAGAACTCGAACCTTCACAAATACAAGATCTTGGCGATGCTATGTCCAAGCTTCTGGAGATAAAAGCAAAAGCAAACACATCTATTCGCTTTGAAGTTAAAATAGAGCTTGGGGATGGCAAAGAACCACCAAAAAAAGAGACCATCGAGGCAATAAATCAGATACTTCGAAGCGTGAAAGATGGATTTGAATGCCAATGAAAGACTGTGTTTGAAGGTGACTTGAATTGGCCATGGAAGCGAGATGTGAAAGATTATCAACAAAAAATAACTGACTATCGGAAAGAAAATATGACTTTCCAGGGAATGGTCACGAAAGTGTGTTTGGTAATTGAGGCATGTTTTCTGGCCGATGAGCTTGTTCTAACCGTTTGAGTTTTTAATGATGTAGATCGTTGCTACTATAGCATTTAAAGGCTATTTTAAATCCCGTTTTTTTAGTATTAAGCCTCATTTTAACAAAATGAAATCATTAGGGACTTAAATGTAATGACAAATTTGTGATTAGCCCATAACTTAGCCAATATCTTGTCTTGCTCATAAATGAAGAAACTCCTTGTTATATGAAGCTTTTTCAAGCACGGCCTGGATTAGCACGATCCGACCCTCTTCTAAATTACGAGCCTGGTTCTTTAGCTTGAGTTTAGCATCTGTCCGCATCAGAAGATGAGTGCCGAAAGGAGGGAGCTCACATGCCTCCACTTGTTTTTTGCGTTGCTGGGCTGAAACCAATGCTTTCAAAGAGGTGTCGCGCCAGTAGAGGACACGAAATCCGATAGATTCCAGCAAGATTTTCAAGTCATTCGGAGCAATAAGGTAGCTGATTGACGGTTCATCAGCCCAAGGAACAGGAAAGTACATTTCACCATTTGGCCCTTGAAAAATGTCCTGAAACGCAAAGTGACCTCCCAGTTTCAGCACACGGCTTATTTCGCCGTAAAACTTTGCTTTGTCGGGTATGTTCATCTGCGTATGCTCGGTCCAAACGAGATCGAAAGAGGCATTCGGAAAAGGCATGGTTAAGGCATTACCTTGCTGGAAAACCGTACAAGTGTTTAGTCTTAAGCGTTTCGAGAGCATTGTAGCAACTTCGCAATAGGTATCGGTAATATCCAGACCTGTGACATGACAACTGTGCTCAACTGCCAAGTAGCGTGCTGTCCCCCCAAGTCCACTCCCTACATCGAGCACATTCCACCCAGAACGTACTCCGACGTGGGAGGCTAGCTCTTTTGTAGCTTCCAGCCCACGGGAATGAAAAGCGTCAATCGGCGCAAGGTCGGCTGGCGTCAACACCTCGATATCAATACCCATGCTATGTAGTACGCCGAGGATGGCATCTCCAAGGTTCTCCAGCCTCCAGTGTTCACAAATGGCTTGTTCATAGTCGTCCATACACCTCTTCATATTCTTCTCCATATAGTGATCAAGCCAGAACAAGCATTCAGGCTATTAGCTACGATACTCATTATCTTAGAATATATTGCCTTTATCCCAAATTTCTCACGTTTACGATGGAGTTGCCCCTGTAAAGCCGGACACCCTTCTAACGTAATACCTGTCTTCTATGCTCCCTCGGTGTCTTCATCTTCAATCCTTTATGAGGATGATATTCATTATAGTCCTCGAACCAGGATGGAAGCAATTCCATTACGGTTCGTGCATCGGGTAAGATATGGGTAGTATACATAATCCCTCTTGAAGGTCTTCACAAAGGACTCTGCCATGCCATTTGATTCAGGACTGTGATATGGTGTGTGGTGCACAGGGTAATCCCGACGGGAATGGCAAACTAACAGGTTGCACGGGACGTATAGGCAGAGCCATTGCCCGAAAGCCACTCGATCCTGTGGGGTAATGCGGTAATGGGGCCAAAGCGATATTCGATAGCTTCCGTCATAAGGTCCCTGATGATCTCGGAGGTAATTCCACCAGGTGTAGCACTGTAGCTTACCCATGGCAAAAGCGACCCTAATCCCTTCTTTGTTTTCACAGGCAATCTCGATGGCATCCTTTCAAATCTCCACCTCCATGGTCTTCTTGCATAGAATGCACTCTACCTCACGGACTCTCGCTTTGAGCTCCTTAACCTCAGACAGGGGAACAACCGTTTCTTAGGGCCCTGCAGCAATGAGAGCGCCACATTCAATGAGTCGCCTCTACTGAAAGAGCTGGTTGGGATGGACATCATATTTGTGTGCCACCGAAGACACGCTGTTGCCAGGTTGTTCGGCCTCTTCAACCATCGCCCCTTTCTGTAATGAGCTCCATCGCCTTCTTCTCTCAACTGACGTAATGATTTCTACCGGGCTCATAGGCCTCCTTTCCTTGATTATAGCAATAACTCTATGGCTATGACTACAACATATTCTCGCTCGCATGAGTGTCCGGTTTAAATGGGGCTACTGCAGTTTCTCATCTAACGAACCAGCACGTTGCACCGGGATTTAGGGTAGTAGCCAGGAAGGAACGAGAGGAGTCCCATACACCTATCGACCGATATGACCTCACATCCCTCTTCGGTAAGTCCACACTTGGAGAGGTCTGTGAGGAATGTATCCCATTCAGCTCTGCCCTCAGAAGGGGCAAGTTTAAAGTCGATGAACCTTTTTACTATTATGGTCTATTTCGAGAACCACTAGGACAGACCTTCTCAATGGTGTCTTTTGGGAGAGTATGATTCCATCGAAGATGAAGGTTCTGTATACATTGGAGAGCTTCCTCCTACAGAAGGGACAAACGGCCACATCAAGGGTTTTTGACACCCTGCTCATAGGCTGGGATATCTTCTCGCCAAAGATCGTCATGAGAACTTCCCCGATCTTCCTGATGGAAAGCCCCTGTTTACGCGCATGCTTCAGGAACCTTGGCGGGTTTATAGGTTTTTGTGCGAGGGACAGCGTGCAGGATATCTCCTATCTCGATCAGGAGGTGCCGCTTGTAACTTCCGTTCCTCCGATCCGATGGGCCATCCGGGAGATGGGAGAGAAGATCTGCAATCGATTCTATCATCCAGCATTGCAGGAACACTGCAACCGCCCGTCGTCCGAACTTCCGGTAGTCACCTGACCAGTGCTCTTTATTGATGACATCCAGTTTCTTTACCATTTTCATCGCCTGTGATTGATTCTTCACAAATTGTTGCATCACGGAGTGCCTGCTTTACTCAAATGTATTTTGGTTGATACGACGAAGAAAGGTACTCCATCTTCTTTCAATGACACAAGAGATAATACAGTTTGACATAATTCTATCCTTGTATTGTACTGCCAGACATGCTATAATAATTCCAGCATCAGGAGCCATCCGAAAAGGATGCGGCAACCGAGCAAGGAGACGCTGCGGTGCCTGATCCCGTACAAGCGGGATGATGTGCGAAGCAAGGGCTTCGAAAATGTAAGCTCTCCGGCAATCGTATGTCATATGAGACCGTCCCTGATGTGGACGGTTTTTTTGTCTCCTCGCCTGGTGTGATGCAAATACAGCAAGAGGAGGAACACAGCATGAACAACGTACCCGAACACATTATTCCGGTAAAAGAAGGACGAATCACTGAATCAGAACTCCTTCAGTTCGTGGACTACAAGGACATGATGATCTGCTCCGAGTGTTACGAACCCTACGGATTCTGGGCGTACCGCCCTGAGATCATCGACTACCTGCCTGATGAATGGAAACCGGTAAAACGGTATTTCCAGAAGTGTGACAGCACATGCAGCCAGCATAATCAAAAACCACAGATGCCCGATGAGGACAGGGAACAGGCCCTATGGCCGGGCTTTGATTTTAACGAAAGGCTCACCCTCTGCCACGCATGCGGCCAGGAGATACGACTGAGTGGCTCACGGTTCTCCTACTGGTTCTGCAGGACCTGTCTGGGACGGGCTCTGTACTTCAACTCCCAGCATGCACCGGTCATCATTCCCCAGGGCCGACACAGCTCCGTTGCTGGCTTTGTCCTGCCGGGAATGGACAGACGCAATGAAGAGAAGATCAGAGAGTTCGTACTGGACACGAACCGCCTCTTCAGAAGTATCACCCACCTGGATGTTTGGAGACGGTTCGTCATGAAGACCAACTTCAGGATCATGGGGATTTCCGGTGATGTGCGTCTGGATTACTACCTTGCCAGCGCTTACAGTGACCAGTTGAAATTTGAAGCATGGGGAGAACTGTGCAATTTCATGATGAAGAAGCATAAAGAAGATGAAGGATATGAGGATCCACACATAACCGTATCGGAAGAAAGGAGGGAAGTATGATCGGTGCCATTGCAGGAGATATTATCGGATCAGTATATGAACACGACAACATAACCAGAACAGACTTTCCACTCTTTAATCCCCGCTGTCGATTCACCGATGATACGGTGCTGACTGTTGCAGTAGCAGATTGCCTGCTCCATGGAAAAAGCTATGCCGAAACTTACCGTGAATACTTTCACCGCTATCCCTTTTCAGGATACGGAGGAAGCTTCATACGTTGGGCAGATTTACCGAGAAGAGGGCCCTACTATAGTTTTGGGAACGGATCTGCCATGCGGGCAGGCCCTGTTGGATGGGCATTCAATAACCTGGAAGAGGTACTCGCTGAGGCAAAACGAAGTGCCGAAGTAACGCACAATCACCCTGAGGGGATCAAGGGTGCCCAGTCAGTTGCTGCTGCCATATTCCTTGCCAGGACAGGGGCATCCAGGGAGGATATTGGAGCTTTCATTACGAAGACCTTTGACTATCAACTCGATGAGCCCATCGATGAGATTCGGAAGCACTACCGGTTCGATGTTACCTGTCAGGGGTCAGTCCCCCAGGCCATCAGGGCCTTCCTGGAATCTGACGGATATGAGGACGCTGTCCGCAAGGCCATCTCCATCGGTGGTGACAGCGATACCATCGCCTGTATTACCGGAGGAATCGCAGAGGCTTTCTATAAGGGTGTGCCACAGGAGATAGTAAGCTTTGCTATGGAAAAACTGGACAATGACCTACGGCAAGTAGTCATTGAGTTTCAAGACAGATTCATGAAAATTCAATGAGGTCAGCCCATAAATTATAGAGATACGGAAATGACAAACACTAATGAAGGTAGCGTCATCGGAATGGAGGGATAGTATGCCTTTTAGAATGTAAAAACACAGATGTCAAAAAGACGGAAAAATGTCTTGGCAGGGGGAATCTTGGTACTGTTCCAAGTGTGGAACAATGAGCGAGTATGATGGTTGGCGCAACAGTATGCATGAGGCCATGGCCCGGGGTATCTGTTGCGCTATGGTTTGATGCCAATAGGCCCATATCGGCAATTCGATCTTACTTTTCTCTGATGTCCATATCTTTTCTCCTCATAGAATACTATGAAATACAAGATAGGACTAACAATAGTATGTCAGAGTGTTAATTATTTCAAAAAATAATGAAGATTTGCTTTAAGGCTAAAAAAGATGAATGTTATTAATTTCCATTACTAATCGTTCCATGATCTGATTTAGTGGGAAGTTTTTGATTTACTACAGCAGACCCGAAACAGGAATTCATTGAGCGCTTTCTCTGTCTGGATTCCTCTGATACCGAATCTGATATGATCTGTGCTACCGCTTCTTTTTTTCCTATCGTTTTAAGCTTCGGATGAATGCTATGGTCGGTGAGTACGGTTCGTCATAGGCATCGCTGATCCCCTGCTCCGGAATGGTTTTGATGCTTTTGCACCCGGTATTCCCAAACGAGAAGGCTCGCCCTCCGACCTTCTCCACCTCTGTAGAGAACTTATCTCCTAAACTCAAAGTGGCCTGAACTTTGTACACGTACTTTTTCACGTTTTCCTTGAGGGTAACAGGGATGAGGGTTTCAGTATGGAGGGTACGAACTCAGCTGCCTTTCTCCTCCTATCGCGTTTTAAGATAGAAGATAGTTTATGCCAGGTGGATCATTTTTCATGAAAATATTAGACCAGTTTAGCATGATAATTTACACAGAAATTACTCTCTGAGTTTTATGCTCAAGGAGCCGTTGGAGACTTTGATGTCCTCTACGCCTTTAGATAGGGTGCCCCAGAATCCGTGTTGACCATTGAATTCATGGACCAGGTCTACATTCTTGAGATTGCCCAGCCAGGCGTTTGGGATGGGTATGCCGCCTATACTGACACCGCGAAGGGCAACAACAGGTTTTCCGGCCTCATGACGTAATGTTACACCACAGCTAAGTCGTAATGTTTTGCCCCCAAGGAAGGGGAAACCTTTGTCTACAGGGATTATCAGCTTGAGGCTGATCATATCGTCGGACAGGTTGATGGCAATCTGACGGGCAGCTTTCTCATCTTTTGCTATGAGCGCATTGAGTTCTTTTTCTGAGATTCGAATTTCCCGCCTTGCAGGATCCTCTGTGTAATCTTCAGGTTCGAGACGTTCTTTAGTCATTTCTTCATCAGTCCTTGTGCCGGAGAACTTTCCTTGTTTTTGAAAGCTCTGCTCCAGGCGTTCTAGCTTTGTATTCAGCACCTGCTGTTCTCTTTCATTCAGCTTGGTAGGGTTAAACGGGTTGGCATAAAGGTTGTGTTTTATCCACCAGACACTCACTGTTATCACTATGATGAAAAATAGCGCTATTATACCCAGTATGCGAGGCCATTTCGATTTTGTTTGATTTTTATCGTCTGTTTTCCCTGTCATATATTCCGGGAGCATAAAAATCCTTTTACAATCTCATCTTTCAACAAAAGTTACAAAATTCATTTTATTCTTTTCTGTATGCCACAATGTGTGCCACACTATTCTATACCTGTGAGAATGAGCTGTAAAGACCATCCACTATTTTGGGATTCCATATGATATGACTGCAGGTCGTTATCAAATGTTATTGGATAGTGATTGCCCGAGCCTATCCCGTATCATTTTCAGAATTACAAAGGACTCCCGCTCCCTTTCTTCCAGAGCGCCTGTGATATAGTTGATAGTCTCCGGGTAATCCGGCATGAAGATCTTTGAGAGTGCGTTGCACCGTCGCTGGGTCTTCCGAAGTTCCTGAGCAAGGCGCATGATAGCATTTTCCAATTCTGCCAGTTCAGCAAGGATGGGAAGAACCTCGATAAAACGTGTCATGGCCACATCAGTGCTTGCTGAAGTTCCCCCGATGCCAAACTGGATACTTACCGGCTCTGTCTGAACCGTCACATGGGGGATCTCCATGCCCATAAGGTGCTGGCCAGAGACATCCACCTGATGGTCCATGTTAACAGCAAGGGTGGCACGGTCGATGTTGTCTGATCCGATCTCCAGCTGGGCTTCCTGGAGGGCTGCAAAAGCAAGGCCAAGGGCTTTAGCAACACCCTGTTCTGCATCACGAGCGCGTGCAAGGCGGCTCATCAGCTCAAAGATAAGTATTTGTCTTTTTTGTTCGAGGAGGTCGTAACCTTCTTCAGCGAAAGTAAGTTGTTTTTTCAATACGAGCAAATTCGATTTGGTTGGAGCTATGTTCAGTTTTCCCATAAAACCCTGCCATTTTCCGGAGCTCACACCTGCCTGTGTCATATGCTTCAGTAGGCACGTGATCACCCCTTTTCACGAAATTAGTCTGATAGATTGGCTAATCCTTATCCATTAATCACTTAATTCCTTAACCCTGTCCTCCTGTTCCCGATAGTATGTGTTCAACAGGTTGTCGCTAACACGGTGCAACTCATCCCTAGGCAGCGTGGAGAGTACATCCCAGCCAAGTTCGAGTGTAGTTTCGATAGATCGGTTCTCGTATTCACCCTGGTTCAAAAAGCGTGTTTCAAACGCTTCACCGAATTTCAGGTATTGTTTGTCGAGAGTGCTCAGCTCTTCTTCGCCGATAACATCAGCCAGCCCTCGGACCCGCTTGACATAGGCGTAGCATGCGAATAACTGGCTTGCAAGAATGGGATGGTCTTCCCGGGTGTAACCTTTGCCAACCCCGTCTTTCATCAAACGGGAAAGACTCGGAAGGCCGGCAATAGGAGGATAAACGCCACGCTGAAACAAATCTCTGTCCAGGACAACCTGTCCTTCAGTAATGTAGCCGGTAAGATCCGGAACAGGATGGCTGATATCATCTGCAGGCATGGTGAGAATGGCCATTTGAGTGATGGAACCCTGTGAACCCTCGATGCGGCCCGCGCGCTCGTAAATGCTGGCAAGATCAGAGTACAGATAGCCGGGATACCCTTTTCGGCCTGGAATCTCACCTCTGGCAGTACCGACTTCCCGCAAACTTTCACAGTAATTTGTCATGTCAGTCAAGAGCACAAGCACATGCTGTCCGCAGTCAAAAGCCAGATGTTCTGCTAGGGTCAGGGCAACACGAGGGGTGAGAAGACGTTCAACGCTTGGTGCATCTGCAAGGGAAAAGAACATAACGGCGCGGCCAAGAGCACCATAGTCATGAAAGTTGCGGATGAAGAATTCAGCTACATCGTGCTTTACACCCATGGCAGCAAAGACTATTGAGAACTGAACTTCCTCTTCCAGCAGGCGGGCCTGTCGCACAATCTGGGCTGATACGCGGTCGTGAGGAAGCCCGTTTCCCGAAAAGATGGGAAGCTTCTGACCACGAACCAGTGCATTCATCCCATCGATAGCTGATAAGCCTGTCTGGATGAATTCACGCGGATAACGCCTCGCATTAGGATTTAGGGGCATTCCATTGACGTCTCGCCTGTCTTCAGAGAGCGGAGGCGGGCCCCCATCAGCCGGGCGGCCGAGACCATCGAATATGCGTCCAAGCATCTGCTGAGAAACAGGAAGGCGAAAGCTCTCCCCGAGGAAACGGACCCGCACTGTTTTGTTTGAGAGGCCTGTTGTGCCTTCAAGCACCTGGATTACGGCCTGATGTTCAGATACTTCGAGAACACGGCCGAGACGGGGCACATGGTGTGGGTCAAGGATCTCAACAAGCTCATCATAGCCTACATCCCGAACACGCTCCACCACAACCAGAGGGCCCTCGATGCGCGAAGCCCCTACGTACTGTAAGCCCCTGTCTTCTATGTCGAATGTGATCGTCATAACAAGGTGGTATGCATATCTACGTCGAAAGTAGCCTCTTTGATATATTCTTTTGCCAGTGTGTCCATATCTTCCTTCACCTGCTGTTCCAGTTCCGCGAGCTTGTCCAGGTCTGTGTTACTGAATACTGACTTGGCCCGAAGTATTTGTGGTACACAGGCCAGGGAGCGAATTTGCTTTAACGGCACCCCTCTTTGAATTAAATCACGACCCTTGTGATAGAGAGTAAGGATGATGCGCATGAGGGCAATCTGTCTTTCCGGAGTGCAATACATATCGTTTTCATCGAAAGAGCTCTGAGCGAGGAAACCATCTTTCATTATCTCGGCTATGAAAAGGATCAAACGTTGTCCCTCAGGCAGGACATCAGGTCCAACGAGCTTGACGATTTGCTGGAGGCGGTCCTCACGCTGGAGAAGAGTGAGCGCCTCTGTTCTCATTTCAACCCAGTCAGGAGCTTCTTTCTTCCACCACGGTCCAACATCCTCCACATATTCGGAATACGAGTGCAGCCAGTGGATAGATGGATAATGCCGGGCATTGGCAAGTTCGGTATCGAGGGCCCAGAAACATCGTATGAATCGGCGCGTGTGCTGGGTGACCGGCTCGGAGAAATCACCACCTGGCGGGCTCACCGCACCCACTATGCTTACCGATGCCCGATTGCCTCCCAGGGTTGTAACGGCCCCGCCGCGCTCATAAAACTGTGCCAGTCGTGTAGGCAATGACGCGGGGAAGCCTTCTTCCGCCGGCATCTCTTCCAGCCGAGCTGCAAGTTCCCGCAACGCTTCTGCCCAGCGGCTGGTGGAATCTGCAAAAACAGCAACGGATAGTCCCATGTCCCGATAATACTCTGCAAGGGTAATGCCGGTATATATGGATACTTCACGTGCTGCCACCGGCATATTGGAGGTGTTGGCTATGAGGATGGTCCTCTCCATGAGCGGCATGCCCGACCTGGGATCTTTAAGCTCAGGAAACTCTCGAAGAACCTCGGTCATTTCATTTCCCCGCTCGCCGCAACCGATGAAGACAATGATATCAGCATTTGACCATTTTGCAAGCTGGTGCTGGGTGATCGTTTTCCCTGTGCCAAATCCTCCGGGTATAGCAGCAGCGCCTCCCTTGCCAATGGGAAAAAAAGTGTCGATAATACGCTGACCTGTAATCAGCGGTTCTGTGATACGCAAGCGTTCCCGGATGGGGCGAGGCTCCCGCACGGGCCATTGCTGAAGCATGGTTATATACCGCAGGCCAGATGCAGTCTCCATCACAGCCAGTTGATCGAGGAGCCTATAATCCCCTTTGTCGACAATCGATCTTATCGTACCGTCACAGTTTGGGGGAGCCAAGATCAGGTGATTGACCAGCGGTGTCTCTGCAACCTGCCCAATGGGCTGGCCTGATGCAATGCGCTCGCCTGGGCTGACGAGCGGTTCAAAAGTCCATACTTTTTCCGTATTCAAAGGATCGACCTTTTCTCCGCGACAGATCCATGCCCCGCTACGTGCTTGGATACCTGGCAAGGGTCGCTGAATACCGTCATAAATGTTGCCAACCAGGCCAGGGCCAAGCCACACAGACAAAGGAGTGCCAGTGCATGTGACCGGAGCTCCGGGCTTCAGCATGGTAGTATCCTCATACACCTGAATAGTGGCATAATCGCCGATGAGTCGCACCACTTCACCCACCAGCCCAAGACTACCAACATGGACTACCTCGTACATCTGGGCTGCATGCATACCCGCAGCCGTGACGATGGGGCCGCTGATACGGGTGACAACCGGTTGAGTAGTTTTTTCTTCAGCGATCATTGGCTGCTCTCTCCTGCTCCCGGTTTACGGACAAGCGACGTCTGTACAGCTATCTGCCTGCGCAACTCTGGCCACAATCGTTCCAGTCTTTTCAGAAGACGATTATCCCAGACCTGGTGAGCCTCACCATCTTCTATGATGACCCCGTCCTCTGGAGGGTTTTCCGAGTGTGAAATAGTGATGTGTAACGATCTCCCGTCACGGCGTACGATTTGCTCAGCAAGACTATCGTCCGCAAGTGCGGGCTTTTTTCCAGAGAGCCTGACCACAAATTTATTGCCTGTCATCTGGCGTATTGCCTGCGAAGAGAGAGAGATTACTGCTTCGTCATAATCAAAACCCTCGTGGGCATGCAATCGTTGACGAGCTTCATCATATATAGAATCAAGGAGTGCTTCAACACGTGCCGCAAGCAGCCTGCCTTTCTCTACAGGGACGGTAGCCAGAATCAGTTCCCTCCGACGCCTACCCTCGGCCCCGGCCTCTTCAAGTATCTTTTGCCTGACCTGATCTGCCTCGACAGCAGCGCTGTTCAAGATGGCCTCAGACTCTTGCTTAGCACGGAGGATAGCTTCTGCAGCTTTTCTGCGAGCGTCTGCAAGGATTTCTGTGCTAAGTTTCTCAGCAGAGTCTTGATTTGTCACCATGATCAGCTCCTCTTATCCGACCTTTATGCCTACTGCTTCCTGTACGAGTTCGCGCAGGCTCTTGCGTCCTGGCAGAGGCCCCTCCGGTCCAGGTATCTCGACAATGAGCGGATAATCCTTTTCCAGTCGAATCATATCTATGTGTGATTGAACCAAGGAAGCCACCTTTTCAGTTATGATAATTATTGCACAGTCAGTACTGGCAACTGCATCGTTGATACCCCTCTGGGCCTGATCCGCTGTCGATGCAACATATGCATTGATACCTGCTAAGCGAAACCCTCTCGCTGTTATCTCGTCGGCAATGCAATAGAATTTCACAGTGAACCTCTTAAATCTTTTGTATGAGCATCATGGCAATAGCAAAGCCAAGCACAGCCAGCCCCTCTGCCAATGCCACGAACAGGAGGCTTCGAGTAAGAAGCTCAGGTTTCTCCGCTGCTGCACCTAATGCGGCAGACCCAATTCGTCCGACTGCATAGGCAGCGCCGATAACGGTGGCAGAAATGGCAATGGCAGCAGCAACACCAAGACCGATGGCTTTGTACACGGACATCTGATCTGCAGGCATAGCTCCGCCGGCAGTCTCTGCTCCCGTAACCACCGTAGCAGAGAAAATTATACCTACCAGAACTGCTCCGATCATATTAATTCGTTGTAAGACCGACTTTATCATGCAACACCTCCATTTCTGGGGCTTACGCTGTTACCTCCATGAAGAAAGTCCATAGATCCTCTCCTTCACACCCGTTTCCCATACTCCTTGGCATCTGCCGCAAGGCGAAAAGGCGCAAATGGCTGGCCGCTGCCCGAGAAAAATTTACTGAAGAACTCATAATATTCGAGACGCAACGCCTGTACCGAGGCTATGATCCCTTCCAGTACAATGGCTATTATGTTGCCCAATATAATGATTGATAGGCTAAAGGCCCCACCCACAAAAGGAAGATCTCTGACCTCAGCGGAAACCATAAAAGCGGCGAAGAGTAATGCGGCATGGCTCATGGCGTAAGCCGCAAGACGTACAAAACTTATGGTGTTTGCAAGGTAGCTGAGAATTGCTTCAAATGCACCAACACAGGATTCCATGATGGCGCTTGCAAGTCCGCCATCCATCTCCTTTTGGCCACCAGCTCTGTGTCTGATGAGATGCTGTATCGGCTCCTTGAGGGACCAGCCTGCTATGGGTACTACAAAGAACAGAATGACTGATACACTCATAAGCCCCCATGATTGAATGGTTGCCCCGTGCAATAGAAGGGCTAATGTACCCCAGTAGAAAAGAAGGCCAACGAGGCCGAACTTATCGAGAATGCCACCGATCACATCACCTCGCTGAAAGCGATTGATGATATTCAACACGAGACCGAGGCTTATCAATGCAATACCAACGCCAATAGAGCCATACATCAGTTGTATTGGGTTACCCTCCAGGGGGTCATGCCACAGAGCGTATTTCTTTAACGTTTCCACGCCAAAATAACTTCCATACACCACGCCAAAAATGGTACTTGAAAAACCCGCAAAAAGAAGAAGCACGCCAAGGTCTTTCAATTTTTTGGACTGCCCGGCAATGAGTGCGGTCAAACCTGCTGCCGCAAGAACCAGCCCGTGTCCGGCATCACCGAACATAATACCGAACATCACTATGTAACTTAGTGCAACAAAGAGGGTCGGCTCCAACTCATGGTAGTCAGGCAGTCCATAGGTAGAAATCAGCATCTCAAAGGGCCGCAGAAGGCGAGAATGCTTCAGCAGAACCGGAGCTTGTTCCCTTGTAGAAGCATCCGGGGGAGTAACTTTAAGCACATACCGACCGCTGGTGATTTGCCCCAAATGTTTCTCCAGGGTTGTTACTTCTTCTGCTGGAATCCACCCTGAAATAAAAACAGCTGTCTCCGTGCGTGGAAAACTCTGGATCGCAGTGAGGAGCCTGTATTCTGTCTCCACAGATCTCTCAACCTCAGCCAGGGGCAATGCAAATTCCTCAGCCATGGTTTTGATTTTACCTTCCAGTTCCTCCAGTTCCGCTGCCAGCTTCGCCTGTTCTTTCTCATCTTCTTCTGACACCCTATCCACCGTTGCGCCTTCAACAATAGGAAGGAACTCCTGCTGAAAGCCCGACTGATACAGTTTTTTTTCCAGAGCAGGCCAATCCTGGGACGAGGTGATCACAAGCAGGGGCTGTTGTCCATTTTGTTTAACCAAAGGAAGGAGAACAACGTTTTCGCCTACTTCTTTATCAAGGTCTTCGAGGTTTTGAACCGGCATTCTTCCAGTGGCAAAATGAAGGAAAGAAAATTGGTCAAGCCCATCCAATGGAATATCATATCCACGGTAACATGATATCTGTTCGCACAGATTGGCTAAATCTTTTTGACGCTGAATTATATGTTGGCGGTGTGCCACCAGGTCTTTGCTCTGTTTTTCCAGATCAAACAGACTTTTTTCAGCATGATTCGCTGTAAATCCTTCCAGCGAACCTAATTTCTTATTCAAAGGAGGGATTTCAAGAGACTGGCGAAGTTCCTTAATGCGGGTTCGAAGGTGGTCCCAGTGTGCCAGTTCTTCAGTATAGTCGGCAGGCGCCAGAGGCGCTGAGTCAGGACCGGGATTTGAGTGGGTGAGGTGCACAACCCCGAGTTGACCCAGACTGCTGAGAACAGCACGCTCATCCTGGGCAAGCACAAGTACCTGGAGTCGCATCATGGGCACTGTTCTAAACATGTTTAACCTCTAAGCCAATCCGTGGAATCATATGAGCGCGGATTGTTTCTGCAGGTATATCCATTCGGATCCCTTCGGAAATCCTGATGAGGTTTGCCAGTTCTACACGACGAAGACCTGTGTACCCCACAATTGCCGCCAATCCCATGTGGCTTTGACGAAAGGCCAGATTAGCCAGACGATAAAATCGATTCCATGCAAGACCTTCCAGGACTGAAGCGTCAACATCGATGGATCCTCCCTCGCGGTTGAATTGAGGCAGATCAGTGTCAAACACGCAATGAGGGATGCGGCCCATGGAGGAAGAAAGATATGCCTCATCCAGCATGGAGTGGAATTGGGTGCGGGAAATCTGTGTTCCGGGGACATAAAACTGACGTAATATATCGGGAGCCAGGCCATAGTAAAACTTTCCACGAGCAACCAGCATAATATTGAAGATATCTGCCTCCTGAAAAACCATGGGCCTTACGAATGCACAGTCTTCCCCTGAAAGGTGCACTGTTTTTTCAATCAACCCTTTAAGATAGCCACAGTCCAGGGCTGCCTCAAAGAAGAAGGATCGGGGATATTTATTGTAGATTTCAAGGGCTTTCTCCAGATCCTCCTGGAGGAGTCTTATTGGAACCAGATGGACAAAATCTGCAGGAGATTCTGCTTTTGTCAATTCCTGGATATTCACGGTAAATTTGACAGGAAGAGAGATGAGATATTCCTTAAACTCTTCTAACGGGGCTTTTGTCAGGCATGCACGGATTAATACCTTCAGGTTTTCCACCTGGAATCTTACCAACATCCAATCGAGCAGATCTGTTCCCGGGCCAGACAGGTGCGAACAGAAGCGAGAAAACTCATCTACCATTTGGTCAATTAGCTGGCGTTGGAAACCGACTACTTCTTTGATATCAGACTCTGGAAAGATTGTGCGAAAGAATTCATGAAGGTTTCGAATACGGCACAAATTGTCGAGGCGCTCTGCTTCTGCCATGCGGCTCCGTCGTCCATGAAGTCGCGCAACAAGATAGTCGAGGTCATTCTCCGTTTGTCTGTTCTGAGAAATAGCTTGAACAAACTTTGAGTCATCTATGGCTGTTTGCACACGCACCGGACAACTCCTTCAACGGCCCATTCCCTGATGGCTGGATCAAGCCTGACCCGCTTTTCTATTTCAATAGCAGCACTGGCCAATTGCTGTTGTTTTTCTTTTTCTGCGTCCTGTATCAGGGCATCAATGATTTTTTTTGCTTCAGTGAGCGCCTCCTGACGGGCATTTTCAATAAGATCATTACCTTTTTTCCGTGCGTCCGAAGTGATTCGTTCCGCCTCGGCCCTTGCATCCTGGATGGTCACATTTGCTTCATTTTCTACTGAGATGATCTTTTGAATTACGTCACGCATGACAGCACCTCCCGAACCCTCCCTGCATTATATGAGTCGAGTTGCTACCCATGCTGGATTGGCATCTCTTCTGTACCCCAACATCTTTCTATTTGGTTAACAACACAGGGCACTTGGAGCCCTTCAGAACATTCCGCGCCACACTTCCTATCAGGTATCGCGCAATGCCAGATTTCCCGAGAGATGCGATTACAATCAGGTCGATCCTTTCCTCCTCGCCAAATTTGAGAATCTCTACATAGGGAACTCCTCGGCGGACAACAGTTTCCACCTCCACCTCATTCGCCTGCGGAAAGCCCTCTAGCTGTTTCTTCAAATTTCTCCTTGCCCACACGAGCTCGTTACCTTTGAAATCCTGAATCATATTTTCAGAGCGTATAAAATCGAGACCGGTAAAATCCATCACATCATGGACGACGTGAAGAAGGAAAACCTTGGCCTGATATTCAGTTGCAATGTCCAGTGCCTGCCTCAATGCTCTCCCTGAGCATTCTGAAAAATCTGTTGGTACAAGAATTCTGGTTGGGACAAGCATTTTTAATCCTCCTTTGACGTACCCCTATGGGATATAAGCACTACAGTAACTCCCTATGAATTGAGTGTATTGTGACCAACTATGGTAGAGGCTAAGGAAGAGCTTACAAGGAAAGCCCTTTGTTACACAAAGTATGGGAACTCCATTTTTCATTTTGAACCAAAAGTCTTGTTAAGGGTTCATTCAGCGTGGGCTACGGGCTGGGAACGTTGAGCACGAGAGAAACCAACAGGGGTCTCTATGGGTCAATCATTCTGCTTGGAATATTAATTAACCTTTCTAATCACTACTTATAGCACAAATTCCATCTTTGTCAATCAAGTGTACAGTAGAACCACACCTTGAAGCGTGGTTGAATATGTTTGCTATTCGCGAATAATGTGTATGCTTTGGTGCTCAGGGCTTGCTCGTGGGAATCTATGGCTGACCGGGCTGTTAAGAAGGGACGTGGAAGGATTTTTATATCTCGGTTGAATTGGAGATCGAATGATGTGTCTGATCAGCGTGGAAGGGCGAATAGTTTTGCCAGATCCAGCGATTTACCCTTCCTTTTCGCGCGACGACGGAAGGCGCTGAGGCATCGTTCAAACAACTCTCCATGGTCTTCATAGATGCCAGTGAAGGGAAATACCCGTTGTGATTTACCAGCTTTTTTTGTGTTTGAATGCCGGTAAAACGCGCCAGATATAGGGGTATCCTTTTCCCGAAAGCTACCGTTCTTCAACATTATATAACGTTGTTCTGCCACATGGGCCAGTTCATGCAATATAGTTTCCTCCATACTATAGAAACGATACGTGTCCAAATATATATCAGAAAACATGATTCCGTCAGACCAGCGCATATTATGGACCATGGCAAGATGACCATCTTCCAGGATGTCACGAAAGGGATCATCGTGGAGCTGAATATTACAGGTGTGGCGGATTTTTTTTGCTTCTTTCCATGACCAGCTCCAGTATACATTCCAGTTATGCGGTACCACAGCACGGGCAAACTCCAGAATTTGATCGTATTCATTTTTCACTACTGAATTAGTTCTGGTTTCCATACAAAAGCCTCCTTTAACGAATATCGTTCGACAAAGGATTTTTGACGCGATGGCAAAGAATAAAAATTGCTGATTTTGTGGCATATCATGTACTCGTGAATCATGATATACCGAAGATAATCATTAAGATAATGGTGGTGAGCAGATACCAGCCAATTGCCCATGTAATCAGAAGGCTCACCTTTTGCGGTGATTTCTTCATGTCTGCCCCCTCCTTTATTTTTAGGAGTTATTGATGCCCTGATGACAGTTGATGTGTTTGACAGTGGAGCGATCTGGCGCAATAGCTTCTCCTTTTACCTACCCCTCGCCGATCCTACCGTGTTTGATATGTCTGAATCTATTAGCAAATTGCATACCGTTTTTACTACCACCACAGGAGCGCTATTTTACAGCACTTTTTGTTTATTGTTCTGCAACATGACAAAGAGCAGGGCTACAACCTTCAGTCGCTCTCTACAAGATTTGTTGGACTGATTCCAAGTGAACAGACCAGCAACTTCTCAGATAAAGGCAGGGATAAATTTTATCTCTTATGTTCTTTGTACTTTGTACAGGTTCCAACTTTAAGAAAAATTGTTTCAAGATTTACAGAGATTTCTGTTGACGAGTCCTATATATAGTGGTAATAGTTTTATTCTACACAATATATAGTGAGGCATGACATGAATGTGTATAATATAACCCCTAAAATAGCGGTGCCAGGAAATAACGTCATGGATATAGATGGGACCGTTCTTCCCCGTTTGTCAAAAAATGCTATAACTGTCTTAGAAAAGCGGTACTTGCGAAGGGACCAAAACGGGCAGGTTATGGAAACTGCCGCAGACATGTTTTTGCGTGTTGCCGATGCCATTGCCTCTGCTGACAGGAAGTTTAATAATGATGCTGATACAGCAAAGCTGACAGAACAGTTCTATTCCATGATGACAAATCTCGAATTCATACCCAACTCTCCCACCCTCATGAATGCAGGTCGCGAATTGGGACAACTGTCCGCATGCTTTGTGCTACCTGTTGGGGATTCAATGGATGACATATTCGATGCAGTCAAACACACAGCATTGATTCATAAGTCCGGAGGAGGTACTGGCTTTTCTTTCTCTAATCTTCGTCCGAAAAATGACGTAGTCAAGTCAACGACCGGTATTTCAAGCGGACCTATATCTTTTATGAAGGTTTTCGACATTGCAACTGAGACGATCAAACAAGGTGGCACTCGGCGTGGGGCAAACATGGGAATCATGAGAGTTGATCATCCTGACATCCTCGATTTCATTAAGTGTAAATCCAACCAGATGAATCTGAACAATTTCAACATCTCAGTTGGCCTGACAGACTCCTTCATGGAAGCGGTGAGAAATGATGAATCCTATCCATTAGTTAATCCCAGAGTCAAAGAAACAAGTGGCATGCTGAGGGCTCGGGAAGTTTTTGATCTTATTGTTCGACAGGCATGGGAAAACGGAGAACCTGGCATTGTTTTTCTTGACAGGCTAAACCGAGATAATCCAACTCCACACGTTGGCACCATAGAATCAACTAATCCCTGTGGAGAGCAGCCCCTGCTCCCTTATGAATCATGTAATCTGGGATCAATCAACCTGGGTTTGATGGTAAAAGATGGTGATGTAGACTGGGAACGACTGAAGGAAAAGATACACCTGGCAGTCCATTTTTTGGACAATGTAATAGAGCTTAACCGCTATCCCTTGCCACAGATTGCCAAGATGACCTATGCAAACCGAAAAATCGGCCTGGGAATTATGGGATGGGCAGACATGCTTATTGCCCTTGGGATTCCCTACAATTCAGAAGAGGCAATCAAACTGGGCGAAAGAATAATGGCCTTTGTCAATGATGAGGGCCATAATGCCTCTCGAGAACTGGCCAGAGAGAGGGGGCCATTTCCCAATTTTAACGGTTCAGTTTTTTCTCAACGAGGTGAGCCGCCCATAAGAAACGCAACGGTCACCACGATTGCCCCTACGGGTACAATCTCTATCATTGCCAATACTTCATCAGGAATTGAGCCCATCTTTGCAGTATCGTTCGTGCGCCAGGTGCTTGACAACAATATCCTGGTTGAAGTTCATCCCTTATTTGAGATGATAGCAAGGCAGAGGGGGATCTATTCCGAGGCCCTCATGGAAAAGATAGCTGAGCATGGAACTATTCAGGACATGGAAGAGATCCCTGCGGACATTCGGAAAATATTCGTTACAGCCCATGACATAACCCCTGAGGATCATATCCGCATGCAGGCTGCATTCCAGAAACACACTGATAATGCTGTTAGCAAGACGGTAAATTTTCCGAAGACCGCCACTATTGATGATGTACGGGAGGTTTATGAGCTCGCCTATGAACTCGATTGCAAGGGCGTCACCATATATCGTGACGGATCGAGAGAAAACCAGGTTCTTTCTACAGCCAAAACGAAGCAGGAATCAGTTGTGGATGAGAAAAAATCTGTCCGTGAGCGCCCTGTCTCCTTGAGAGGATGGACGTATAGGATGCAGACCGGGTGCGGGCCCTTATACGTTACTATCAATGAAGATGAGGAGGGGCTGTTTGAGTTGTTCACTACCATGGGAAAAGCTGGGGGATGTGCTGCGTCACAAAGCGAAGCCATAGGCAGGATGGTTTCGCTTGCCTGGAGAAGTGGAGTGCAACCAGAGCAAGTCATAAAACAACTCCTGGACATTTCCTGTCATTCCCACGCCGGTTTTGGCGACGAAAAGATACTATCCTGTGCAGACGCAGTGGCAAAAGCGATTGGAAAGCATCTGTCCTCTAACGGATATATTGAGAAAATGGAAAAAAGATCGCTTTTTAAGGGTGCGTGCCCGGAATGTGGCGGAAGGGTTGAACATGAGGGTGGCTGTGCTGTGTGCCATTCGTGCGGTTACAGCGAGTGTATTTAATCGAGCTAAATTGTCCAACTAAAAGATTATTGTGAATCGAATAAGGGTCGATAATACCTGTAACGATAAAGCTTTGATGAAAAGAAGATCGACATGGAAGGGTGTTCCAAGGTGAGACAGGGAAAACGTTTGCTGATCATCTACTCTGCCTGTGCTCTTTTTGTGTATCTATTAGGGGCTGGGATGATTTGGGCGGACGATACCTTAAGCGTCAGGAAGAGTGGTGATAAAACAGTATATACTATTGGTGCTACCGATGAAAAAGACAACGCTTTGGGTGGGAAGAATGACGAAGAAAAAGCCATGTATTCTATCGGACCCAGCAAAACCAAACGAGATGAAAAAACAAAAGACAAAGAAAGATCATGGGATATGCTCAAGAATATGGGTATTGCAATAGACGATAGGCAGAGTAAGCACCACAACATTAAAAATTCACAGAACCAAACCAATCAGGATAAACAAAATAAGCAAGCCCCGATGAAATGAAATCTTCTGGTAATCAAGAAGGTGGGTTCAATGATCTGGAAAAGAGGTTCCGTGTCATTGCGAGCAAGGTGAAGTGATCTGAAGCTTTAGATTGCCATGTCCTCTTCTCAGCGCAATCCTGCGACGGGAAGGCACAGCACCGTGTTTCTTGTAATGGCAAAAATGCGCCTTTTTTGATTGGCAGTTTATATTGACAGGGCAAACGTAAAAGTGAAATACTGAAATACGTTACAATCCCGGGAGGGCCAAACCTATGTATGGAATTCTTGTAGTTGTTTTGGTGGTGATCATTGGCGTTTTTATGTACAATCGTCTTATACGTTCACGGAATATCCTCAATGAAGCGTGGAGCGGTATCGATGTGCAACTTAAACGGCGTCATGATTTAATTCCCAACATTGTTGAGACAGTAAAAGGCTATGTGACGCACGAAAGAAAGGTTCTTGAAGAGATTACCAATCTTCGTTCACGGCTTGCCGGCCCTTCAACGGTTCAGGAAAAGGGGCAACTTGAAAATAGTTTTTCCCAGGTATTGAAAAGCATATTTGCCCTTGCAGAAGCCTATCCTGACCTTAAGGCCAGTCAGAATTTCATTGAACTTCAGCGGACCCTTGCAGATGCAGAAGAACAGATTCAGCTCGCACGAAGATATTACAATGGAGCTGCCAGGGATTACAACACCATGGTTCAGTCCTTTCCGAGTAATATGATGGCCCGTATCTTTGGCTTCTCAAAAGCCGAGTTTTTTGAGATTGAACTTGCTACAGAACGGGAAGTACCCGGTGTTAAATTTTGACTAATTGACAACCGTATTGTAGGCATCATGATAAAAAAAATCTTTTTCCTTTTTACGGTTTTGTTCTTGAACATCCTTGTAGTTGTGGCAGTTTCTATCGGGCAAGATCGCCAGAAATCGGAAAGGATAATAAGTTTTGATAGCAATATACATATTTACAGGAATGCTGCAATGTCGGTTGTTGAGACCATAACGGTTTACAGTGCGGGCAAAGAAATAAAACGTGGTATTTACCGGGATTTTCCCACAAAATACAAAGACAGATATGGCAATAGTGTTGTTGTCGATTTTAGAGTAAATGAGGTTCTGCGGGATGGAAAACCGGAGGAATACCGTCTGGAGGGCTTAAGGAACGGTGTGCGCGTTTATATTGGCAGGAAAGATGTTTTTCTTAATCCCGGCAGGTATACTTACACGATCCGATATTCAACCAACAGGCAGCTTGGCTTTTTCAAGGCTTATGATGAGATCTACTGGAATGTGACAGGTAATGGATGGTCTTTCCCTATAGACAGGGCTTCAGCAACTGTTCGGCTTCCTGATGTGAGCGTGGGAGAGATATTGGAAATTGATGGATATACCGGTTTCAAGGGTGACAAGGGAAAAGATTTTTTCTCCTCCACCCGCAGCCCGGGAACAGTTCTTTTTCAAACTACACGAACATTCAAGCCCGGTGAAGGCTTGACTGTTGTAGTTTCCTGGCCTAAGGGATATGTAACAGAACCATCAATAGCTACAAAGACACAATCCTTTATTCGTGATAATCTTGGTACTTTTACCAGTCTCTTTGGCCTGGTTGTTTTGTTTGTTTATTACTTCACTGCATGGTTCCGTCATGGTAAGGATCCTTCCAAAGGAACGATTATTCCACTTTATGAGCCGCCGGATAAATTCTCTCCTGCCGCGATGCGTTTTATAACGAATATGGGGTTTGATGATAAAGTATTCGCAGCTGCAATCATAAACATGGCAGTGAAAGGATACATAACCATCCACGAAGAGAACAATGGCTATACCCTTTTAAAAAGGGGAGAAGGAGATTCACTGCTTTCCCGGGAGGAACAGGTGGCAGCATCAAGGCTATTCGGATCATCAGCCAAAATGGTAAAGGTTGATAGTGCAAATCAGATCGCAATCAATGGTGCCCTGGTAGAAATGAAACGTTCTTTGCGGAACAGTCTTGAGAAAATCTATTTTTTTACAAATAAAAAGTATTTTATTATCGGACTGTGCATTTCGGTCCTTATTATGATAGGTGGCAGCGTATTAGGAGAAAAAGATGGATTGCCCGTGGCAGCATTCATGTCATTTTGGCTGACTGTTTGGACTTTTGGCGTTGCGATCCTCCTTATGCAGGTTGTTTCTTTGTGGAAAAGCGTTGTTTCCGGGGGAACCCATAGACGGGTGCTTTTTTTCAGGGCTGTTTTCTCAAGTTTATTTGCCATTCCTTTTGTGGTTGCCGAGATCGGGGGCATTGTGGCGCTTGCTCTTGCCA
>ERZ1026792.683-NODE-683-length-25614-cov-23.914623_pt1 | contig 25614 bp, 33 predicted proteins | sample MGYA00520884_ERZ1026792 | MGnify/ENA primary metagenome ERZ1026792 (study PRJEB33270, sample SAMEA104284473) | anaerobic digester metagenome | biome: Anaerobic digester microbiome; feature: mesophilic sludge digester; material: Anaerobic digester biomass | place... | reverse complement strand
TGATGTTCCGCCGTATAAATAGGCATATCCGGGATCAGGTGTAATTTTCGCAGGGTATGGTGATACAGATAAAACACCTGTTGTTACTGCCAAATCCAATATCCCATCTACAACATCAATGGTTCCCGTAGTGCTTCCCGTTCCGGTTGCTGATAATACCCCTAATTCTGTTATCGCTAACCCGCTCCCGATGATCACCCCGCCCAATGTGCCGGTTGTGGCCACGGGCATATTATCCCAAAATGAACCGGTCGGTGATGCCGCGTTATATGCCGTCACTTCTCCGGTGCTGGCAAAATCCCGAAGCACCCGGATATATTCGCCGGTCGTGCCGCTGTTCACCAATTCAAAATACGGATCGAGCCAACTGCCACCACCGACGGAATAATTCCCGCCGCCACCACTGAAAATCGTCTCCGATGAACTGCTCCCATTTGTCCTATTGTTCGACCATTCCGCCGCCGTGGCGAAATCCGTGGTTCCCATCACCCATGTGGACCCACTGACCGTGCCGGGAATCTCCAATAAATTCAGATTGAACTTGTCATTCAATATCTCCCAGGCACCGGATTCCACGACATATTTACGCCCCCCCGTGGCCGCGCAACTGATCACCGAGTTTAGCGATAACCCCGCACCCCGGAAATATCCCTGCAATAACTGACGGGTCGCACCGTGCAGGAACACCATCGAATTGAGGATCAGATTTGCAAAGGTATAGGTATTCCCACCCGAGACAAAGGCATCAACACGCGTTCCCCCATGCGTCTGCCCATTGTAAAACATCCGGTCATAATTGGCGATGTCAGGGGCTGAGGTTGGCAGGATCGTTACCGCCTGCCGCTCTGTGGCTCCCGATTTCATCGAAACATCATAACGGTAGGAATCGGGATAATCACTCCATGCGATCGGGTGAATAACGACATCGGTGAACATTACGCCCTCCAGGGTTTTATAATCCTCCTCTATCAACCCGTACAGATAGACGGTCATCGTACCGGAAGAAAGCGGCGGGCGGTCGGCATAAATTTTGAAATCCGTCCATGTCAACCCCGCAAGTGTCCCTAACTGCTTGTGTTCAAAATTTTTATTTGTAGTTGACCAACCGTCTTTTTCATCGAGATACCACGTTGTCCCACCGTTGGTAAATTCAATCCTCCCCTTTATCGTGACATTCGTGGCCTTCTTCCCGGTCAACCCGCCACCCAAAAGGAGAACGACATAACCGATTGCACAATATTTAAATTCAAGTAAAAACCCCTCGCCATCAACGGCGGTATAAGGGAATGATTGTTTTACCCATACATCCGTAACATCTTCCGCATTGACGGCGTGTTCCCCGGCAATTTTAACATAACTGCCCTGATCTGCTTTCCAAACCGTCACATTCCCCGTGGGCGTGGATTCCTCCCAATGATTTAACCCATCTGAAAAATCATGGTTGTAACAGAATGAAGGTCGTTTCCCGTGTTCGGAAAACAATTCCATCGACGACCACGCGTGTTGCATATTCAACTCTGCCTGCCCGATCGGGAAGACATCCCCCGCGCCCATAGGAGCCAGGGCGAGGGGCGTTTCTGCATCCCCATCGGTCACGATATAACCCAACCCCTCCACATAATCGTAAATCTTCGGCGCGGTTTCGGAATCCTGCTCATTTCGGCGGATCAACCACATTCCCCCGTGTTGTGTGATGGTGGCATCCGGTGGAATCATTTTCTCCAACACCTCGTAACAAGTCCACCCCTGGTAATAATCATCGGAAAACGAAACCTCGAAAAGGTGGGTTCCCCCCGTGGTGGTGGCATTGTACGCCACACTGATCTGTAATTCAAGCCCGGTGTTTTCCAATACCTCCCTGATCACATCGATGCGCGTGGTCTTTGTTGTGGGGGTGCTGACAACCGTGTAAGGGTAATTCTTCAGCAACCCTAACCCATCGGTCGCGACAACGGCCACATCGTAAGGCGGGTCACGGAATGCCTCCCTGTATTCATCGCCGATCAGATACCCCTGCCATACCACTGATTCATTGATGAGCAGTTGAACTAAATATTTGCGCGGGTCCGATTCAAAGAATGAAAGGTATTCAAAATCTGAATCCGCCTGGATGGAAAATGACAACGATGTTCCGCAAATGACCCCCGCATTATCTTTGGTCATGGTGACACCGCCGCCACCGAGGAATTTATCTTCTTCAGTTCCGATGAAATCCTCCTCAAGGATGTAGATTTTGACATCATCCTTATATTTCACCGTTTCGGCGTGAAGGCGATATTTGAGACCGTATGCCATTTATGTATTCTGTTTGCGGGAACTCTCCGCGTTTTTGTAGGCGATGAAAATATCTTTATTCCGGATCACGGTTTCACCAACAACCTCTACTTTAATTGCCGATGCGTTCAATCCTTTCAGTTGCGGTGTGTTGCCCGCGGATCTCAGGTCGTATGTTCCAGTGCTGGCGCCGGAATAACCACCGCCACCGCTTCCCAATTTTGCCACCCCGGCTTTCGCTGCCGTACCCAAAGCGATCAGGGCAATACCGGCGATGGTGGCAATAGGCCCGGAGATCGTCGCCAGCGATGCCTTTAATGCCTCTATCCCTTTGCCGACCCCCAGAAGGATCACCCCCAATTCAATCGCCAAGTTTGCGATTGGGTTCATAAGGGCCTGCGCTACCTGCGCCATTGATCCGCTACCGGCGGCAAGGTTCCCGAAAGCCTCAGCGGCACCGCGGGCCATATCTTCAAAGGCAAAGCGGATCATGTCGGCCACCCTCTCCCCGGAAGCCTGGATCTGGGCAAAGTAACTTTCAACCTCCGCCGTGTTTTCGGCGATCATACCACTCATGTCGCCGAGGGTTTTGGTGTCAAGTCCTGCCGATCCCGTTACACTCGCCCCCTGCCCGGTAATCGATGAGGCGGGGGAATAGGTGCCGCCATATTTTAGATTCCACGTTGATAATTCTGTGGTCTTTTTTATCAGTTCGTCAATTTTATCAATCTGGAGTTGCAAGGCGGACACATGGGTAGTGATACCGGTAATATCTTTGTTCTGGGCCGCAATCGCCTGCTGCTCTTTTTTGAGGGCGGAGAGTTGTTCCGTCAGTTGCTCATAGGCGGTTTTTATCTTCGAGGTTCCGTGGGTGATCGTCTTTACTTCGATCTTCTTCGCCCCGGGGAGCGTACTCTCCCCTTCTCCGTACATCCCGGCATATTTACCGGACCACTTCTGAATATCCCTGTACGCCCTAAACCGATCAAGTTGTTTTTTAAGTTCTTCATTTGATTTAAAAAAGTCTTTTAGGAAATTGCCGTACCCGGTCAGGTACATTTCAACCTCCGTTAACACGTCGCTGATCGTGTTTGTAAACTCCGGAGAGGTGGCCAGCGATGATTTGAAATTTTCCCACTCCGCCTTTACCCTTTGTATTTTTGTGGCGCTAGTGTCCAGCAGTCCGCCGTTCTTTTGCAGATATTCCTCCGCGATCTTAGAAACGGCCTCCGTAACCTGCCCCACCGATGCAGCCTCCACGGATATGCCACCCAATTTTTCCTTCAGTTGAATCGCGGAAATGCCCAGGTTGTCAAGGATGAGCGCCGACTTCCGGCCAATACCCCGAACTATTGAGTCTACAAGGTAGTCAACAGACTGCCCCGTGTCCTGCGCCATCTTCGCGGCAAACTCAAAAAGATTACCCAACTCCTGGACCGGGAGTCCCAGGGTGTTCGCGGAAACGGCCATCTTCATTAACTGAAGATCAGAAACAGTTCCCTTTACCTGATTGCGAAGGTTCTGTAAATCTGCCTGTGTCGCTATTTTATTGAATGCCGTAGCAACACCTTCGACTTCCCCGGATAACTTTGCGAGTTCTTTTGTAAAATTGATAGCTGCTCCCACGGAAAAGGCAATTCCAAGAGAGGCGGCGAAATTGGAAAATATATTTTTCGCCCCCTTCTCGAAACTATTGAGGTTCTTCTTCGCGTCAATCAGCCCTTTGTTGAACTTCTGGGCGTCCGCGTAAAGCATCCATTTTAACCTCTTCTCTTTATCCGCCATTTGAGAACCGTTTCATAATTTCCTCGTTGTGCTTTCTTATCTCATCATCCGTCATCGGCTTTTTATCGGCCACGCCGTCACCATCCCACGGGAATTTCCACAATTCGCCGGGTTTAAGGCGCTGCGATTTTTTGATCTGGATATTGAGCAGGTCGGTGGTCTGCATCCTGAAAAGTTCGGCGACGAATCGCTGATCGCTGCGCTTCTCCCGGTAGTAGATTGTAAGGGCGTCGAAGTATTGGCCGGGGAGCATATCCCAAAACTCCGCAGGGGAGAGGCGCAGACAGGCGATCCCCATTGCCAGATATTCGGATATTTTTTTAGGCTCCCCATCATCTTCACTCTCTATTTTTTTTTAACCTTCACTGCCCCGACCGATGAACTTATTTGCCGGTAGAAAACTTCGAGGATGGGGGCAATATCGGTAGGGCCGATTAAAGCACCCAAGTCGTCAACCGTAAAGGGCAGATCCCGTTTCTCTATCCGCGCTCCCTCGGCAAGCCCGCAATGGATCAGGGAGGTCAGGACCTTTGCGTTTTTACCGGCGATTTTATCCAGCTCCGCAAATTCAACACCCTCCACCTGCTGAAACCTTCCGATTGCGTTCCAGTTAAATCGGATCAGGTAATCAACTCCGTCGATCTCTAAATAGTCGTTCATGGTCAGTTCTTTTTAAAATTATTAGGAAGCAACCCAGACACTCCCCTGTGTCTGCAATTCGATCGAGCAATCCGCATAATTCTCGGAATCGCTGTTAAGGGTGAAATTTCTGAAGATCGCAAACCCGGAGGCCACGGGAGTACCCCCAAAAGTCATAACAAAGGATGACCCGGATGATCCGGCGCAACAACTCACCACATCGGCGAAATTCAGCCACCCAGCCACGGTGCCTTTCATCACAAAGGCGTTTACAGAAAAAGTCCCGTCATGTCCGATATTGTCTATCTGTTTCACGCCGTTGTCGGACTTCATTATCGTTTCCTCACCTTTCCCAGCCAGGGTGAAGGTGTCGGAGGTGGTTCCGGCTATTTTCTTTCCGCCCAGGGCCACCAAAACATTATAACCTAAAACTTTTGCAAGTGCCATATCTCTCTTATCTAAACGTTGTAACTGTGGGGGCGGCGGTGATCTGCAATTCCACCGAACAATCAGCGTAATCCTCGGAGTTGCTGTTGACCGTGCAACTCAGGTAAGTGCAAGTCCCCGTAATCAGGGGATCCCCGTAATCAGAACCCAATGCCAGGGCATAGGTTCCGGTCGTGTTATCCCGGCAGGCCGCCAAGACCGACGCGAGGCCGAGTTCATTAGCTCCTTCGGATCCAGTATAAACAAACGCGTTAACGCTGTGGGTACCTTCGTAGCCCGCATTCAGGTACTGCGTTTGCCCCTGATCAGATTTTTGGATCGCCTCTTTGATTACCCCGCCACCGGCGAACGTGTCGGAGGTCGTGCCTACAATCGAATCCGTACCGATTGTCAAAGCCACCTGATAACCTTTTACTTTTGAGTGTGCCATTTTATTCGTTTTCTGTTACTATTCTGAACTTTAAATCATTCACATGAACCGATGCCACCGCATCATATCTCTGTTCCGCCCCCTGGAAGTGGGCGAAATCTATCGATGTCCCCTCGCGCATGTTATCTTCCAACGCCAGCACCCCCGATATAATACCGGAGGACATATTTACAACCGTGTCGAGATCGGGTGAAACGAGGGAAACCGTAACGTCGTAATCATACCCAACGATTCCGGATTTGTCCCGTAGAGGCGTAGGCGAGGCGTTATATACGGCAAAGGGGGTTTCGGCCTCTATGTCACCTATCAGGGCGTATGCCTCGCAAACCCCGCTTATTGCGCTATGTATAGCTTCTAAGATCATGCGACTTTTGTCTGTTTGAACATTTTGTTACTCTGCTGGTCCAGGAACTTTTCAGCGTCTTTCAGCAGATTGGCTTCCGCGTATTCGACCACCTCCCGAAAAACATTGTCGTAGGACTTCTGAACGAACCTCTGCGGACGGATCCCCGCCAGCAAATGCCGGGTTCTTCTGACCGGCTTCTGGAATTGGTGCGTAGGATCGCGCCTTTCCAATGTTCCGTAATTAAGCCAGTATAGGGGATAATAAGCGTCGTAATTACGCCCATCCCGGAGTTGTACCATCACCCGCTTTGTGTAGATACCGGTTTTCACGGCAGGGAGGGACCTCATGTTTTTCGTGGTGATGGCCTTTTTTAGCTCTGAAACTTTCTGGGGGAGGTTCTGCTGCACTTCCCGTTCCAAAGGTTTTGCGGCGTTGCGCAGGGTTTTCTGAATGGGCCGTTTCGCAACCTTCGCCGGGAGCTTGCTCAGTATCTCCATCGTTTCGGCGACCCCCTCAGATTTTACATTGATATGTATTCCGTTTGGTTCCATCACCCCACCACTTTATTAACGCGCAGCCTCATCCAACGGCGCCGATTCAACGGTTCAATGTCCACGATGGCCCAATAGTCGGAATCGATTTTCACGCGGAATGTTATGTCCACGGTGCTGATGTAATGCCCAAGGATCGTAAAAGTCCCGTCCCACGCTATCCGATCAGCCCCGGCACTCTCCCCACCGGCATAGCGTTCAATGCCAACCATCGCCTTTTGATGCAAGGCATAGGTTTCCTTAACATGGCCGTGGCTATCCTTCACCCGTGTGGGCTTGTGATACTCCGCGTATGTGTCAAAAACCTTTTGCTTTTCCATCTTCGTTTTTCAAAAAAGCCCCGCCCGGTGTGGACGGGGCCAAAACCAAATAAAACCAACCGCTATGAAAACCTAATGAACTTTGTAATTTCTGAGTAGATATTCCGATACCGTGGGGAGCTGGCGAACCGTGTCCCCCGGATTTTCGTATAGGTGCTGAGTGATCAGAAGAATGGCCGCCCGGACATCGGCGGGGACCGTCGCAGGGGAGGCGTAACCGGCCACGTACCGGACTAACCCGGCCTTCTCCGTGGATCCCGTTGCGACCGGAACCGTGGAAAATTCGACCTTCTGGGGGGTGGTGTAGTCCAGGAATGTGTAATTGCCGGTGGCCAGCGTTTGATATTCCGACCCGTCGAAATAGCTGACCGACGCTACACCCGTTGCCGGGGAGTAATCCAGATCAATGACCGGGGTGAATTTTTCAATGGCCTGTTCAATCGTATCACCGCCGATCCGGAAGATCTGACCCGTGAACTGCTCCGCCGCATTACAGGCGGCCTCCATCAGAATTTTAAGGTTAACGTCCTTCTCCGAGTGGTAGATGCCCAAATGCTCCTTAACCTCGTAGATCGTGACCGGGAGGGCTGTGCTTCGTGATATGAACCGGCTTGTTTTCATTTCGTTTTCCTGGTGCGAACCGTTTCCTTTTTCGTGGTTTCCTCTTCCCTTACATAGGCTTTAATAACCGGGATCTCCTGCATGGTTTCCGGAACCGGGATGGCGTTACCGCGTGCGATCAGTTCCGCAGCCCTTTCGTCTGGAATCTCCGTGGTTTCTCCCCCGAAATACGCCCACCCTGGAATCGGCCTCAAGATCTTTACTTTCATCGCTTGTTTTGTTGTTCTTTAAATAGGGGGGCGGAGTTGCCCCCGCCCCCTGGGGAATATGAAAGGATTTTGGGACCGCGTTAAGTGGTCAAGGCGTCGAGCATCGCGGCAAAGGACTGAGCGTGACGCACGGCGACATCCCACCATGAATGTATAAAGACATTCACCTGTGCCTTTTTGGCGGCGGTGTAGGGATCCACGATGATGTCAAGCCCGTTCCACTGGCCGATCATAAGGTCAGCGAAATTCCCGAAGATAATGGCCGAGCATACGCCGGTGGTGGTGGATTTGTCAAGGGTAGAAGGAACCTGCGTGGTAACATAGGCGGGATAACCCATCAGGGTGTTTCCGTTTTCAGCCCACACCATCCGCTGATCAGTCCCCACGGCGGTGCTTTTCAGTTTTGCCCGCACTTTGGGATTGGTCAAAAAGGCCAGTGATCCAACGTCTGCATTATCCACAGCGACTTCTCTTTCCAGCGCCACGATGTTCGCCCAGGTGGGGGCGGCTCCGGTGGCTCCGCCGGTCACGCTACCGATCCCGGAGGTGGCCAGGATCCCGGTCGGGGTGCTGGCTGATCCCCCGTAAATAGCGGCGGAATCCACACCCAGGGCCACGGCATTGATCATGTCATTGCGGAGAATGGCCTCCACGTCGTAACTCGACTGTATCAGAAGCTGTTTGCTCATGGTCTGGTAGGCGGTCAGCCTCTTCGGGGACATTTCCACGTTGTCGAACGAGGCCGCGAAATCTCCGGCGTCGGCCACTTCAGATGCCCAACCGACGGCCCCGGAGGTCAGACGTGGAATCGAGAGATTCCCCTTCAGACCGGTCATCACGCGGGCGCCAGCCTGCACGACCACCAACCGGGCCTTCAGCGAGTCAATGAAGTCTTTCGTGTCGGTGGCCACAAGTTTGGAACTGGTAGCGGCCAGGTCGGCGCGGGAGTTGATCACGAAATCGGGAACCCCGATCCCCTGCACTCCTTCGTTCTGACGAACGGCTTCTTCGTGCATTTCCTTTTCAAGGCCGGTCAGGCCGCCCCGGTAGGCAGTTTCAAAAATGGCCTTCCGGAAACTGTAATCCTTAAAGGTCTTTTTCTCGGTGATGATGCTCGGGGCTTCGATCACGTGCCGGATCGCCATCTTTTCGATGCGCTCTTCACGGGCGATGTCGAGATCCAGCGCGTCAATATCGCGCGCCATTTGGTCAAACGCGGAGTTGTCCTCCGCGGTGCGTTCAGCCTTCGAGGTCAGTTCTGCCATCTTCGCCTCAAGGGCCGTCCGCTTCTGTTTCAATTCTTCGGACTTTTTCATTTTCTGAACTTTTGTTTAATTGTTAATAATTAGCCTCTCCGGCTTTTTTGATAATATTTCATTGCTTTCTCTGTAAACTCCAGCTTCGATTTAAGCGTTTCAATCTCCGCCTGCTGGGCGATGATCTGCCCGCCGAGGCGCTGAATCTCTTCTTTATCCTGCCGCGCGGTGGTTTCCTCTTCGATGGTCCGGCGCAGGGCGTTAGGGTTTGAGGGGATGTTCACGATTGAAAATTCCAGCAGTTCCACGGCACCGAAATAGTAGGTAGGGTTCTTCCCATTGACCGCCTGTTCGCCTTCACCCCATTTGCCGGGGGCCGTTTCGCGGAAACCTACCGATGTGGCCTTTAATGTCCCGTTAAGGACTTTGCGGAAGATTTTTTCAGCAAGCGGGTTAATATCTTTCGGCTCAAACGTCACGCGCCCGATCAGCTTCCCATCTTCGACAAATACTTCACCCGGCCCCAGAACTTTATCTGGGTCGGGGTCGAAGGACCCGTAAACGTCGTGTTGGTAACCAACAATCCCGTTGCGATTGAAATTGTCCAGGTTCCATGCCGATATTGGGATGACCGTTCCGTGCCGGTCGCGGGTTTCGTCGCTGATCACAAATTCCACGGTCCGCGTTTCTTCGGCAGTTTTGCGGTCAAAGGCGCGGATCTCTCCGGTTATGTATTTCCTATTTTCCATTTTTTGGCGTGTTAAGATTTCCAAGTAGTTCGGGGAGGGTCATATTTGAGGGGACCAGATATTCATCGAGGCCGTCCACGGGATTCAGGTTTTCCAACTCGCGGACCTCGTTGCGGGACATCCATCCATCGAGAACAGCCTTGTGATACCAGTCGGACTGCGCGGCCAAGTCCCCCCGGAGCAGCCCTTTCAGGTCGAATTTTACATCAATGCGCTCCGCTTCACCTTCAGGGAATAGCTTGCGCTCAATCTCGGTTTCAAAGCGTTTGCACTCCGGGCGAAGTCCGTATTTAACGAACTGAATGTCCTGCTGTTCCGTGTTGGTGAATGTCGAGTGCGTATGTTCGGCCAAAAGGGAAACAGGGACTTTCCAAATCCGGGATGCGTCCTGTATAGAAAATAATCGGGTTTGTATAGCCTGCGCCGCGTCGGGGCTGATGCCGATGGTTTTGTACTTTAGTCCGTGTTCGAGAATAGGAGTCCCGTGGTCCCCGGCTTCCGCTATCCGTTTGGCCACCCTTAAATAGCTGGCGTCGGAGAGTTCCCCGTCAGTTTCGATAACCCCCCTTAATGCCCCCTTTTTATTGAAATATTCAGCGGCGAATTGCTGACCGGCCAGTCCGATACCGATACTTTGGGCGTGGTATGTCACGGGGTCAATGCCTACAATCCCGTCTTTTGAGAATAACTTGACGTGGAGGATGTCGTCTGCGAGGTAAGTCCCTGCGGTTTTCCCTTCCGTCACTTTGTAAACGACGTCATACCCGCGGGTCATCACCATTACGGAACCGGGATGAACCGGGTGCAGGGCCTTTGGGAAGCCATTACCTGCCCATTCGATGACGGCGTAGGCGTTGCCCCACCCGGCGACACAGGATTCCATGTACTCCCAAAACACGAAATCGGTCATGTAGGAGTTTGGCCGGTGGTGAATAAGGGAATAAACGGGGTGCCTGGTCAATTCTTTCTTTCCCGTGGAGGTGCGCTCATATACGGCTTTTGGAAGGGAGGCCAGATTTTCGGCTTTGATGGAAATAGCGGCAAAGGCGCCGGTAAACGTAAGGGCCGTGTCGTGGTCAACCATTTGCCCGGCAGCGGTCATGCCACCATTGCGCGGAATGTACGAAGAAGCAGGCATTACCAGCAATCCGCGCGTTTTCGCGTAATCTATCAGGCGTTTTTCAATGAAAGCGGGTAACCTCATTGCGATATATTGGACCAATTATCGCAAAGGTAAAGATTATTTTGACGCCTGTCAATTTGTTAATAACAAACTTTTATGCAAAAGTCGAAAATAACTTTACTTTACCTGTCCCGATTATCTCTGAAACTCCTAAAACTCGCGTACCTCCGTTGTCCGAACTCCCGCTGATATTCAGACTCAAGCATCTCATATACCTGTTCATGGGTAATTCCGGGGTCCCTGATCCGCATATCCGCCAGGGTGGACCAAAACAGGGAAATGAATCCCTGCTTTGTCGTCATCTGGATAATTCGCGGCGGAACCATCAGGCATTCTCCATCAGTTCGTTCACAACATCGACCCGGAGCCTGTTGACGTGCTTCAGGTCGTAGTATTCCCGGATATAGTCGAGCGCCTGATTACGGTATTTGTTGTAGCTGATCTGCTCCCGGAGCAGGAAGTCCAATTTCTCGCCGTAGTCCTGCGGATCCTTATATTTGATCGTCCCCGGTATAACATTCCATTCTTCCCAATCCGGCACAAGGCAAACCGCCCCGGAGAATGTCCCCTCTAAAGCCGCTATGTTGCTCTTGCAATGATTGAAAAAGTCGTTATATAGGGGGACCTGCATCACCCGCGGGCGGTATTCCTTCAGCCATTTGAAATACAAAACCGGATCTTCCGGCTTCCGGTATTTTTTATTGGGCAGATAAAACTCCCATGGGTTGTACCCGGCATAGACAAAGTTCCAATCTTTGTATTTGTCCTGCGCCTGAAGTATCTGGATTTCGTGAACCCTCAGATCCATACGGTGAGAGTCCCCACCACGCCACAAAACCGTTTTCTGCGTAGTGCCCTGCGCTGGTTCACCGATAAAATCAAATGGCAGGGCATTGGGTACAACCCGGACATTTTTGTTAAGCGGGCCATATAGCGTTTTTAAGGCCGCGGTGGACACCGTGATCACGTCGGCAAGTTTGGCTATCTCTGCGAGGTTCTGATGCACCTTCTCGTCGGAAAACGTGTCAAAAGCCCGGTTATTAGCCTGCGGAATCTCAAACAAATTATCGTCGTAGTCGATCCAAACCGGAATGTGCAGGTCTTTCAGAAATCTGGTCAACGGAAGCGAGGCATATGGCCTCTGCTGGAATACGATGTCGTACTGCGTAAGCGTAGACCACGTGAGGTTTCCGATCTTGCTTATGTCGTGGGTGTCGATGGTCAGGCCCGGCATTTTACGCATCAGGTCCCGGAATACACCGGCGGCCCTGTACCATGATGTAGTGTCGTCTTTCGAGATGGTTAATGCTAAAATTCTCATATTTGTTAAAAATTAAGGATTTTCAAATCTGAATCTTTGTATGGCTCCGGCTTCGCCCCGCTCATATATCCGCCGATGGCGTTGATAATCGCTGTCAAACCGTCTATTTTGTTCATTGATTTCGCCTTGTGCAGTTTGATATTGTCGTTTGCATCCGTCACAGCTACCGCGTTGCGGAACATCCACCGGAGTACAGGGTCATCCATCAGATCGACCTCCGCACTCTCCACAAGCCGCTGAAGTTCCCGCGTCGGCTCGCTCATGGTCTTAATCGACTGATTGAACTCATCCAAAATGTTATTCAACCCCGCCTTCTGAAGCCCCTGCACCGTCCCGTGGTATGCTTTTGCCGGGTCAAAAGCAATATTCCGGCAGTTCACACCCCGTATAATCTCGGTGATCTTCTCCACCTGCGCGTCTATGTCGATAACATTCCCCTCCGTCACGAAGATCCTGCCTTCCGCAGCCCATGTTTTATAATCCACTCGGTCGGCATTTTCCTCCATCTTCGCCTCTGGAATCCAATAGTACAGTTTAATCGCCTTTAACTCCGGAAAATACAGGGCTAGCGCGTTTATATCAACATGACTTGCAAGGTCCAACCCGGCATAACATGTTTGTCCAACCAGATCGGCGTCTGTGGTCCCGTTGCTACACTTTCTTACCTTCTCGTCTTGAATCCAGACGGTCGGCGCGTCCACCCATTGATTCAGGTTCTTCGTTTTGAAATTTACCTCTTCCGACCCGCCCCGATTGAGTGCAGACTTAAATTCCTCTTCCAGATATTCGGCAGATATGCTTATGCCCATGTTTGGATTGGACTTAGCCCATGTTTTCGGATCCTTCCAATCGTCCCCCTCGTCGGCGGAATAGATCATCACAAACGTATTTTCTTGCTTTTTGATCCCCAGAAGCACGTCGATATAAGTCCTTCGCATCAGAAAACAGGGCGATGTTTTGTCAAACCCAGCAGTCGTAATCGTAAAGATCATAGGCTGTCGCCGCGCCCCGGTCGCAGACTTTAAGACGTTGTAAAGCATATCAGTTTTATGCGCGTGGTACTCATCCACGACGGCAAAGTGCGGGTTTAATCCGTCCAGTTTGTCGCTGTCAGCCGCCAGGGGTTCCATTTTTGACAGTGTGCTTTCCATCGTCAACGCCGACTGAAACCGCGCGATCTTATTCGATAGCGCAGGGCTTTTGCCTACCATGTTCCGGGCCTCCGTCCAGCATATTTTAGCCTGATCCCTTTTGGTTGCGGCCGTGTAAATCTCGGCACCGTCCTCTCCGTCCAGGACCATCATATACAGGGAGAGGGCCGCGGCGAACGTGGTTTTTCCGTTTTTTCGGGCCACCTCCACGTAAGCATACCGGAACCGGCGGGATCCGTCCAGACGTTTCCAACCAAACAGCACCCAAACGATAAACATCTGCCATGGTTCCAGCTCGAATCTCTTCCCGGAAAACTCCCCCTTTGAGTGTTTAAGGATCGAAAAAAATGAAATACAGCGCATGGCGGCCACTTCATCAAACCGGATCTTCAGTTTATCCGCGTTTTCAAGGTCCGCCAAATGCCTCTCGACGGCCAACCTCTCCAATTTTCCGCAGATACGCCGACCGGAAAGCACGTCATTGATGTACTTTTTTACCTTTTTGCGCTGTATTTTGGTGCCTTCCGTCATTTAAAAGTGTCCATCAGGGCCTGCAATTCATCCTTCGGTTCCTCTTTTCGTGCGAATTTTAACGACGATACCGGCGTAAAACCGTACTCCGCAGCCTGCCGCATTATTGCCGGTTGCAATTTGTTGTAAAGATTCACGTATGGGTTTTCAATAAAACCGATTACGTTCCCATTCTCATCGAACCGTTCCTTAAACAAACCTTTTTGCATCTCATCCAAACAGGTGAATGCCAAATCTATGTTTGACGAATACACGGCAAGAGGGAGAATATTGGCGTCGGTAAGAATCTCCCATTTGATCAGATAGTTTGCCATCTGCTTGAATATGTCCTGCGCCCTCTGCGTTTTCAGGACCGACAAATCCACGTGGTCAATAGTGGTAAGCTTTTCACCGGGCGGATCCCCCTGCATCCGTTCGGGGCGTTTCTCCCCACGGAGCTTTTTAACTTTGTCTGGTAATAATTTTCTTCCTTTAGCCATAACTAAAACTTTAGTTCAAATAACCCAATTTTGGAAAAATAAGAAGAGGGTTGAGGTGCGGTCTCACTCCGTTTTCAAAAAGAGATTATCACCCCCATACCCGTATCTAACTGATTATCATTTTGTTTTATTTAAGAGATGTTTATCTTTATTCCCCTTTGCATTGTTGCACGCTTTACATAGCGCCTGCCAGTTCGACCTATCCCAGAAGTCAACAATCGGCGGAGGGAGTATGTGGTCAGTCACCTGTGATGGAGTAATGATCCCTCTCCGTTTGCACTCTTCGCACAACGGATGATCACGGCGGAAGGTGGAAGACTCTCTGGTCCATCTAGCCGTCTTATAGTACTCCCGGAGCCTTCCCCGCGCCTCCTGACCTTTGGGCCGTGGTGCTGACTGCCATGCGTAGGTCCTTACTCTTGATCCCGGTTTATTTGGCATTGATCAGGTCTTTAATGAGGTTTAATGTCTTTGCACTCAGTAAGTCGTCAGGTGTTACCCGTATCAACCGCCATCCTGCCCGTGTGAGTTCGTTATACTTCTCCATGTCTGCGATAAATCCGGATGGTCTGGTGTGCCTTCCGTTGACGTATGCTCCTCCTTCCACTTCTATAGCTATCTTTTCTGGGACGATTGCGTAATCAATCCGCCATTTACGCGTATCATGGAACCGGTGTTCCGGCGTTACATCAAATCCGGTCATCCGGTGTACTAATTCAGGGAATAAATCCATAATCATATTTCATTTATCAAAGTTAAATCATATTTGCCCGTTTTTTCGCGCTGTAGTGCCATATTTTCGCATTTTACCTGTTAAGTGGTGGAAAGTATCAACTCACGGAAGAAAACGCCTTAAAATCGGTCTCATCGCAAATAATTGTAATACGACAAATCTCTGTTGATGTAAAGCGGGTTTTTCGCCATTTTGAAACATTCCGTTAGGAAATAACCGTCTGCGTTGTATCTGTCCACAATCCAACGCGTTTCACCTATCAGTTCTCGCGATACGATAGCCGATCCTGAATCAATCCTGTCAACGGCAACCTCCCCGCCTATGCGCCGGTCGCCGTTTTTGAAAATTTGATTGAAATGGATGAAATCATAATCATCCAAATTTTTAACGGTTTCCCAAAGTTCCGGATGGATGATTGTATCGTCATCCAAAAAATAGACGTGGCCTTCATTGATGAGATCAAGAGCGCGGTTACGCTGTGCATTCCCCACAATGCTGGCGGGATCGTTGATAAACATCACCTCATCGGGAATCTCCCATGCGTTTCGCGCCGGTATCTTAACAGGAAAAACAGAATCCACTACAACCCACCACATCCTGTTACCGCACGGAATTTCCATCACGTTGCGGGCAACCCTCGTGAGGTTGTAAACCCTCGAACACGGCGTTACGATATTGAGAAACATTTCATTCATTTCTAAAATGGTAAATCACCCTTTTGCGGTGTCAAAGGTGCTGGGTCCTGCTCATTGATTACGGAAGAATAATCCTTGCCAAAAGGCTCGGTTAGCATAACGGAGAAATATTTTATTCCAGACTTGCTTTCCCTTAACCAAAGGGCAATATCCATCTCCTTTCCGTTCGCGTTGACAACGCCACTATAATCTGGATGGTTTTTGGCCATCTTGTTTATGTTTTTGAAGATCGCGCCGGTGTTAATTTTGTTATCTGACATATCGCTATTATTTATTTTCTCATTGATTCCCCTTTGAACAATACCGGATTACAAATAGCCCGAAGCCGGTCTCTGGTTCGGATTCCGTATTTTCGTTCAATCTCATCCGGTGATAAATTTGTCGTAATGATCAGGATGTTTTCCTTTTGCTCGGCCCGGTCCACAATTTCAGGAAATATCCACCGGCGTTCACCGTATTTCACAAACTGTTCCTCTGTTCCAACGTCGTCAATGACCACAATTCTGCGGGTCAGGATAAAATCTGCATTGTCGTTTATCTCCGTGGCATGGTAACACCTCACAATTTTACCCAACGCGTAATCGAAAAACACTGGAAGGATGTTTTTTGCTATCATGGTTTTCCCCCTTCCGTTGTTCCCGATTATGAGCAATCCTCGGCCGTTGTTTGATCTCATCCAATCAATCACATTATCATATTCTGGAAGGTGCTTCATTTCAAGTTGAGATTCCGCCTCTTTGAAAAAATCACCGGCAACCGGTATATTCCAGCTTATGCGGTCGCTTTTGAACATTCCGCCATCCGTGTACTTCTTTAAAAAATCAGCGATTTCCATATCAAAGTTTTATTTCGGTTATTTTATCAAAATTTGAAACATAGCGCGGATCTCCTGGAAGGATTTCATTGTAGCGTTTGCCGTTTGTGTGTTGCTTTAATGGGAACAATCCATCCCAATTATTAGCAATTGATGTTTCAATGATTTTTTTTGCGTTATCAAAATTGTTATCTGAAATTTCGATCAGGTGTTTTATCATTTGAACCGTAGATTCTTTTGTTTTGTAGGATTGTCTTTTCCCTTTTTTGTAATCAATCCATAAATTCACAATTTCAGCATACCTATTTTCTATATTTAATTCTAAAAGAATATCTTTAATTATAATTGCATTTGCAACCGCGCGGTGTTTAAGCGACCCTTCAAGGCTCGCTTCAAGGCTCGCTTTAAGGGTCGCTTTGTTTTTTAAATCAAATTTTTTGATCTCTTCAAGCAATTCTTCATTTGATAAATCGCTATATTTCGACCTGATTTTCAAATAATTATCCTTATTTAAAACTTCCTTTGCCTTCTTGTAAAATTGCCCAATCTGCCCATTTATGCTTTGTTTATCTGTGTATTCCTGCCGTTCGTTAATCGTCATTTGTAACCTTTCGTTTATCCACCCTTCATTGGTAGCTATAAACTTCGCTTTAAGGGTCGCTATAAGGGTCGCTTCATCTATCCCGGAACAATACATTTTCATCCTTTGAATATTGTTTGGGATGGGACCGTTTTGATGTTGATATATTAGCAAATCGACATAACATGCCCTTTCTTCCGGCAACATTGTGCGGGTCCCTTCATAAAAATCTTTTGAGTAAAAAAGAAATGCAGGGTCTTTCATTTGGATGTTTGGAATTTATGTACCTTAATTTTGTAATCAACTAAATCACTCCAGCGCACATATATAAAAGTATTATCCGAATTTTTTACGCTCACTTTTGATTCATCATTGTAATTCTCCCGGATAAATTCATATAATTTTTTTGTTTCAATTACGGCGATGCTCTTTAACGTCATGGTTGATCTATCGTCAAAATACGCCTGTAATGTGTATGCAGGATAAAAATATCCCTGATCTATTTGCTGTATTCTTTTTTCGTATTCTGTCTGTGATCCTGTGTGTCGATCTTTTCTTATTGTGAAAGTATTATATGGAGGGTATGACCCACACCACTGAACGCGTGCTGCAATACCCTGCAATCCGGTTTCATTTTCACGGATATAATCAACTCCTGATTTTTGGTCAAGCAATACTAATATTTCATTATCTGCGCACTCAACTGTATGTATTTTGCCTGATATTAATTTAGGCAATACTGTGTCTTTTATGCTATTGAGCGCCTTAACTGAATCACTTAAATCTACAGTCCAATTATTATACATCCGCGCCCCTCCGCTATTTTAATATTATCCTCGCTGATGTCGCACCCTGCCGCAATGCGGTTTAATTTTGCTGCGGCAAGTAAAAATGTTCCTGTACAAACAAAAGGGTCAATCACTATATCATTTTCTTTTGTTGAATGCCGTATCAACCTGTATGCAAGTTCATCAGGTTTTTGCCATGTATGTAGGCGGTTTCCCTGCCTTCCATCCGGTGCGTTAATGTCCTGCACGGAAAACATTTCATTGGTTATTGAAGTGTCAAGCGGTGAAGAATTTTCACTATACAAATGCCATATAATCTGATAGTTCAAATTATATTTCATCTTTGGTGTTACTCCTAATGTGTTTCGGTATGTCCATATAAGCGGTGCATCAACAATAAATTTGTCCTGATTAAGTAACACGTTAAGAAATGCGCTAATTTCTTCTGGGTATGCACCTGAACAAATATAAATTCTCCCTGTTTTTTTTGTCTTTTGGATTGCGATAGGGAGCCATGATTTTGTAAAACTAACAATGTCGTCTACATCAGTTTTATACGGTGGGTCTGTTAAAATAAGGTCTATTGAATCGTCTGCATATTTGGTTAAGTATGACGCGGCATCAGATAAAAATACGGTAGGTTTATTTTGAATTTCGCGTTTTGTTTGTTGGATATATTCGGCTTTTTTATCAGAAAGAGATTGCATTTTTGCTACCTTTAACATTCCTGCTGTTGTAAGTTCATTGACAGCGCGATTAACTGCTTCCTTTTTCTCTGCGATAGTGGATTCAAATAAATCATCCGGTATTGAAGCAATCTGCTTAAAGGTGCTGGATTCTTTGGCGGTCAATCCAATTTCTGAAAGGGTGCGGGGTTGTAGGTCTGCCTCTTTGGTATACCTATTTAACCCGGTTTCTTGTTTCGCTATCTCCCCGGCATCCTGACCGTCTTTAATCAGTTGCCCTAAAATCCGCTGGGTCCTGATTTTTTGCTCTGCAATCAGATTTTGTAATTCAGCATCCTTTTTCTCTGCCTTTGCCCATACTTCTATGGCCTTTACTTTGCTTAAATATTCAAATCCGGTTTCGATGTCCTTTATTTGCATCAACTCGGCACGGGCATTATCCCGTAATTGCAATGTGTTTATTCCATCCATATCGAAAATTTTAAAAAGGCGGTCACCGTAGAAAACCTTATTCGGAAGGTAGGCCGGACTTGCACCGGGTTGCCGCCGTTATTTGTGAATATTGTATCTGCTGGATTCATCGAATAAAATTTTCTACATTCCAAAGATAAGCAAAATTTATCAAAATCAAATAATATTTATCGCTTGTCGTAAAATTTTTTGATTTCTCCGACGGCGGCCAGCACCCTCTGCGCCCGCGCTTTGAAAAGTTTATCGTTGCAAAGCAGAACCTCCACCTGGCGGACTGACCATAATGCCGTTGCATGATTCAATCCGAAATCATTGGCGGACTGGTGCAGGGAGAGGTTGAATATTTTCCGTCTGACATACATGGCCATCTGACGCGCCTCGACAATATGACGCAACCGAGTGCGCCGGTGAAGGTCATCGTATGTTACACAAAATTCATGGCAAATAATATCATCGGCTCGTTTCAAAACGTCGTTCACCGGGTTTGTGATTTCCGCCAATGCTTTCTTATATCCATTCTCTAAACCGGCCTTGTACCCGTCATTATATGCCGTTCCTGGGTCGTAAGTCATTTTGTTTCCCTCCTTTCATAATTTTAATTATCGAAATTGATGATATATACGAGTTAGTAGCAAGCGGGCGGACGTGCTTCGATTGAAGTTCAGGATAGAAAAAAGTATTAAAAATTTCCCCTCCCTCTTTGTCTGCTCCGCAGCCATTAGATTTTTGATAACCATTGTTCATATACTTGTTTTGCTATTTGTGCAGTCATTACAGGCGGAACACTCATCCCAACTAAATAAACCACTTTGTTAGTTTTAAAATCATAGTCCAATGGATAGCTTCCAGCCATTTTAGTTTCATCATCAAACAAAGTCCTTTCAATTTCATAATCATAAGGCAATCCATTTGCCCTAATTGTAGGCAATACTTTATCAGGTGCAGTTTTCACTTCATTAAAATAACTACCTTTTGGGTGGTTTTCACTCATTGCATTGCCCGGTGATGTAAGTTTCCAATAGTGGCTTATCATTTTACTCAATCCAATAGCACTTTCATTGCCCTCTGTTTGCCTTATTTCTTTGTATGGTATTTCCGGCTGATTAAATTCTAAGTTCAATTCAGGTGCTATTGTAAACAAATCAATGCTTTTCAAAAATGGTGTTGCAATATCTTTTCTCATTGCAATAAAAAATACCCTTTCTCTTTTTTGTGGCACTCCCATTTTTGAAGCATCTAATAACCAATGTTGCACATAATATCCAGCCAAATCAAATTCTCTGTAAATCTTCCTTACATATTCCTTTGCTTTTCCTGCCAATAAGCCTTTCACATTTTCTGCAATTACTACTTTTGGTTGTAGTTTTTTTGCAAGGTCTATAAAATCAAAGAAAAGATTATCCAATATTTGCTCTGCTTGACCTTCTCTAAATTTCTTTTCTTTGCCCCAATCCTTTTCTCTATTCCCTGCCATTGAAAAACTACTACAAGGTGGTGAGCCATCCAATATATCTAAATTGTATAATTCATCAGGCAAATCAGTTCTTAATTTAAAAGTCTGTATTGGCTCTAAATAAGCATATTTCGGGTTGAGGTTTGCCCTGTATGCTTCCATCATTTTAGGGTCAATCTCATTGCAACCAATTACATCAAAGCCAGCAAGTTTATAGCCCATTGTTGAACCACCTCCGCAAGCAAAGCAAGAAAATACTTTTCCTTTATCTTTTGTAAATACTGCATCCTTCAAAGTCCATTTGTAAGGGAAGTTATGTTTGGTTTTTTCAAAACCATTTTTGCCATCGCTCATTTTTAATACTTTTTTCTTTAGTGTTTCAAATCAAAATCCTGCTAAATAAATCCGCCAGCTACTAACACGTGCTATATGCAAGTTTGCCGCAGGCGCAACACAAACCTGCACATAGCACCATACGTTGTAGGCAATTAGTTTGCTTAAATATTTCTATTACAAGCCATACAGTAATCTGTGGGTTTATCTCTTATAATTGCCTCGTCTGGATGGTCGCAAACTAACTGTTCGCTTCGCCCTACAACATCGTGTATGCGTAAGGCTACCTCTCGTTCTATTAATTCATTCAGTTCTTTTTCAAACGCATCATCTAACTGTTTGCGTTTTGGATTAAGTACCCACCAATTCGACCATTTGTTTATAAATTCTTTCATATTTGTTTAGTTTATAGTTATAAAACATTTCCCTTATAAACGGTTTTCCACCACCATTGAGCAAAGTCTTTTTCATCAAGTTCTCGTGCCTTCATTCTAATTTCGTCTGAATCGGGCAACGATTTTATAACAGCAGGTTGCAGCAATTCTTCAAGTGCTTTTAACAAATCCTGCTTGTCGTGCCAACTACTAATCGGCTGTTGTTGGTTGTCAAACTTCCAGTAAGCATCAACCATTTGTAATATTTTTTCTTTCATCCTAAAAGTTTTGTGTTAGAACTGCTACAACCTGCAGAAGGTTACCGCCAATATTAAGACGGCTCAATTAGTTCGACAACGGCAGCCATGAACATCATTTGTGCCATTCCGTTTTCTTGATAAGTTGATGTTTTACTAATTCGCAATAAAGCTGGTATTTCTTCCAAATTATTAGCTTTCATTACCTCTTTGACAATATGAGTATAAGGCTGTAATTTAGTTTTGTATTCTTCTTTGAAAAATGATTTTGCAGTATCTCTACATTCGTAAAGTTTTGCTGCCATTTGTACTTGATTCATATAATTAGTTTTTAAGTGATTAAACAAAATACTGGCGGTAACACGTACTATATTTCAGTTTGCTAGTAAACTTTTTCGGTAGCTTGACAATTTCTGCAAGGCAAACCGAAAACATAGCACCAACGTTATCGGCAACCTAAAAAAACAGCGTACCTTGTTTGATACTTTCTGAAATTCGTTTGATTGCCTTATCAATATATTCTTTATCAATTTCACACGCTGTTAAGTGTAAATTCATTTTATCTAATCTGTTTGCCTTGTCAACTGCCAAGGCAATAGAACCGCTCCCGAAATGAGTGTCTAAAATCTTCATTCCTTCGGTTGCATATCTGCTAAAAATCCAATCGTATAAATAAATTGGTTTCTGTGTTGGGTGTATTCGCTCTAATCCGTCTTTAGCATTTGCACCAACCCAGCTCTTGGTTATTTTTCGCAATGCTCCACCAAATGAAGTCCACGCCAACTCCCCATCTGCAAAATCATTATCACCTGTTCCTTTATCCCAGAATAACCAGGATGAAGTTGGCTTTAGATATTCTGTCATATAATTGCCACCCCACACAATTTGGTTTTTAGATACTCTGAAAAGTTCCTGCCAATATTCAGCAGTAGGGATTGAGTTATCCCAATCATTTTCACCCCTGTAAATTTTTCGTTTTCCATTGCCAAGTTGCATTTTGTTTACTCCGATTCCATAAGGCGGATCAACTACCGCCAAATCAAAATACTTGTCAGGGTATTGCTTCATAATTTCCATACAATCAGCGTGGAAAAGAGAAAGAAAAGGCAGCCGATAACACGGTATATAACCAATAGCGGGTTCGGTGGTATTCGGGGCTTCGGTGCTTGTATTTAAGTTTGTCATAATTTGATAATTTAGTGTTTCAAAATCCGCTACTGGTCTTATACCCGACCGTTAGCCGCAATTAACGGTACTCCGAAAATTGTACGGTTTTGAAAATTGCTTTGTGGTTTACCCATCGTGCAAATTTTTTCTGTTCATAATTTGGTTCTTTATTAGTTTCAAAATCTCTATAAGGTTGTGCAAATGGGCTACAACCTTTTTCTTTTAAAAACATAACTCTTTCAAGTGCATCTGGTATTTCTTTTACAAGCACATAAACAAATACTCTATAATTTTTCAATCCGTATTCGTTTAAGTTTTCAAGTGCCTTTTCAATGTATGGCATTTGGCTCTTTGTATCACAAGCTAAACGTAAATATCTGCTCCATTTAACCTTACTCAATAAATCTGCGATGCTTTTATCTTTTGCAATAATTCGAGCATCTAACCCTTGATTAAAATCAACCTTAATGCCTAATTTTATTATCTTTTCAATCTGTTGTAATCCGTGTTCGTGAGCCAAAACATTATTATCCATTAATACGGCTTCTTTTCTACCTTGCAAAAAATTTTCAATATCTGCATAAGGTTGTATATTGCCCTCTTTATTTGGCACTACACACCAACTGCATTTATTCGGGCAACCTCTCGTTAAAAAGCCATAAGCAGCCGTAAATTTTGGATAAATAGAATAATCAGGGCAAAGTTTATCAATCTCCGATGGTAGTGTATTAGTCATTTTAAAGCCTATGCCCCCTTTTATAACTTCGCCATAGTTGGCAAATCCTTTTGAGTAGTCAGGAGAAAATGTAAATACTTTGCTCATATATGTTCGGTCATAGTTTCCAATATCTACCCAGCTTACACTATCTCCAATGCTTTTATGATATGCGGAAATTTTCATTAATGCAAGGTTTGGGAAATTATGTCCGTCAATATCTACTAATCCTATGTTCATTGAAAAAATAATAACTGCGGGTAACACGTGCTATAAAAAATAGCGGGTTCCGTGGTATTCGCAAGGGTTGAACTCGTATTATATGTCGTCATAGCTTGATGGTTTTTCGCTTCGTACTCCGCTACTTTTCATAGCACCAACGTTAGAGGTCATTTTTTGCCTCCTCAATCTTGTTTCTTATCATATCTCCTCTAAGCAGAAATTCTGAATCATAATATTTAGATGGTTTAATGTGAGGGTAAACCCTGTCAATCGCTTCCCTCAAATACATGATGTAATCATCCTGCGCCTGAATGAGATTCATTAGTTTGGTGTTAACAAAGTTGGCCCCTTCTATCCACGACTGCATTTCAGCAACCGACTCAACACTATCATCGCTCAGGATGTTTTCAAGGGCGTATTGTTCGATTTGTTCCGGTGTCATTTTGTTTCCTCTTATTGTGTTTATATCTCTGTTAGCCGTAATTTACGGACGACTAACCAAAGCGATATATGCCATTCTCAATGCGTTCATTTGTTCAAGAAATTTCTCATATTCTGGTTTAGGTAAATCTTGAATATTTACCATATCACCATTATCGTAGTGCATGAATAATCCAATAAAACTACGGCTAACACACGGTAAAAGTCCATTGCCTTTCTGTTCTTGTTGCTTAGTATCTTCGTTCATTGTTTCTACTAATTTGAAAATTTATCTCTCGTATTTAAAACGGCAACGAGAGTTTACCGTCAAACGTTAGCAACAAGCGGTGAAGCTCTAATCAACATTTGTACTAACTTGTCCATAATTTTTAAATATTTTTTGCCCACGCACTTTGCTTTTTTCAAAAGCATTAAGGTAAAAACTACACTTAAAACCTTTTCGTGGTTGGAAATCAACAAAATCAAAACTCATAAATCTTTCTTTTTTGTTTACCCATCCAGCAAAGTCTTTTTCGTATTGGCTTATTATTCTTTCATTATTCAAATCTCTGTAAGGTTGTACAAATGGTCTTATTCCTAATTCTTTCAATTTTCTCACTCGGTATAAATCTTGTTCAATATCAGTATTAAAACCTATTAGCACGTAGCAAATTATCTTATAAGCCTTTACATATTTAAGCATTTCTTTAATGTTTACTAAAATATTATCGGTTGCAAAATCCCAAGCAATATGAATAGAACCGTCAATTTTTAATTTGTTAAGCCAAAATGCTTGCTCCTCATTCATTATTCGCACATCAACTCCGTGCAAGTTTATTTTTTTGTTCCATTTCAAAAGCAAATCAACAGCATTTTTCCATTCTGGGTTTGCAAAAAAATTGTTATCTAAAACTTCAATCCTTCCGCCTTTCGGGTTTAACTCCATCGGATCAACTGCCTTTATGTTTCCCTCTTTTTTTCTTACCACACAAAACGGACAACTTCGGATGCAACCTCTTGAAAAAAATTGAACTGAGTAATCAATATGTGGATAAATTGAGTAATCAATATTTGTAATTATATCAATTTCAGTAGGCAATTTTGAAGCAATATCATAACCAGTACCGCCTTTTATCAATTCGCCATATTCGCCAAGTCCACCTGAGAAGTCAGGCGAAAAGGTAAATATCTTACTCAAATATGTACGGTCATATCTGCCAATATCAGCCCATCCAACTGCATCACCTTTTGCTTTGTGATAAGCTGCGATTTTCATTAAGGCATAATTCGGAAAATTATGACCATCAACATCTATTATTCCTATATTTTTTCCCACGCTTCGCTATTTTAAATTACTACTGTGGTGCTTCGATCGGGCTTTAGTGGTAACTGACCGCACCAGTCAGCTAACAGCAAGTCATACGCCATACTTCGTACAGGCGCATACTTGCATCCCGTTACCAGCAAAGCTATGACCGCTTGTAATCAGACACATCAATCCATTCACAAAAGATACTGCACAGCCAATCAGCTAACATTATACATTGCTGAACAAAGGTGTAGTTTTGAATTGGTTCAACTTCATCAACTAATTCGCTAAATGCTTTATTCCAC
>ERZ1026792.681-NODE-681-length-25688-cov-3.097727_pt1 | contig 25688 bp, 27 predicted proteins | sample MGYA00520884_ERZ1026792 | MGnify/ENA primary metagenome ERZ1026792 (study PRJEB33270, sample SAMEA104284473) | anaerobic digester metagenome | biome: Anaerobic digester microbiome; feature: mesophilic sludge digester; material: Anaerobic digester biomass | place... | reverse complement strand
ACGATGTATCCATTCCAGGCATTATTCCCAACGAATGGGTTGCGTGGGCAGTAGGCGGTAATTCCATTTTATCAAACTTTTTAGCCTCTATTGTGGGAGCGTTTATGTATTTTGCAACACTAACCGAAGTCCCCATCATACAAGGGCTTTTAGCTTCGGGGATGGGCAAAGGTCCTGCCTTGGCATTGTTGCTCGCAGGTCCATCGTTGTCGTTGCCTAATATGTTGGTAATTAGAGGTGTAATGGGTACGCAAAAAACTCTTGTGTATGTGGCTATTGTGGTTGTATTATCAACTATTGCAGGAGTTGTTTTTGGGTCGTTGTAAATAGTTTACAAGTTCATAAAGTTCTAAAGTTGCATATTTGTTTTCTTTCAACTCTATTGCCTGAAATTCAATTAATCTTCTTACTCCTCGTTTGTAACGAGGAGTTTATATTTTGTCGTTTGTAACGACAATAATACACTAAACCCCAAACATTCCTCTCACACCAAAATCAAGCAATCTTTAGTTAACACCTTTACAGATTCTGCAATCCTATCACCAAATACGGATTTTATATAATCATAAGTAACACTAGTATCTTCAATTGTGTCATGTAAAAGAGCTACTATCTTAGCATCTCTTCCTTTTACTCTTTTAGCAACATAAACAGGATGTTTAATATAAGGTTTACCTCTCTTATCTTTTTGTCCTTTATGAGCTTTTTTAGCTATACAATATGCTTTTAAAATTTTACACATAAATTAGTAACTCCAATATTATATTCCTTTAGTGAAAAAATTGTATCATAGTTAATATTAAATTAAATTTCATCCTAGATATTATTAATTATTAGTGGTCCAATTGAAATAGTTGATGACCAATTCGGTAAATCAAATAAATTAGACACATATTGTCCTGTTGGAATATAAATATCAGACGCTACATTAGGAGATTTTAAAGTCAAGTCTTTAAAAAAATACATTTCTAATAAGTATAATCCAGCCAAAGCATTCATAACATTGTCTTGATTAGCAAGTTTATAATTTTCAATCCCCTTATATTCTCCATCATTATTCAAGGCAAGCCTATTATGTTTAATTTTATTATAAATAGTCCACCATTTAGGGGGTTTTTCACTCTTATTTCCAGCGGTTGGGATTACCCAATCTTGAAATGGGACATATATAAGGTTACTATTTTCATAACACCTTACATTTTTTGTTGTTATTTCTGGATGTTCACCTATTATAACTTTTCCATATTTTAAAATGGAATCAGCATCAGGCTCATTTAATAATTCACAATAAGCTTTTGCAACTACCTCAAATTCACTACAAATTGCCTGTAATAAATTAATATATTTAAATGAAAAATTATTTTTATTCATTATATCCAATGTTGAATATTCGAATGTACTCATAACTTCTTTTTCTAAATATAAAAAATACTTTAAATGTTGGTCTTCAAAAACATTAATATTCATATATTCCTCCTTTCGATTGAAAAATACTTAATATATGCATAACTAAATAGAAATTAAATATTGTAACCATTCTCTTGCTTTGTTTTTATTAATAATATTTAATTTCTCATTCAAAATATCATCTATAATAGCTCCATTGAATTGCGCCACACCTCGTGAATTCCTTCCAGCCCAATGAAATTGAACACCCGTCCCCTCAAGTAGTTTAGTATTAAAAACCGAGCAAAGAAATGTCTTAATTTCATTGTTTGATTCAAATCCAACAAAATAAATCAAATAGATAGATTTGTCTTTGGATAAAAAAGTTAATAGTTTATCTATATTAAACGCCTTAGGTGCTGATTTTAAATACAAAATTTTTGTTTTAATATCGGTTTTAGAATCATACAAATCAAAATTTTTGTTATAATCGCCTAAATCATTATCAGTTTTAATTTCTGGTAATGGTTCTTTTTTTTGCAAAGCTTTAATAATGTTGGCACTAAGATTATCAGAATTTCCATGAGTAATTAAATATTCTATGACTCGTCCTCTTATATTTACATTATCAATTAAAGTAGCTATCAATATTTCATTCCTAACTTTTTTTACTTTAGTAAATAAATCCGCATTTAATTCGTCATAATATTTTGAAGCTATAAATTTTTCAGCTCTATCAACTGAATTTAATATATTAGCATCACCTTTAGGATTACTATCATATCTTAATTTTCTTCCAATAATATTATTAGTACTCTCTACAAGTCTGTCTAAATTTTCTTCAAAAGGAATTTCTTGATGAAAAGAAAACAATTCTTCAAAATTATTTTCATTATTCTCAATTGTACCAAAACGGCGTACTATGTCGGTGCCATTAAAGGATCCTCTAATATTATCTCTTCTTAATTTGTGAGAAGAATGACTAATTTTTTTCAAAAAACTTGTGTTAGCTAGCATTAATTTGTTTTCATTTGGTGTATTAAGACAAATTATAAAAGGTAAATGATCATACTTTTGTAGAGTAGATAAGCCTAATACTGTATTACTGAAATTGTCGCTACTAGATTTTGAAAACCTAATAGCATAATATTTATTATAATACACGCTTCTATCTTTTGTTAATTGAAATTTTTTTACTACTGCTTCAGTTAATTTTTCTTTACTTAAATTTGGATTATTATGAATAAAATTAATTAACTCATCAATAACAATTTGATTATACATATTGTACCTCCATATTAAAATATTTTATTTGTTTTTTTGCTGTGCTGCTAATGTATTTCTTTCCCAAAATACTCCGTCCACATAACCTTGTATTGTATTATCAACATTAGCCTTTTCAAGTCTATATTCTGCCCACGCACAATATTGCATATTATACTCAATACCTATGTATTTTCTACCTAATTTTTTCGCAACTACTGAGGTTGTACCAGAACCTAAAAAGGGATCCAATACAACATCACCTTTATTACTACTAGCTAAAATTAATTTAGCTATTAATTTTTCCGGTTTTTGCGTGGGATGTGCGGTGTTTTCTTGCATAGACCAAAATGGAATTGTAATATCGTCCCAAAAATTACTTGGATAAGAATCTCTAAAATTGCCTTCTATAGTTTCGTTCCAATCTTTGGGTTGCCCATTTATTCTATATGGAGCTATAACCTTTTTTCGCACTTTAACATCGTTCACATTAAATGTGTAATTATTTGAATTAGTTGCAAACCAAACATCTTCCATTGCATTTTTCCAATTTGTTTTTGCTCCTCTTCCTTTTTCTCTTTGCCATGTAATTCTATTCTTAACTTTGAAATATTCTTTTAAGACTTTACCGATAATTAAACTGCTTTCCCAATCACAACATACATAGATTGTGGCATCATCTTTTAACGTATGAATAACAGCATCTATCCATTTCTTAGTATAATTTTCGTATTCTAACTCTTTTTGTTTATCAAATATATTTCCATGATAATTTTTTGATAAATTATAGGGAGGATCAACAATTAATAAATCAATAATTTTTTCGGGCAATAATTTTAGCACTTCAAAAGTATCTCCATTAATTGTTTTATTAATTACATTAGACAAGGACTGCTTTTCTGTTATTTGTATAACTTCTTGAACAAATTTGTTATCTTGTGTAATTTCAAAATCTATAGTTTTATTTCTAGTAGTTTTTTTTGTTTTTACTTGTTTTTTATTAGTTTTTCGCATTATATCCTCCTTTTTGTTTTATTTGTATTAGTTAATATATAATATTATTATAACATAATTCATATATTAATTCTATAATGTGGTAATAAAATTTGTTTTTATCTTTTAATAGACACCTAAATGATAAATTTAATTATATATTTCTCAAAACCAACTGAAATAAAAAGCCCAAATTGGGCTTCATAAATTTTAATCTGGAGGCTCCGGTCGGATTTGAACCGACGATCAAGGTGTTGCAGACCATTGCCTTCCCGCTTGGCTACGGAGCCATTTTATAGAAGTATTATACTTCTATAATTTTACTGTCTTCTCTACATCTAAAATGAATAGTGTAGCTCCCCCAACTGTAACTTCAATTGGAGTTCCTGTAGTCATACCATACTCATCAACTACTGAACTCGGAACCATTGCTTTTCTTGTTTTAGATTCTTTCTCTATAATTTTGATTACTTTATCAACTTCTGTAGCTTTGGCACCAATTAAAACAACGGTATTTCCTTTTCTTAAGAATCCGCCAGTTGATGATAATCTTGTACAAAAATAATCGTTTTTGATTAAACTTTTAACCACATTGTTGCAATCATCTGTTGCTACAATCCCAATGATTAACTTCATATAATCCTCCTTATTTGCTTTATTATAACACACTTTTTACAAAACTTCCATTATTTTATTAAAAAAGAAAGCATATTTTTATGCTTTCTTAAAATATACAGTAAATTTACTACCAAGTCCTAAAGTGCTATCAAGTTCAATTCTTGCATCATATGCTAATACTACATACTTGACGATTGCTAAACCTAAACCTGTGCCTTCAACTTCTTGACTTCTACCTTTATCAACACGATAGAATCTTTCATAAATTTTCTTTTGTTCTTTTTGTTTAATACCAATACCTGTATCTTCTACAGATAAAGCTATTTCATCTTTTCCTTCTTTTATTGCAACTTTAATTAAACCTTGCTCTTTATTATACTTAATTGCATTATCAATTAAATTCTCTACAAGTTTCCTAAAGTCTTCTAAAGACCCTTTTAAAATAGCATCTTCTAAATCAACTACTACTTTTAATCCTTTAGCTTTGATCTTTACATCTAAGCTCTTTAATACATCTAAAACTAATACCTTTAAATCAACTTCTTGATCCATTGGTTTAGCTTTTAAACTCTCAAGTTCAGCTAAACTAAGCATATCGTTAATTAACTTCATACTACGTCTAGCCTCAGAAATCGTTCTTTTGTTAATATCTTCAAATTCTTCTTTTGAAGAAACGAAGTTATTTTCAATCATCTCTTGCAGACCAATAATTGAAGTAAGTGGTGATTTTAATTCATGAGATGCATTAGCGAAGAAATCTCTTTTAGCTTTTTCTAGTCTTTTTACTAAATCAATATCACTTACAATAACTACTAAACCTTCATTTAACCATTCGTTAGTAATAACTTTAGTTGAAACATTATAAATCTTATTATCAAGCAGACAATCTGCTTGCATTGATGCTTTCTTTTCTAAAGATTCTTTAATTAAATTATTAAACTCTTCAACTCTTGATAAATACAAATATTCAGTAATATTAGCACTATAATTAAACAACTTCTTGCCATATTCATTAATTTGTTTGATTTCACCTTTATTATTTAAAACAATAACACCTAAAGGAAGCGCATCTACAATATAATTTACCTTTTCTGCTTCAGTCTTAATTGCTTCTAAATTGCTTTTTAGAATTTGGTGAATATAGGCGACTTGATTAGTTAACTTAATAATTTCATCTTCCTCAAATTCACCACCTTTATAACCCGCAATTGAAGAAAGTTCTTCTATTTGCTCATTTAATGGGGCAATAGTAGTTCCTATTTGTTTATCTAGCATAAAGTAAAGTATTACACCTGATGCAATAAAAAGTGCTAAAAGCGTTAAAAACAAATACAAATTCATTTGGTAATACTTAAAACTTAAAGCTATCCTTAAATAATTGCCATCATCTAATAATGTAGCATAGTAAAGATAAGTCTTTTTGTAAGTATTAGAATAACGAATATATGTTTTCCCTAAATTCCTAATTTCTGGTCTGTCTAAATGATTTTCTGTTATCTCATCAGAAAAACTATCACCCAAGACAACACCATCACTATCAATAACAGTAACTCTAATATCTGGATCTACTTTCTTTACCTCAGTAATTAACTTATCATGTTCTCCAGCCTCATATTGTCTTTTTAAAATATGAGTATAGTTAATTACTTCTCTTTCAGCTGCTGTTTCATTATTGTGATTAATGATAACTACAGTTACAAAGAAGACTATTACTGAAACGAGAAAGAAAAGTAAAATCGCTCTACTTAATAATCTCTTTTTCATTTTACACTAAACTTATAGCCAATTGATCTTATCGATTCAATTAGTTCTTTATCCTTACTATCTCCTAATTTCTCTCTTAAAGTCTTGACATGCATGTCAACTGTCCTTGTCTCTACAATATAATCATAACCCCAAACATTGTTTAAAAGTTCATCTCTTGATAAAGCTTTATTAGGATTTTCCATAAAGTATTTTAATAACTCAAACTCTTTTAATGTTAAGTCTACTAATTTTCCATCTTTAATGCAAGTATGCTCTAAAAAGTTCAAAGTAATACCTGCAACACTTAAAATATCCTTTTTCTTTGGTCTTTTTCTTAAATTAGCTTTAATTCTACTAACAAGTTCTAAAACACTAAATGGTTTACTAATATAATCATCTGCACCTAAATCTAGCCCTGTTACTTTGTCCATTTCATCACCTTTAGCTGACAAAATAATGATAACAACATCATCATATTTACTATTTGCTTTCATCTTCTTGATAATATCTAAACCACTCATACCATTAGGAAGCATAATATCAACTAAAGCTAAATCAGGAAGTTCATCTTCTAATCCTTTAAAAAATGATTCTCCATCAAAAAACGACTTTACCTTAAAACCTGAGTTTGTAAGTGTCTTATTAATCACAAAACTAATATTTTGGTCATCTTCTACTGAATAAATTAATCTAGACATATGTAAACCTCCCATCAGGGTTACTCTTATGGTAACCACTAATAATATAGATTACCCATTCGGCTACATTAACTGCATGATCTGCAGTTCTTTCTAAATATCTTAAGATTAAAGTATGGTAAACAATTACCTCATTTTCTAAACCTTTTGTATCCATTAATTTCTTAAGCAAAGTAAAGTAAAGTTTATCAATCTTTTCATCTTGAGCGATAACTTTCTTGGCTAATTCTAAATCATCCTTTACAAAAGCATCAATAGCTAATTTGATCATGTTTGTGGCAATATTAGCCATTTCTTTTACTTGTTCTAGTTGCTCATATTCGTGTTTATTTAAAGCATTTGAGAAAATAGCGATATCTTCTGCGTGATCACCTATTCTCTCTAAATCGGTAATCAACTTTAGAATACCTAAAATAACTCTCAAATCCCTTGCAAGTGGTGTAAAAGATACCATTAAGTCAACACATTGCTCTTGGATTACTTTTTCTAATTGGTCAATTAAATCATCATTGATGATGACATTAGTGTCACGATTAAAATAACCGTTAACTGCTTGGGTAATATTACCTGATACACTATCAGCCATATTAATCAAATATAAATTCAATTTTTGTAATTCTGTTTCAAATTGTTTCATATTTTTTATCTCCTATCCATATTATACCATATTTTAACCAAATCTACCTGTGATATAATCTTCTGTTTCCTTTTTGCTAGGTGATTTAAATAATTTTAAAGTACTATCTACTTCAATAATCTCACCAAGTAAGAAGAATACAGTTACATCACTAATACGAGTTGCTTGTTGCAAGTTGTGAGTTACAATTACAATCGTATATTCTTTCTTTAAATCAAAGATTAACTCTTCAATTTTCGCTGTTGCAATCGGATCTAAAGCACTTGTAGGTTCATCCATTAAGATTACATCTGGTTCCATTGCAATTGCCCTTGCAATACAAAGTCTTTGTTGCTGACCACCAAATAACTCTAAGGCACTTTCCTTTAATCTATCTTTTACTTCTTCATACAAAGCAGCCTTCTTTAGAGAATTAGCTACAATTTCATTTAAAACTTCTTTATCTTTAATTCCTTGGCATCTTGGGCCATAAGCTATATTATCATAAATACTCATTGGGAAAGGGTTAGGACTTTGAAAAACCATTCCTACTTTAGTTCTTAAACTACTTACATCAAAATCATTGATATTTTTACCATAGTAATAAATATCACCTTCAATCTTACAATCAGGAATTAAATCATTCATGCGATTAAAACATCTAATCATTGTACTCTTACCACACCCAGAAGGTCCAATAAAAGCTGTAACCTCATTTTTCTTAATCTCAAAATTAAGGTTCTTTAAAGCCTGTTTTTCTCCATAATGTAAGTTAAGATTTTCTACTTTAAAAACTAAATCACTAGTTTTCTTCATCTCTTCTAGTTCTAAATCTTCTTCTAAAAATTTATCTTTTTTCTTTTCTTTTTTCATAACGTCTTCTCCTAATGATATTTAACTAATTTCTTAGAAATTAATTTCGTAAGTAAATTCAAAATTAACACTACAACTAAAATAATAATTGAGATTGCACAAGATGCATCTAAATTAGGACTTTCTCCACTCATAAGTCTCCAAATATGAACTGATAAACTAGTTGACTGTGAGTTAACTGAGATCCTATCTTGAATTGTAGTTCCCATAACATAAATTAATGCAGCTGATTCTCCAATAATTCTACCAATTGCTAGAACTACTGCTGTAATAATACCACCCCAAGCATTAGGTAAAACTACTTTAAAAACTGTTTGTGTTCTTGTAGCACCTAATGCTAAAGATGCACTTCTAAACGAATCAGGAATTGCCCTTAACGCTTCTTCTGTTGTTTTAATAATAACAGGTAATATAATTACAGCTAAAGTAAAGGCACCAGCTAAAACATTTGGTCCTCTAGCTGCTGCTACAGCTTGCGATAAAGGAATAAACACAGTTGCTCCAACTAAACCATAGATAACTGATGGTACTCCTGTAAGCATATCAATAAAACTTCTTAAAATAGTCGTAAACTTGTTTTCTGTTTGATATTCATTTAAGAAAATCGCAGCTCCAATTCCTAAAGGTAAGGCAATAATTAAAGTCATTACAATTAATAACAAAGTAGTCATAATTGACCCTCTAATTCCTCCACCACCATGATAAGCAGATAACCTATTTATTTGACTCATTTGGTCTAACTTTAAAACAATATCTTCTGCTCCATCTTTACCATAAGCAGCAATATAACTTTCATCTTCCGTAAAACCAGAAACAATATTAACTTGATAGTCTTCTTTAATCCCAACAATCTTATCTTCTTCATAGTTATCTATCATTAAATTAAGTGGTGACTTACTATCCAAATAAGAAACAACTACTACTCTATTATGTTCAGTATCTAAACTATCCTTTAATGCTACTCCCCAATTTCCTGAAAAATATTCATCTTCTTCTAAATCAGGAGCAACATACCCACCTAAACTTGTAGCTTCCGGTTTTTTACTAGCATTGATAATTGTAGCGTTATAATTTCCACCAATAAACTTAAACGATAATACCTTAAATCCTCTTCCAAAAACAAAAATAATTACTGCTAGTAAAACTAATAATGAGAAGGAAGAAAAGAAATAGGTAATAATTTGCATAATACGATCTTTAGTTTTCCTTGTCATTTTGTAACTACCCTTCCTAACTTCTTCTTAACAGTGTTTAAAATTAAGTTAGTTATTAAAATAACAACTACTAAAACTAAACCAGCACTAAATCTAATATCATAGTTTAAGCCTTCACTTTCATTAAATGAGGCTAACATTACACTTGTTAAGGTATTAGTTCTTTGGAATAAGCCAAATGTAGGTCCTGAGTTCATTGAACCACAAACCATTGTTACCGCTGTTGCTTCACCTAAAGCTCTCCCTACACCAAGCATTATCCCTGCAAATATTCCTGATTTAGCACTAGCTAAAACTACTCTAAAGTTTGTTTGCGTTACTGTTGCACCTAAGGCTAAAGATCCATGCTCTAACTCTCTTGGTACTGCTCTAATCGCTGACACTGATAAAGTCGTGATTGTTGGGATAATCATAATTGCCAATACCAAAGATGTAGCCATTATCGATAACCCACCTGCAGTTTGAACTCCAAAAAGATTAGCTAACCACTTAACAATCCTAACAATAAACCCAGCACCAAATACACCATAAACAATTGATGGAATTGCCGCTAAAATCTCAATAATTACCATCATAAATGTTCCAATTTTTTTTGGTGCAATCTTTGCAATCAAAAGTGCTCCAAAAACAGAACAAGGAATAGCAATAATTAATGCAAGTAAAATTACATATAAAGTGTTTATAATTAAATAACCAACTCCATAGATATTAGGTGCCGACCATTCTCTTCCAATTAGAAACTGCCAAAAATTTACCCTCATCGGATCGCCACTAACAGTATATTCCCTTACGAAAGGACTAATTCCTTTTAAAGAAATAAAGATGACAATCATAATGATAAACGAAGCACAAATAATACTTACTGCTGCAAACACATATTTAATGATAGAGTTAATAATAGACCTTCTTTTTATCTTTGTTTCATCTATTCTATTTTTTACATAAAATTCCATATTTCCTCCGTATATTCAAAAATAGTAGACATTTTCATGTCTACTATTTATTTTTCTATAGATTTCTCCTTAATAGTCTAAAACTTCTTATTTTACATCTGCCCATTTTTTGAATGTACCATCATACATCTTAACTAATTGTTCAGCAGTAACAGCACTTACAGCAGAGTTTTTATTATTAACTACAGCTACAATAGCATCTACACAAATCTTTCCAAATGTACCTTCAGCAGCTGGTTCAGAATCTTTGAATTCACGTGAAGCAAATCCAATATCTAATCCTGTTGCTCCATCTTTTTCAGATCCTTGTGTTGCTTTATAAGCAGCTCCTGATCCAGTATGATTATGAGCTACTTTACAGCCAGAAACAATTTTAAATTCAGCTGATAAAGCTTCTGCTATTTTTTGAACAGATGTAGATCCACCTAATCTTAAAGTAACTCCTGAGTTATCTTCATTTACTACCGGATGGTCAGCTTTTAACTCTGCCCATGTTTTATCTGTTGGTTTAATATCAATAATACCATCTTTAGACTTAATGATTTCTTTTCCTTCAATTGAGAACATAAATGCAACAAATGCTTTAACTAACTTTTCTTCTTTGCTTCCTGCAGCATAGTCATTTCTAACTACATAGTTAAAGTTTCTTGTTAGTGCATATGTACCATTAAGTACATTTGCTTCAGTTGGGTCTACTCCTTCATACTTCAATCCTTTTAAACCTGAATCTGCATATGATGCAAGTGAAATATAACCTACGCCATACTCATCAGCTTTAATCTTAGCAATCATATCACCATTACCAGTTACTTCTACAAACCCAGCAGCTAAAGGTGTATTATCAGATGCAGCAGCTTTTAAACCAATTCCCGTAAAGAAACCATCTCTAGTTCCCGATGTAGTATCTCTTGTATATAATGTAACATTTTTACTTGTATCAAATGTTGGTTTTGGAGCTGGTTCCTCATATACAAAATCAGACCATTTCTTATAAGTACCAACATAAACTTTCATAAGTTGACTTGCTAATGCAGCACTAACTTGAGTGTTCTTCTTATTAACAACTGCTACGATAGCATCAATACAAATTCTTCCAAATGTGCCTGCAGCAGCTGGTTCTGAATCAGCTTTGAATTCACGAGATGCAAATCCGATGTCTAAACCTGTTGCTCCATCTTTTTCAGATCCTTGAGTTGCTTTATAAGCAGCTCCTGATCCTGTATGGTTATGAGCTACTTTACAACCAGAAATTTGTTTGAAAGCAGCTGATAAAGCTTCAGCGATCTTTTGAACAGATGTAGATCCACCAAGTCTTAAAGTAATGCTACTGTTATCTTCATCTACTACTGGGTGATCTGCTTTTAACTCTGCCCATGTTTTATCTGTTGCTTTGATATCAAGAATTCCATCTTTTGATTTAATAATTTCTTTTCCTTCAACTGAGAACATATAAGCCACAAATGCTTTAATTAATTTTGCTTCTTTACTATCAGCAGCATAATCATTTCTAACAACATAATTAAAGTTTCTTGTTAACTCATATGAACCGTTTAAAACGTTAGCTTCATTAGGTTCAACACCTTCATATTTTAAACCTTTTAAGCCTGAGTCTGCATAAGATGCAAGTGAAATATAACCAATACCATATTCATCTGCTTTAATCTTAGCTATCATATCACCATTACCAGTTACTTCTACAAACCCCGCTACTAAAGGTGCATTATCAGATGCAGCAGCCTTTAAGCCGATTCCTGTAAAGAAACCATCTCTAGTTCCTGATGTTGTATCTCTTGTATATGGTGTAATATTCTTAGTTTTATCAAATTGATCTACTGGCTCTTCTGGTTTTTCGGCTGGTTGTTCATCTTTTAAATCGCCCCAAACTTTATATGTACCATTATAAACCTTTTTAAGTTGAGATGCAAGAGCACCTGTAATTTGTTTATTGTCTTTATGAACTACAGCTACAATAGCATCTACACAAAGTTTGCCATATGAGCCTGCAGCAGCTGGTTCTGAATCAGCTTTGAATTCACGTGAAGCAAATCCGATATCTAATCCTGTTGCTCCATCTTTTTCAGATCCTTGAGTTGCCTTATAAGCAGCTCCTGATCCTGTATGATTATGGCTTACTTTACATCCAGCTTCATTTTTGAAAGCAGCTGATAAAGCTTCTGCGATCTTTTGAACAGATGTAGATCCACCTAATCTTAAAGTAACACCTGAGTTATCTTCATCTACTACTGGATGGCTAGCTTTTAATTCTGACCATTTTTTATCTGTTGCTTTAACCTCAAGAATTCCATCTTTTGATTTAATAATTTCTTTTCCTTCTTTAGAGAACATATAAGCTACAAAAGCAGCTACCAATTTTCCCTCTTTACTATCTGCTGCATAGTCATTTCTAACTACGTAGTTAAAGTTTCTTGTTAATTCATATGATTCGTTTAATACATTAGCCTCTGTTGGCTCTACTCCTTCATATTTTAAACCCTTTAATCCAGAATCTGCATAAGATGCTAATGAAATATAACCAATACCATATTCATCATTTTGAATCTTAGCGATCATATCACCATTACCTGTAACCTCTACAAACCCCGCTACTAGTGGTGCATTGTCAGTTGCAGCTTCTTTAAAACCGATTCCTGTAAAGAATCCATCTCTTGTTCCTGAAGTAGTATCTCTTGTGTATACTGTAATTTTTTCTTCAGAAAATTTCTTTTCTTCCTTACAACTACAAGCAGTTAATACTGCTACGCCTAATACTAATGCTAGTACTAAAACAATTCTTTTAAATAATTTCATATCTTTCTCCTTTTTTTACTTATTACAGGTCAATTATAACGTTTATCAAGCCTTATCAAAACGTAGTTTTAGTAATAAATTTGTAAAGAGAAAGTAAAATAAAAAAGCTACTTTTATTTACAAAAGTAGCCATTTATTTAAACTATTGAACCATTTTCTTAAGTTGGTCTTTAGTTGCATAACCAATATGCTTGTTTATTTGTTTTCCACCTTGAAAAGCGATGATTGTTGGGATAGACATAACACCATATTCCATTGCTAATGCTCTATCTTTATCAATATCAACTTTATAAACTTCAAAATTACCATTAGCATCTTTAGCTAAGTCATCTAACACTGGAGCAAGCATCCTACAAGGACCACACCATGTTGCAAAGAAGTCTACGATAACTGGTTTATCTGCGTTTAATACTAATTCTTTAAATTCTTTTGCACCAATTTCTTTTGCCATCATTAAATCTCCTTCTTCCAGAATCCGTGTAAATTACAATATTCGTAAGCGGCTAAAGGTTTTTCTCCTTTTTCAAGCTTAAACGTATAACTTGGATGTTCTCCTGGATTAAAATAATACTTGTGTAATCTTTTATCTGTTAGTAGATAAACAAATTGGATATAATGTCCTTCAGTCATTGGATGAATAACATCACCAACTGTTACAGTAACTTTGCATCCTTTCACTTCAACTGCAGGAATATGTTTTTCTAAAGCAACATTTTCCTCAGTATGTAACTTAATTTCTTTCAATTTGCCTTGTAATGCATCACAACTAGCAACTTTAACTTCTGGTGAATACTCTAAAATTGCCCCACATTCTTGGCATTTAAACAATCTTGGATCTTTCATATATAACTCCTCCTTTATTAATTACATTATACAATACAGTAATCTTTTAATAAAGCAATATGCTTTATAACTTAAAACCACGATAATCTTCTACTGGAAGGCAAAAAGAAATCGCATGTGCTTCGGTTGTTAGACCTTTTTCTTCATTAATAGCTTTCATAATTTTCTCTTGTTGCTCTTCGCTTGCTAAAATCATCAATAAACCTTTTTCTGGTTGAATTGTAATTCCAAAAAACTTCTTGGTTTCTTTCGTCATCGTTCCGCGACCATGAACAATCGTTCCTCCACGAGCACCAACTTTTTTTGCTACTTCCATAACATCATCTACATAATCATAGTTACATATTACTATAATCAATTGCGCATTAGTTTTTTTCATTTTGTTTTACCTCCCTACCAGTTAAATACTGTAAAGCTCCTAAACCACTAACAGCAGTTAAGTCAATTGTAAAGACAATTCCGCTATTAGGTTCATCTAAATATAACCTTTTATTTAATAAATCTAAAACTTTAGTGACTAAGGATTCAGGGATTACACTAAATATCACTGCCTTTGATGCTCTTCCGGCACCAAGTTCATCTAAAGCTGCAATCTCTGCTGTTCCTTTACCCATATGAACAAACTGCATCGATGGACTTATTTTATTAATAAGTTTACCTGCTTTTTTTTCATCTTCATCACTAACAATTAATATCATCAATTTATGCTTTTCCATATATACCCCCTAAAAGTAAATAATCTCCTCGTGATATACAACTGGTGTAACTCTTTCTTTGAACTTGTAGATTAAACCTAAAAGTTGAATCGAAAGTGGCGGTGCCATCGCTACAAAAGCTACAATTCCAATTGCATCAGTAAAGACATCTCCACCAACAGCTGTTGCTGCTCCTATTGCCATTGGAAGCAAAAAGGCAGCTGCTAAAGGACCTGAGACAATTGCCCCTGAGTCAAAAGCTATTGCGGTAAAGAGTTTTGGAACAACAAACGTTAATCCTAAACTAATTGCATAAGCAGGAAGAACAATCCACCAAATAGAAATACCAGTTACAGCTCTTAACATCGCTAAACTTACAGATATTCCAACACCAACTGCAATAAAAGCCATTAATGTTTTATTAGAAATAGCACCATCAGTAACATCTCTTACTTGATTTTTTAATGTTGAAACTGAAGGTTCAGCTAAAACAATAACAGTTCCTAAGATTAATGCTAAAGGTGGTAATAACCATTTATTATAATTTGCTAAGGTAGACCCTAAATATCCTCCAATAGCTAAAAAACCTGTATTAGCCCCAATTAGAAAAATCGTTAATCCGATATAAGTTGCTATAAACCCACCAATAATCGCAAACACTACTCTTGGCGCATCTTTAAAAAAGATAAAATGCATTACTAAATAAAGTAATAACATAGGAAGTAATGCTAAGGCAACTTCCTTTAAATGAATTAATGCTTCATTACTTACAATTCTAAAGAAATCATCTACACTATTAATTTCATGTAATGTTGATGCTTCAGCTGTTAAGCCATCTAATTTACCTTGACTATTATATATTAAACCCAAAATCATAACAGCGATAATTGCCCCAATTAAACTTGTTCCAATTAAACCAAAGTTATCATCTTGTGATCCTTTATCTCCTCTAATATAAGCAACACCAACCCCAATTGCCATAATAAATGGTACAGTTAAAGGTCCAGTTGTTACTCCACCAGACTCAAAGGCCATTGGTACAAACTTCTCTGGCAAAAAGATTCCTAAAATAAAAACAACACCATAACCACCAAGTAAAATATATTTAATCGGAACTTGAAATACAATTCTTAATAAAGCAATTACTAAAAATACTCCAATTCCAATTCCAATACTTACAATTAAAACCCACCTATCAATTCCTGTTTGCACTGATAAAACAGATAAATTAGGCTCAGCAACTGTAATTAAAAATCCTAAAATTAAACCAAAGAATACAAATAACCAAATCTTTTGTTTTTTAGTAATTGCTGCACCAATTTTCTCACCAACCCTAGATAATGATAAATCAATCCCTAAATTATATATAGCTATTCCAATAATCAAACAAAGAGCAGCAAAAACAAACATTAACGTATTACCAAGATCAATCTTAAAAAAGCCTACTAATAAAAGTAAAACAATAACTGATACTGGTAAAACAGCAGAAAGTGAATCTTTAAATTTTTCTCCAATTAATTTCTTCAAGTCTCAAAACCCCTTTCTTCAATATAAAAGAAGCCTTCTTTTTTAATAAAGAAGGCTCAAATATTACCATAGCTTTTTCAAAGCTGAGTATACTTGGTAAACTGGTAGTCCGTAAGTGTTATAGATATCACCATCTATTTTTTTAATATAACGACTACCAAATCCCTTAGCACTATAAGCACCTGGTTTATCAAAAACCTCACCTGTATTTACATAATACTCGATTTCATCATCGCTCATTTCTGCGAAAGTTACCTTAGTTGTAGCATCCAAATATTCTTCTTGATCTTTATATTTTAAATAACAAGCAGTAATAACTTCATGAGTTTTTCCACTTAACTTTTTTAAAATCTCTTTAGCGTGTTCTTCATCTTTTGGTTTAGGTAAAGATTTGCCCTCTAAATTAACTACAGTAACAACGCCAATAACGATATTGTTTGGATATTGTTTGTGAACATAATCACATTTACGTTTTGCAAGGATTTGTGCTTCTTCTAAAGGAGAAACATTTTCTACTTTATCATCTACTAATGCAACTACAATTCGACTTTTCAAACCTGAAAAATCCATAACTTCTTTTCTTCTTCTTGATCTTGATGCTAATAGTATTTCCTTCATATCTTCCTCCAACTCTTATAATTATAACAAAATATCCTTACTTTTTCAAGTGCTAATTTATAACAATTAAAAAAGCCCCTAAGGGCTTTTAATTTATTTGTTTTTAGAATAATCCTAATCCACCTATGCTTAAGAAGATTCCTGAGCAAATTGATGCAACTAAGCTTACTACTGTAATTTGTGTGTTAATTGATGGACCTGCAGTATCCTTAAATGGATCACCTACAGTATCGCCAATTACGGCTGCTTTATGAGCATCTGAACCAACACCACCATTGTTTCCTGCTTCTACGTATTTCTTAGCATTATCCCACAATCCACCAGCATTACTCATAAATAATGATAATAGTAATCCTGATACGATATTACCAAGTAAGAAACCACCAATTGCACTAACACCACCAATAATACCTACTAGGATTGTAGTAATAATTGCAAATAATCCACTTGGAATTAATTCTTTTAATGAGCCTACAGTTGCAATATCAATACATTTATCGTATTCAGCTTCAACTCCTGGTTTACCTTCAAGTAATCCTTCAATTTCATTAAATTGACGATGAATTTCTGCTACCATACGACTTGCATTTTTATTAACACCCATCATTAATAATGCACTAAATACAGCTGGTACTGCTGCACCAATAATAATACCAAAGAATACTACTGGATCAGTAATATTAAAGTATTTAAATGGCACTACAGGATTACCATAAGCGTTAAAATATCCACCTAAACCTGCATTAAAGATTCTTTCGTTTACTTCACTAATAAATGCACCAAGTAAAGATACAACAGTTAATCCTGCAGCACCAATTGAGAATCCTTTTGTAACTGCTTTAACTGTATTTCCTGCTGAGTCAAGTTTATCAGTAATCTCGACAATCTCTTCACCAAATCCACCCATTTCAGCTAAGCCCCTTGCGTTATCTACAATTGGACCATAAGCATCATTACTTACAATAATACCAACAATTGATAACATTCCTACTGCTGCCATAGAAATACCAAACATTCCATAAGTTCCTGCTAGTTCATGAGTAGGTGCAGCTTTTTGTACAAGCATAAAACTTGCAACAGCGGCAATTGCAATACCAATCATTGCAGGTAGAACAGATAAGAATCCATAACTTACACCTGAAAGAATTGTAAATGCTGGTCCATCTTCAGAAAGTTTAGCTGTTTGTTGGACAGGTTTGTGAACATCGTTTGTATAATAGTCAGTTGCAATACCAATAATTGTACCTACTGCTAAACCAACAATAGCTGCTCCCCATACATACCAAGAAAAATCTAAAAGCCATGTACATAAAGCACTAGATGCTGCAAATAATCCAGTTGTTACATAAGTACCAATATTTAATGCTCTACTTGGGTTATCATGTTTACCCATTCTCGCAAATAAAATACCGATGATTGTTGATAATAATCCTAGACCTGAGAATACTAAAATTGTTTGAATAAAGTTATTTCTTACACCAGGATCATCTAAGTTAATTGCTATAACTAAGGCAGCTGCAATCGCTGCTACGTTTGAGTCAAATAAGTCAGCGCCCATTCCGGCAACGTCCCCAACGTTATCTCCTACGTTATCTGCGATAACAGCAGGGTTACGTGGATCATCTTCTGGAATTCCGTATTGAACCTTACCTACTAAGTCAGCAGAAATATCTGCTGTTTTCGTAAAGATTCCTCCACCAGCCTTTGCAAACAGAGCTAAAGAACTTGCTCCGAAAGAAAAACCTAACATCGTACTTGCAGTAAAATCATTTAATGAGTCAACTCCTGTAGTTAAACCATAGATTGCTGAAATACCAATTACACACGTAGCAACAACGGCAAGACCCATTACAGATCCACCTCTAAATCCAGCTAAGAAGCTTTGAGTAATTCCTCCTCTTTTAGCTGCTTCTGCTGTTTTTACGTTAGCTGTTGTAGCTACCATAATTCCAACCTTACCGGCAATTGCTGATAATAATGTACCTAATAAATAAAATCCGGCCATCAGTACATTCTCTAATGCACCACCTACCCAAATAGGTTCTGGTAGGAACAATAGAATAAGTAAAGCTACTATTCCTGCAAATATCGCAAGAACCATATACTCTCTTTTTAAGAAAGTATTAGCTCCTCTCCTAATATGACCTCCTACTTTTTCAATTGTTTCATTATCAGAAGGTAATTTCTTAACCCAACGATAAAGAAAATAAGCAACAATAAAGGCTAAAATACCTACTCCTATAGTTGCAATAACAATATAAAGTGTTGTGCTATCCATAAATCTTCACCTCGTTTCTTAAATGAATAACATTCCTCACTATTATAACAAATTGTGAAAACGATATCAAGCAAAAAATAAAAAAAGACTAACATTTTAGTTAGTCTTCCTCTTCTATATTTTCTTGTTTTAAAACCTTAATTTGAACTTTATTTACAGTGTTTTGTTTAACATCTATAATCTTAAACTCTAGGCCAGCAAACTCAAATGTCTTATTTTTATCTTCTTCATTAGGTAATCTTTCAAGCAAATAGATTAATAATCCACCAACAGAATCATACGAGTCATCAGTTGAAATTGGAATCTCAACATCCAATGTACGATTAATATCTTGAATAGGAACAATACCTTTTGTAAGATATGTGTCTTCTGCTACTAATCTAATATCACTTTGATCATCTTCATCATAGATATTCCCAACAATTTCTTCAACTAAGTCTTCTAAAGTTACGATTCCTGAAAACCCACCAAATTCATCAATTACAATTGCAATATAACTATGATTATGTTGCATCTCTTGAAACATCTTATCAGCTTTCATTGTTTCAGAAACAAAGTAAACTGGTCTTAAAATTTCTTTTAAATTAATATTGTGATTACCTTTTTTCTTTAGTGCTCTTAGTAAGTCTTTGTTATACAAAATACCAATAATATTATCAATATCCTTTTCATATACAGGAACTCTTGAATAACCATTTTCAATATATTCATCAATTATTTTCTTAATATCATCATCAACATCAATTGCATAAACTAACTTTCTTGGAGTCATTATATCTGATGCATCAAATTGTTCAAGCATGAATACTGAAGCTATCATTTTACTTTCATTATCACTTAATGATCCAGAAGCCTTACCTGCTTTAAGCAATCTCTTCATTTCTTCTTTTGTAAATTCGCCTTCTTCTTCATGTCTCTTATAACCAAAAATTCTTAAAACTAAATTAGTTGTACCAGATAAAAGCCATACAAAAGGAGTTAAGATTACCTTAAAAAACATAATTACAGGAGCAACTGCTATTGCAAGTTTCTCTTTTTTAATTAAAGCTACCCTTTTAGGAACAAGTTCACCAAATACTAAGTTAAAGAAGGCAACTAAAATAGTCAACACTACAATGGCAATTGTATAACCTGCATTAACGCTTGTTCCCAGTTTTTCAAATAATTTACCTACTGGTACAGCAAGCCGAACTGCTGCAGATGATGCTGAAAACATTCCAGCTAAAGTAATAACTACTTGAATTGTCGACAAAAACTTCGATTCATCATCTAAGAGCTTTAATAAAGTTTTAGCTTTTTTACGCCCCTTTTCTGCTTCTTCTTCAATAACTAATCTGTTTGAAGAAACAATTGCCATTTCTGATGCTGCAAAAAAACCATTAATAAATATTAAAATAACTAATAAAATCAACTGGAGCCAAATGTCCATTTATCTATCTTCCTTTCTTTAGGTGATAAAAGTGTATCACATCTTCATCTTTTTTTCAAGATTATTCAAAAAGTAAATCAATTATCTCATTACTAGTAATTAAATAAAAATAATTATCTACCTTTTCTTCTCTAAATAACTTACCAATATAATCTTTATTATAAGGTTTATTAATTAATAACTCTTCTAAATCGCTATTAGTCTTAACCCCAAAAAAGTCACCATAAACTTTAACATTATTTATTAAACCATTTCTAACTTCAAAGGTTAATTCGATTGTTCCCCCTTTAAACTTAGCTTTTTTCTTCTTTTGAAAACTAAAGTTCTTCCCATAGTTCCACTCCCATAAACCAAATCTTTCGTTCTTTATTTTTTCTATTTCTTTTAACTCATCTTCATTTAAAAGATATAAATCTTCTTTTCTTAACTTTAAAACTTTTGTAATCAAAGTATCTATAACATCTTCAATCGTGATTAAACTATTAATCTCTTTTAAATTAACTACTTTGCTTTTATTGCTTTTGACAGCTTTATCTTCATATTTTTCTTTAGAAACTAATACTTTTGATAAAGTATTTAAATCAACTGAGAAAAGAATCGTTCCATGGTGAAACATTTTATCTTGATAAAAATACTGGGCATTACCTGAAAACGTCGCACCATCAATATATATGTCATTTCTACCCTCAAAATTCGCTTCTATTCCAAAATACTTCAAAGTCTCAATAATTACCATACAAAACTTTTTATAGTTATTAAATGAGTTTTTTTCTTTAGTAAAGATTGTGTAGTTTAAATTCCCTAAATCATGATAAACTGCACCACCACCAGATAACCTTCTTGCTAAGGTAATACCATTTGCCTTTAAATACTCCAAATTAACTTCATTGTATGGATTTTGATTTCTTCCAATTACGACTGTCTTATCATTACGCCAAAGCATAATAATATCTTCTTCTAAATCGTAATTTTTAATAATATATTCTTCAACACTCAAATTAAAGTGAGGATCTATATTTTGATTAATAATTACTTTCATAATTTACTCCTTTTAGTATTATACAATCTTTCTTTAAGTTTTTCAATTTCTAAGTTTATTTTAAGAATTAGAGCGTATAATTAAGCTAAGGTGATTCTTATGAAAGTTCTACTTTTAGTCTTTTCAGGTACAAACAACTCATTTTATGTTTGTAATGAACTAAAAAAAGAATATCAAAAGTTGAATATTGAAACTGATATTTTACGTTTAGAAAATGTAAAAGAATTAAAGGACGACTATGATTTAATAGGAATCAGTTACCCTATCCATGCTTTCTCTGCGCCGAGGTTTGTAGAAAAGAGAATTAAGGAACTAAAGATTAAAAACAAGCACTACTTTATCATCAAAACTAGTGGTGAGTTATATCAACTAAATAGTACTTCTAGCTACTATCTTTATAAACTAATGAATAGAAATAACAACATATTTCTTTCTGAATACCACGTCTTAATGCCTTATAATATTATCTTCAGATTTGAAGATGCTATTACCTCAAGGATTCTTAAAGCTAATCGTAATTTTATTAAAAAAATTGCTTATGAAACAAGCAATAAAAGATATAAAAGAATTGACTTTAAGGCAAGATATAAACTAGTAAGAAACATCTTTAAAATCCAAAGACTAGGAGCCTACCTTAACTCATTTCTCTATAAAGTCAATTTAGATAGATGCACTAAATGCATGAAATGTGTTAATAGCTGCCCTACTAATAATATCAAATACGCAAATAACAAATTTAAATTTGGTACTAATTGTATTATGTGTATGCGATGTTCATTCTTCTGTCCAGAAGATGCAATTAGAATTGGCTTTCTAAACAGTTGGAAAGTTAATGGAAAATATGATTTTGAAATACTAAAGCACGATAACCTCCAATACGAAAGTAATGAAAGAGACTCCTTCTATAATAATTTCCTCCCTTATTTAGAAGAACATGAAGAACCCTTCGTACTAGACTATGAAATTCAAAAAGACCACAGTTAGCTGTGGTCTTTTTCCTTATTTAATATCTGCTTTACTAAACAAAAATGATCCTAAAAATATTAATAATCCAGGAATAACTGCATTTGATCCTAAACTAAACCAAAGATATTTTTTCTCTTCAAAAAAACCTCCCATATTATAAGACATCGTCTGAAGTACTGGATTAAAATGCATTAAAAGCCCAGTTGTTTCACTTACCTCAACTATTTGAGGAATTAAGGCAACAATCTGTAATAAGAAAAATAATCCGATTGTTAATCCCAAGGCTAAGCCTAATGATTTAGTTACATAGGTTAAGAAATGAGCTATAATTACCCATGGAGTTAAAATCGCAACCCCAACTGCATAATTTTTCAAAAACTCTAAAATTACACTACCTTCACTAACTCCACTTTCAAAAGTTGTAGAGAAAAGTAAGACTGTTAAAACGACATTGTAAGTCATAATCCCAAGAACAAACAAATAATATACTATTAAACTAGAAAAATATGCTTCTCTTCTTTTTATTCCAATAATTGTCTTATTTCTAATTGTACTTTGCCTAAAATCTTTTGCCATTAAAACTATTGTCATAATTAAAACAATTAAACCAGCATTATTTGTCATATTCATTGCCAATCTTAAACCAGCAAGTGTTGTTATAATTGGTGGCATCATCAGACCATCAGCAGTAGCTAAATTATGTATTAATAAATAGATTAAAAAAGTAAAAACGGAAAATCCAGTAACTACAATTACAGAAATCCAAAGTAAATTATCTTTTTTTAAGCGATAAAAATCAGCTTTTAGTGATTTACTAAACATTTTTGCCTCCTATTACCTTTAAATAAATATCTTCAATACTAGGCTTAATAGTTGAAATTTCCAGAATAATTAATTTTTCTTTATGCAATTTTTCAATAATCGCATTTACTTCATACTTTCCAAAAACATAAAGATAGTCTTCTCTTAACTCTACTTTTTCATAATCTTTCTTTAATAACTCATATCCTTTTTGATTATCATTAACTTTAATCTTTAAATGCTCTTCAGAAACAACATCAATATCTCTAGCACTAATTTCTTGAATTAACTTTCCTTTATGAATAAATCCATATCTAGTACATACTTTAGCTAATTCATCTAAAATGTGTGAAGAAATTAAAAATGTAATCTTATAAGTTTTATTAAGTTTTAAAATTAAATTACGAACCTCAATAATACCTTCAGGATCTAAACCATTCATCGGTTCATCTAAAATCAAAAATCTTGGTTTATTTAATAATGCCATCGCAATCGCTAATCTTTGTTTCATTCCTAAAGAAAAGTTTTTAGCTTTCTTTTTAGAATTGATTAAATAACCTAAACCAACATCATTTAAAATTTCATCAATTTCTTTTGCATCAACATCACCAATTAGTTTAGCTTGCATCAGCATATTATCATAAGCACTCATGTTTAAATATAATGCTGGTGACTCTACAATCGCAGCCATCTTTGCTCTAACTTTAGCAATTTCTGAATCTTTATAATCTACTCCCGCTATCTCATAAGTCCCTGAACTAGGAAAGATTAACCCGGAAACTGCTCTAATTAAAGTTGTTTTACCTGCACCATTTTCCCCAACAAACCCATAAATATCACCTTCATAGATTGTTAAACTAACATCATCTAAGGCTTTTAATTCTTTATAACGTTTTGTTAGATTGTTTGTTTTTAATACTACATTCATCTCTCTATAATCTCCTATGCTTTAAAATTATAACACGCAGTTCTTAAAAATATATTAAAAAGAGTTAGTTTTTACTAACTTTTTTCTTTATCTTTATATTTAACTTTTTGGAAATCTACTCGGCTTTAAAAACAAATTTATTAATGTATAAATGAAGAATAATATTCCGATAATCGTAGCTAAATAGAAAAATACTGGTTGATTTGGATTATTTACTAAAGCATCAATTAGAATAAATGGATATCTAATAAATACCGAAGTAAAGAGGATTTTTGATTCACGTCTATGAGTACTTATCAAAACAAAGTTTGGAATATTAGTATATAAACCTTGCGGAACATTATAGACAATACTTTCATAAACGAAAGCAAGTAAAATCCCTGAATACGATAACCATCTAATATGCCTTACTACAACTGGCTTCATCTTTAAACCAAAAAACATACAAACAGTAGAAATCAAAAACAGAATTATAAAGAATAAATCAAATGTTGGATTTCCTTGAAGTAAGCTTTTGGCGCTAGTAAATGTTGGAATAAAGATCATCTTGAATAACAAAACTAAATGACCTAAAAATATTTCTTCTTTTAAAAATAAAAGCACACTAACTAAAATAAATATAAGATTAGCTAATAAATTTCCAAGTCCCAACCAAATATAAGCATTATTATGGGACACGTTATTTACAAACTGATATACTGCGTAAATCAATAAGGAGATTGATACGATGAGACTAACAGTAAATAACCCAAGGATCTTTTTATTCTTATTCATATTACTCTCCCCTTATCTACTTTTTATAGCATTGAGAAAATTGCGTACATTAAGAATGCTAGTACTAAAACAAAGAATATTAACCAAATAATGTCTAAAGCAAAATTACGTCTTGCTTCTTTTAGTTCTTCTTCAGTTAATTCTCTTCCTTCATCTTCTTTTGCTTTTACTACAGCAAGTTCAATTTGTAATGCTTTGATTTCTTCTTCAAGCTTAGCAATTGCTTCATCTTGTTTTTTGTCAGCAGCTTTATCTTCTTTAACTTTTGCTTTTGCAGCTTTTAATTCTTCATATTCTTTTTCTTTATCTGCGATTAATGCAAGTAGTTTAGCGATTTCTTTGTCTTGCTTATCAATCTTTTTCTTGTTGCGATTGTTTTCACGAGTACTTTTCGCTGCTGCTTTCTCTAGTTTTTCTTTTTCAGCTGTTAATTCTGCAATTTTAGCTTCTAATGCTTCAACATCAACTTCTTCTTGACCATAAGGTAGTGGAATAGCCATTTCTTAAATTACCTCCAATATACCTATATTATACTATATAAATATCACTTTTTCAATTTAATTCTAAAATTAAAACCCCTTTTATCTAAAGGGGTTTTGCTTTAACTCTTTTTTACTTCTTC